>Ga0105240_10004019_pt1 | contig 22642 bp, 17 predicted proteins | sample KBSC54metaG_FD_80426 | JGI IMG/M metagenome (GOLD analysis project Ga0105240, IMG submission 80426) | Corn rhizosphere microbial communities from Kellogg Biological Station, Michigan, USA - KBS C5-4 metaG | ecosystem: Host-associated > Plants > Roots > Rhizosphere > Soil | place: Michigan, USA... | reverse complement strand
CTCAGGTTGAATGAGCCGCGCCTCAGCGGCGCGGCGCGATGGTGACGGTGCCGTCGGGCAGACGTTGGATTGTGATCGGCAGCGCGGCTTCCAACCCGTCGAGAAAGCCTTGCAGATCATCGGTCTTGAAGCGACCGCCCACGGGCAGCGTGCTGATTCGCGGATCGCTGATGATGATCCGCGCGTCGGTGTAGCGTTGGATCTCGGCGATAGCCTCGGACAACGGCGCGCTGTCGAACACAACGGCGCCGTTGCGCCAGGCGAGCTCGCTCGAGACCTGCTCGGGACTGACTGGAGTCACGGCGTAGTGGGCTGTCGCAGTGGAGAGATATTGTCCGGCGCTGACGGCACGAACTGTCACTACGGGTAGCGCGTCGGCCGAGCCGCCCATGACGCGCTGTGCCGGGCCCGATAGATCGGGACGGACCTCGACGCGGCCCTCATTCACGAGAACCTCGACGTGCCGGTCCGAGCGGAGCCGGACCTCGAACCCGGTGCCCACGGCCCGCACCAGGGCGTCCCCCGCATGGACGAGAAAGGGCCGGGAACGATCCCGCGCGACCGCGAAATGCGCCTCACCTTTGCGGAGAAAGGTCTCGCGCACGCGCCGGCTGAAGTTGGTTTCCAGGATCGTGTTGGTGTTCAGGGTCACTACGGTACCGTCGGACAGCGCGACGTTTCTGTGTTGACCCACTGCGGTCGCCAGCGTCTGGATCTCGTTCCCCGACTGGACCCATGTGATCCCGACTATGGTCGCAATCAGAGCGGCGGCCGCCGCCAGCCACCATTGCCAGCGCGCCGCCGCGCGAATGTCGCTCGTGGTGTCCGTCAGGGGGAGGGTGGGTTGCGCGCGGGCGAGCCCGTCGAGCGCATGCCACGCTTTGGTCAACTCCTCCATAGCGCGGCGGTGGCGCGGATCCAGACGCAGCCAGCTCTCGTAGGCTTCCCGCTCCTCCTCCGGGAGCGTCTCGTCCATGCGCCAGAGCCACGCGGCAGCCTCCTCATCTATTTCCGCGCGCGTGCGCAACCTAACGACTCCGCTCATTCCCCGCCCCCGCCATCTCTCAAACCCCGTAACGGTCGCGAGCGCTCCTTTGCATCGGCAACGTCCAACAGCCCCAGCTCTCGCAGATAGTCCCGGCAACGCACCAGACCCTTGGCGACATGCTTCTCTATGGTGCTGGGCGAGACTCCGAGTACCTGTGAAATCTCGGCATGCGAAAGCTTGTGAACCTTGCGGAGCACGAACACCCGCCGGCACAAGGGCGGTAAGCGCTCGACAGCCGCGCAGAACGACTCGAAACGACGGCGTGCGTCGGTCTGCTCATCCGGCGGCGCCTCAGTAGAAAAGACGGTCAAGGTCTCCAAATCCCCCATCGGGTCGGTGGCTTGGGCCTTGCGCTGGCGGGCTCGTTCCACAGCGAGGTTGTGGGCAATCCGGAACAGGAGAGCTTTTGGAGATTCGATGCGCTGGTAGTCGGGCAGGGCATAGATACGGACATATGCTTCCTGCACCAGGTCCTCGATGTCCTGCGCGCCGGAGGTCAACTTGCCGAGATACCGGTGCAATGCCGCGCGATGATGGAAGACCTGGCTCAGGAACCAGTCATGCCGCGTGTCCGCCATGGAAGCTCCCCCGCCGGCTCCCCCTGCCGGCGCTTCGAGGAGAGTGTAAGCGTTTTGCGCGGCCGCGCTATAGCGTGTGTTATTCCGGTCGGACGTCTACGTTGTCGGTGCCTGCAGTGCCTTCCATGACGCTCTCAGCTGTCACCGGTGGCGGGGACGTGGCTGCGTCCTGAGGATCTTTGAAGGCAGGTGATGCCGACGGTGCGGCCACAGAGAGCGGCGGGGGCTCTGCGGCGGGCGTGGCCTCAGCTGCGAAGGGTTGCTCGGGAACGCGCGTTTGATTGACCGACTGCGATGCAGTTGTGTTGGTTTCTGTCGCCGGGTCCGGCTCCCAGAGCCCATTGCGCCACGACGAAATGCCCAATGTGACGAGGAAAACCGCGCCCGCCAGCCCCCAGATGAGAAATCGCCCTTTCATGGCTGTCCTTGCCTCATGACAGTTTGACGCTTGTATAACAGTCGAATCGGCTCAACCGGCCGCAATGTGCGCAGTCCATTGTAATCCAGGTCTCCCGTGGGACGAAGCCTCGGGTAGCGCCGTTCCCCGCGCGGACCCGATGCCTACGCGGTAACGGTGCGGCGCTCGAATCTTGTCAGGATCCATAGCGCCGCCGGCAATGCCGTGAAATCCGCAATCAGGGCAAGGACGAATGCCGTGGAGGAGACGATCCCGAACTGGCGCATGGGAGGGAGGTCGGAGAGCGCCAAAGCGAGAAATCCGCTCGCGTTGATGAGAGTGGCGAACAAAATGGGCCGGCCGGCAATGATCAAGGCGTGCCGCAGGGCCGCGGCGGTCGCGCCGCCCGCCTGCCCCCCGTTGTGGCCTTCGTTGTAATGATAGAAAAAATGGATCTGATCATTCTCGGTCGCTCCCAGAATGGTCGAGCCGATCAGGATGGTGGCGATGTTGAGGGGCAAGCCCGTGAGCCGCATGATGAGAAACACCGACAGTATGGCGAACAGCGATGGGATCATGGTCATCAGCCGGGCCGCGGGACTGCGGAAGACCAACAGAAACGCGGTGAAGATCACACTCGCCGTGATGGCGAAGCTCTCGGTGAGTGTTGGTAACAGGCGGGTCGTGATCTCGCCCGCGACCACGCCCTTGCCCACAAGTGTGCCGCGCGCGGTCCGCAAGGCGGGCTCCGCCGCTTGCGCTTCCGTCCAGGTGTTGCGCAAGAAAGCTTCGATCGACCCGTGCCGCCCGAAATACTCTCCCCGGCCGCGGATGCTGAGCCGTATGCTGGCGAGATTCGCGACGTCGATGTAGCTGCGCGCGCCCGGCTCGGTGAGCGCGATCTGCTCGAGATCCTCGGCCAGCCTGGGCCAGGCGGCGGAGTCGGTCGGCAGCCGATCCGAGCCGGACTGGATGTAGCGTTCCCAGGTCAAGACGGAGGTCGGGCCATCGACCGCGGTAATGCCGGGGCTCTTCTCCAGACGCTGGGTCAACAGGTAGATGGCGCGCAGGAACTCCGGATCCAACGCGTGGCCAGGCGGGGTTTGTACCCACAGCTCCATGACATCCAGGCCGTTGGATTCCTGGAAATGACGCGTATCCTGCGCGACGCGCTCATCCGGATTGACGTAGGTCAGCGGATCCGTCTCCAGTGCCAGCGGCTGCAGCTGGCCGGGAATACCAAACAGAGCTGCGGCCCCGCATAACATCAACACGAACGCCGCGCCGACGAAGAGCCAGCGATAGCGCCGCGTGGCTGGCACCAGGAAATCGACCAGACGCGTGAACCATCTCGCTTGCGCCGCCCGCTCGTTGCGCAGCGGTGTCCGCAGCAGCGCCTGCAGAGCGGGGAACAAGGTAAAGCAGGCTACCCAAGCGATGATCAAGCCGGCGGCCGTCCAGATTCCCATTTCCCGAACAGGCCTGATGTCCGAGACGGCCAGCGCAGCGAAGCCGACGGCGGTCGCAAACATGGAAGCGGTGCTAGGCAGGAATTTGTTCGCCAGGGCGCCGGCGTGGTGGTCCAGTGGCGTCGGTGCGTCGTCAGGCTCCATGTAGCGGGAATGGATGTAGACGAGCGTGGCTGTCGTCGTCACCAGTACGGTCAGTGGCACCAGAGCCGATACCACAGTGTTTGTCCAACCAAAGATGCATGCCTGTCCCACGGCGATGGCGATGACGGCTCCCAGGGTGAGCACCATCGCCAGAAGGGCACGCCAGGACCGGTAGATGATGAACACCAGCGTGACCAGAAAAATGCCAAACAAAGGCATGGAACGCGCGGTCGCGGCGCCCGTTTGCTTCTCCAGCCAGGCGTCGAGCCACGGCGAGCCGACGCGGCGGATGGCGGTGAAAGGCTTCCCCGCTTTATCCAGCGGCAGCACGAGCGCGTCGATGTCCGCCAGAGCTTTGTCGCGCGCGGCGGGGGTGGCAGCGCGCAGCTCGAGGCCCATGCCGAGGTAATGGTCGCCGAGCAAGCCGGCACGACGGAAGAGCTGCGTGCCGGTCGCGAATTTGTGGATTTGCTCTATCTGGCTGTCGGTGAGCTCGGAGGTCGCAGGGCCGTGGCGGTAGAGGGTGAGCAGGCTATGCGCCTCGACGTATGGAATCCTCGCGAGCTGCTGCTCGAGATGATCGGCCGCCCGCAGGATGCCGGGACTCAGAGGATCCGGCGCTTCCAGCATGAGCAGCGCCTGGTCGCCTTCGACGTAGATCTTCTCGAATTCGAGTGTGGCCTTGGCGACCGGATCGTCGGGCACGATGAGGCGGTCGATCGCCGAGTCGGTGGGAATCCGCAGGGCCCCGTAAATGCCGGCGATCGTCAGGATCAGGAAAACGCCGGCTATCCAGTGCCGCGCGCGTAACACGCTGAGGAAGAGCTGATGCATCGTTTCAGTGGTTGGCCCAGGCAGGCGCGCGCGGCGCGCCGGAATGATAGCCTAAAGACATGAGCACACTATTAGCTGCTGCTGTCTCGACTCTGGTGTTCTGCGCCCCGGGCTATCCCGGCGCCGCCGGTGATGCGCAACCGTTTGTCGACCAGTTCGCGGCGGCCGTGGTCAAAGCCGCCGGCTGGCCGACGGGTCTGGCAGCAATCTACGACCCCACCGACGAAGGGAGCGTCGCGAAACTCTCCAGCCCGGAGGCGGTGCTGGCATTCGTGCCCTACCCGTTCTTCATACAGCATGGCTCGCAGTTTCATTTCACTCCGCTCGCCCAGGCGGATGTCGCTGGCACCGGTACGAGGCAACACTGGACCCTCGTGGCCAAGCCCGGCAAGGTGACCGGACCTGCCTCGCTGGCCGGTTACACCATCGTCAGTGTCGCCGGCTACGCGCCCGAATTCATACGGCACGCGGCGCTTGCGGCGTGGGGGCCGCCCCCGGATGTCAAAATAATATATTCGGGACAGATCCTCAGCGCCTTGCGGCGCGTCGCCGCCGGAGAGCAGTCGGTCGCATTACTCGACCAGACGCAAACCGCCGCGCTGCCGACCTTGCCGTTCGCGAATGATGTGAAGCCGGTGACCCAGTCTGCGGACCTGCCTGTGGCGCTCGTTGTTGTAGTGGAGTCGCGTGTACCGGAGGCGCGTGCGAAGGCCTTGCAGGCGGGATTGCTCAAGATGGGGCACGGCGGTGAGGGGAGCGAGGCTTTGAGTCAATTGCGGTTGCAGGGGTTTGTCCCGCCACAACTGCCTCAGTTGCCGGCCCGCGCGGGGCAGTGAGATGCGCCGGCGCGCGCTTGGAGTTTGCTCCGCCCTGACTTTGTTGCTGGTGGGTTGCGTCACGCCGACAAAGCGTGCGGCGGCGCCCCTGCCGCCGTCCGCTCCGACCTCTGTCGAAGGGCTGGCCGCTGCCATCCAGGATGACGCCGCGCGTATCGAGAAGGAACAAAACGACGACGTGCGCGCTCGACTTGCGGACGAAGCCATGGCGTATGCGGACGCTTGCATGGCTGAGGCGCCGCAAGCCGCCGCCTGTCTATACGGGAGAGGTTTGGCTTACGGGCTGCAGGCGCGGACTCATCGTGCGCAAGCGCTTGGGCTATTGAAGCCCATGTTGGAATCTCTAAATGCCGCCGATGCTGCCGATCCGGGCTACGATAACGCGGGCCCCGCGCGGGTACGGTCGCAACTGTTGCTCAAAGCGCCGAGCTGGCCGGCCGGTCCGGGTGACCCCGATGCCGCGTTGGATTCGGCAAAGCGTGCCGTAGAGTTGCGGCCACAGTACCCACCGAATTTGTTGGCCCTGGCGCAAGCTCTGGCGGCGACCGGGGATGCCAACGCAGCAAAAGAAACGTATCTGCGGGCGCGGGATGCCGCGCAAGCGCTACCCGCGGGGGACAGTCGCGATGGCTGGATACGCGAAGCTGACCAGGGGTTGCAGCGCAAGTGAGGGGCACTGTCGAGCGCGGGGCTCGTCAGGCATCTTTCGTCAACTCGGCGAGTGTGGCGCGTAGCTCGCCCAGTCGCGGCGGTTTGTCCAGTACCCGGTCGACTTCCGGCGGCGCGCCTTCCGCCTGCAGGCTGCGCCCCCAACCCGTGAGCATGATGATCGGTGTCGCGGGAGAGGCCGAGCGGATGGCTCGCGCCACCTGCCGTCCATCGACATAGGGCATCCCCAGATCCGTGATGACGATGTCAAAGTGGCCGGGTTGGAAAGCATCGATCCCTGCCTGCCCTCCGTCCGCCACGGTGACCAGGTGGCCCTCACCTTGTAGTGCGTTACTCAGAGACTGACTCAACAGGGTGTCGTCGTCGATGACGAGGATACGCAAGCTCCGGGGAGGCTCCGCGGTTGGGATAAAGCCCGGCACGGCCCGGGCGGTACCTGCGCCGGCGGGAAAATGGAGTCGCAGGGTGGTTCCGCGGCCGCGTAGGCTGTCGATCTCCAGCGCTGCCCGATGGCGCTGCGCCATTCCATAGACCATGGCGAGCCCGAGCCCGGTGCCGCGCTCACCCTTGGTCGTGAAAAAAGGCTCCAGGCACCGCTTGCGCGTTTCCTCGTCCATGCCAACGCCAGTGTCGCTCACTTCGAGCTGGACCATGCCTGTTGGTGTCATCGCCGTGCGAACCTCGATGACACCGCCGCTGGCCAGTGCGTCCACCGCGTTGAAAATGAGATTCGTCAAAGCGTCGCGGATCTCGTTCTCGGCACCACGGACCGTCGGCAGGCCCGCGGCGAGTTGGGTTCGCAGCTCGATCATGATGCCGGCGCGCTGCGGCTGGTCGCTCCAACGCGCCCGCGTGAGGTCGATCACCTGGAGCACCAGCGGGTTTATCTCGATATCGCCCAATTGGAGCTGCGGCTCCTGCGGACGGTAAAACTCCCGCATGCGTGCTACGGTTCGAGCCACATCGTCGATCGCGCGCTGGATGGTTTCCAAATGCTCGCGGCCGGAAGGGGTCACCCCCGGCTCGTGATCGAGTAACATGTCGGTGTAAAGCGAGATCGGCGAGATCGCGTTGTTGATGTCGTGGGCGATGCCGCTGGCCATCTGGCCCAGGGCGCGCAGGCGCTCCTGTTGGATCAAGGCTTGCTGCGCCTGCCGTACCTGTTCGTTACTGCGCTCGAGCTCGCTGGTGCGTTCGCGCACGCGGTCCTCCAGCGCTTGGGTCAGCTGTTGTAGCTCGAGGTTGGTCCGTCGGAGCGCATCGCGGGTCGCCGTCAGCTCACTGTTGCGTTCGACGGCGGCTTCGTAGGTCGACAGCAGCAGGTTGAGGATCTGGCCGCGGTCGGCCGTGATCCGATGCTTCTGCCCCCTGAAAACGACTTCCAGCTGCGCGCCCGGCGGCGGCCGGTTGTTGCTCAACAGGAATTTCACCCGCCGCAGCAAGCCCTCGGTCTCGTAGGGCTTGAGTATGAAGTTATCCGCGCCACATTCCAGGCCGCGAATGACATCCTGCGGATCCGACAGGGTGGTCACGAGCACCACCGGAATGGCTTGCAGATCCGGGTCCGACTTGATCCGGCGGCACAGCTCGTAGCCGGTCATTTCCGGCATCATGACATCGCTGACGATCAATGCCGGGCGGCTGGCCCGTGCCGCCTCCAGTGCCAACGCCCCATCGGCAGCCGTGGTGACGTGATAGCCCTGTTGCTCCAGGAGGTATCGCAAGCGTTGCGCCTGGGTGGGGCTATCCTCGGCAACGAGGATCTGCGGCGCTCGGCTGGGGCGCGTGGGCTGATTCATCGTCAGGTCGGCGTGCGCCCCTGCTGGCGCGCCATCTGCATGATGGAGTCGATGAACAAGGTGAGCACGGATTCGGCCGTACCGGCGGGCACGTCAGTGGGGCTGGAGAGCATGGAGAGTTTCATGCCCTCGACCAGCGCCATGAAACCCATGGCCATCGCGGCGGGAGGTACCGGTGCGGGTGTGCCGACGCGCTGATGAAAATACGCGATGAACTCGGCAATCTGCCCGCGCTTTTCCGCGAGCAGCGCATTCAGCTTCGCGCGGAACTTCGCGTCGCGGGCGGCGAGCATGCGCGCCTCGATCCAGTTCATGAACGATTCGTTGTCGTGATAGACCTGGCCGTACAGATCGCGCGTGCGCGCCTGGATGTGATCCAGGGAGAGTTCATCGTTACGCAGCGCATCGAGCTCGGCGTGCGTCCTGGTGTGATCACGGCGCAGCAGCTCGATGAACAAATCACCCTTGCTGCTGAAGTTGGAATAGAAAGCCCCGCGCGTGTAACCGGCGGCCTCGGCAATGTCCTCCACACTGGCCGCACTCAAGCCTTTCCGGGCGATCAATTTCTGCGCGGCGTCCAACAGACGTTGTGTGGTCTGGTCGCGGCTGTCTTCCCGGGTCAGGCGTTTGCGGCTCATACGGCATGCTAGCACATACACGCGGGCATTGGAATACACCATCGTATTGAGATACAGGTATGTATCTGAATCCTAGAATGTGGTGAATATAGGTGACCAGCCGGGAGAGGTCCATGCGAAACACGGTGTGGCCGTTGGTGCTCGTTGCGGGGGCGCTGCTGACCCTCACTGCCTGTCACGGCGGCAGGGTCGCCGCCGCTCCCCCAGCGCTGGTGGTGGCGTTGCCGGTGCATCCAGATACCGCCGCGGCCGGCGGCACAGCGATCCGCTATCCCATCGAAGTGGCGCCGCGTTACGCAAACCCGATGTCATTCCGTGTCCCGGGCAAGATCATCGAGCGCAAGGTCCGGATCGGGGATACGGTGAAGAAAGGAGAGGTGGTCGCGCAGCTCGACCCCGTGGATGCCCAGAAGCAGCTTGCCAGCGCGCGGGCCGCTCTGGACGCCGCCGAGCACCGCCTGAGGTACGCGCAGCAGCAGCTCGATCGCGATTCCGCGCAGGCGGCGCAAAATCTCATCTCGGCGAGCCAGCTGGAACAGACCCAGGATGCCTTCAGCACCGCCCAGGCGGCTCGCGATCAGGCAGCTGCGCAGTGGGTCGTGGCCCGCAACAACCTGCAATACAACTCACTCAGCGCCGATCACGATGGCGTGATCACGAGCGAGAACGCAGACACCGGACAGGTTGTCGCCGCGGGACAGGCGGTCTATGGGTTGGCCTGGAGCGGCGATACCGATGTGACACTCGATGCGGCGGCCAGTGACCTCGGCCGGATAGCCATCGGACAAGCGGCGAGCGTGACGTTTGCCGCGCTGCCGGAGCGCACCTTTCAGGCGCGCGTCCGCGAAATTACGCCCACTGCCGATCCGCAGAGCCGGACCTATCGTGTGCGGTTGACACTCGATCAGCCGGGCAACCTGGTCAGGTTGGGGATGACGGGCGATGCGACCTTGGCGCCCGTGGCTGCCGCGGCGTCATCGGGCCCAAAAACGTTCACCGTGCCGGCGACGGCGATATTTCACCAAGGCAACTCGCCGGCCGTGTGGGTGGTGAACTCCAACACATCCTCGCTCGAGCTGCGTCCGGTGAGTGTAAGTAGTTATGGTGATCACACGACCGTGATTACGGGCGGCCTCCATGATGGCGAGACGATGGTGGTCGCCGGCGTGCACACGGTGTTTGCCGGGCAACATGTGACTGCGGTCAGGCCGCTGTTTGACGAGGAAGGTGACGTTGCCGGGCCTGCACCCGCAGGTAACGGCGGCAAGGGCGCGGTGAGCGTCGCGAGTGCTGGCAGATGACCGCGGATAGTGCCGCCCCGGGCGCGGGTGCGCCTCCGATCACACCGGCCGAGGCCAGCCACCGTTTCAATCTGTCGAGCTGGACACTGCGGCACCAGGCATTGACGGTCTTCCTGCTCGTGCTCATCACGTTTTTCGGAATCCTGTCCTACGGGAAGCTGGCGCAGTCGGAAGACCCGCCGTTCACCTTCAAGGTCATGGTCATCCGTACCTTCTGGCCGGGGGCCAGCGCCCGCCAGGTGCAGGAGGAGGTCACCGACCGGATCGCCCGCAAGCTGCAGGAAACACCCGACGTCGACTTCCTGCGCAGCTATTCACGGCCCGGCGAATCGACGCTCTTCTTCAACATCAAGGACACCGCCCCCCCTTCCCAGGTGCCGCAGACCTGGTATCAGGTCCGCAAGAAAGTAGGTGATATCGCCAATACCCTGCCGGCGGGTGTCCAGGGTCCGTTTTTCAACGACGAGTTCGGCGACGTCTATACGAACATCTACGCTCTGGAAGGCGATGGGTACTCGTTCGCGCAGCTGCACGACTATGCCGAGCGGTTGCGTATCGAGTTGCTGCGCGTTCACGATGTCAACAAGGTCGACTTCATCGCCGACCAGGAGCAACGGGTCTACGTCGAAATTCCCAACGCGCAACTGGCGAAGCTGGGACTCACACCACAGCAGATTGCCGCTGCGGTCGACGCGCAGAACGCGGTCGCCGGCTCGGGCGTCTTCACTACCGCCAATGATCGTGTCTACGTGCGCCCGAGCGGCCAATATCAGGATGCCGACAAAATCGGCGCTACCCTGATCCGCGTGAACGGCCGCGTGATCCGGCTGGGCGACATCGCGACCATCAGGCGCGGTTATGTCGATCCACCCGAGCAGTACATGCGCTTCGATAACCAGCCCGTCCTGGGTATCGGCGTAACGATGGCTCCCTCCGGCGATGTCGTGGCACTCGGCAAGGCGTTGGATGAGGAGGTCGCGCATCTGCGCGCCTCGCTGCCGGCAGGATTGAAGCTGGTGGAAGTGGCAAGCATGCCGAAGGCCGTGCGCCACTCGGTAGATGATTTCATCGAGGCGGTGGCCGAGGCGATCGGCATCGTGCTGATCGTGAGTCTCATCAGTCTGGGCGTGCGTACCGGCATGGTGGTCGTGATCTCGATCCCGCTGGTATTGGCCGCCACGGTATTGTGCATGTATTTGTTCAACATCGGGCTGCACAAGGTTTCCCTGGGAACCCTCATCCTGGCGCTCGGATTGTTGGTCGATGATGCGATCATTGCCGTCGAGACCATGGCCGTGAAGCTCGAGCAAGGATTCGATCGGCTGCGGGCAGCCGCCTTTGCCTACTCGAGTACCGCATTCCCGATGTTGACCGGCACACTCGTGACGGTCTCGGGGTTTCTGCCCATCGCGCTGGCTCGCTCACAGGTGGGCGAATACACCCGCTCGATCTTCGAGGTGTCCGCGATCGCGCTGCTGTTGTCATGGTTCGCGGCCGTGATCGTCATTCCGTTGCTCGGTTTCCGCATCCTGTCCGAGCATCCGACCCGGCGAGCGTTCGCTCGCCATGACGAGGACGCCGGTGGCGCGCAGGCCGAGCATCACGATGTCTACGACACGCGCTTTTATCGACGGCTGCGGGGTTGGATTGGCTGGTGCGTGGACCATCGGGGATGGGTTCTCGCCGTCACCTTGGTCTCTTTCGTGCTGGGGCTGGCGGCGTTTGCCCTGGTGCCCCAGCAGTTCTTTCCCAGCTCCGATCGCACCGAGCTGATGATCGACTTCCGACTCCCCGAAGGAGCTTCCTTCCCGGCTACCTTGCGCGCGGCGCAACGATTCGAGGCAGTGCTCGACAAACGCCCGGAGATCGATCACTACATCGACTTCGTCGGGGCGGGCGCGCCGCGCTTCTATCTGCCGCTCGACCAACAGCTCGCCGCGCCAAATTTCACGCAATTCGTGGTTACGACCAAGAACGTCGCGGCGCGCGAGAAGCTCGCGGGCGAGCTGGCGGAGGTGTTGCGCAAGGACTATCCGATGGCCCGGACCCGGATCAGCCGGCTCGAAAACGGCCCGCCCATCGGCTTCCCGGTGCAGTTTCGCGTGAGCGGCCCGGAAATCGGTACGGTGCGCCACCTTGCCGAGCAGGTCGCGCAAGTCATGCGTGGCAATCCCGACACGACCAACGTGCAGTTCGACTGGGATGAGCCAGCCGAGCGCTCGGTGCACTTCGAAGTGGATCAGACGCGGGCACGGCAGCTCAACGTGTCCTCGCAGGAGATCGCGAACTATCTGCAGATGTCATTGACCGGGTACACGATCACTCAATTCCGGGAGCGCGACAAGCTCATTGGTGTCGATTTGCGCGCCCCCGAGCATGATCGTGTGGATCCCTCGCAGATCGAGCGGCTCGCGCTGCCCTCACAGAACGGCACCGCCGTGCCGCTCGCGGCTCTCGGTCGATTCACGTATGGACTGGAGTACGGCGTCATCTGGGAGCGCGACCGGCAACCGACCATCAACGTACAAGCGGACGTTCAACACAACGCGCAAGGAATAGACGTCACCAATCGGGTTGACAAGAGTCTGGCCGCTTTACGCAAGCAGTTGCCCGTCGGCTACCGTGTCGAGATCGGCGGCTCGGTGGAGCAGAATGCCAAGGCGCAGGCGTCCATCAACGACCAGATGCCGGTGCTGGTGGTCGCGGTCCTGGTGCTGTTGATGATTCAGTTGCAGAGCTTCAGCCGCGTGCTGATGGTAGTTCTCACCGCCCCGCTCGGACTCATCGGTGTCGTGATCGCGTTGCTGTTGCTGCACAAGCCATTTGGCTTCGTGGCTTTGCTCGGCACCATCGCGATGTTCGGCATCATCATGCGCAACTCGGTCATTCTGGTAGACCAGATCGAGCAGGATATCCGTGCGGGACACGCTCGATTCGAAGCGGTGGTAGGCGCTACGGTCCGGCGCTTCCGGCCCATTACGCTGACCGCCGCCGCAGCGGTTCTGGCGTTGATCCCACTATTGCGCAGTAACTTCTTTGGGCCGATGGCGACCGCGTTGATGGGTGGCATCACCGTGGCTACCGTGTTGACGCTCGTTTATCTGCCAGCGCTCTACGCGCTGTGGTTCCGGGTCCGGAGGAACGCACCATGAGAACGATCCTGGCCTTCACGGTGGTCACCTTCATTCTGTCAGGTTGCGCCGCTTTCGGACCTGACCGCAATCCACCGCGAATGCCCTCGCCGGAGCACTATTCTCTGCTGGAGAAAGTTGCGGTGCCCGGCAGGCCTGTGCCGGAGTGGTGGCAAGCGTACGGCTCGGAGGATCTCGATGCGCTCGTACAGGAGGGCCTCAGGAACAGTCCCTCGCTGGCCGCCGCACAGAGCACGTTGCAAGCCGCACGCGAGCAACTCCGCTCACAGATCGGCAATTCCTTGTTCCCGAGCGTCGATGTCGGCTTCAGCCCCCAGCGACAGCGCGCTCTGTTCATCCCTAACCTGCCGCAGAAGACTTTTCTCTACAACGTGTTCGCTGCCGAGGTCCAGAGCTCCTATACCTTCGATTTTTTTGGCGCCGCCTTCCTGGCCGACCGCGCTCTCGCGCAACAGATCCGCCAGCAGGCGTTCCAACTCGAAGCGACCCGCCGGGCGCTCGCAGCGAACATCGTGATCGCGACAATCAACGCAGCGGCATTGCAGGAGCAGGTCACCGCCACGGAGCAACTCGTCGCGCTTGGTGAGCAACGAGCCCAGCAGGCGGCGGCACGCTACAAGGTAGGCAGCGCCTCGAAAGCAGAGATGTTGGCGGCTGAGCAGGACGCAGCGAATGCGGCTGCGACACTGCCCGCGCTGCGCGCTCAGGCACTAACCGTCCGCCATGCCCAAGCGGTGCTGTTAGGGCGGACGCCCGATAAGGCGCCGCCAACCCTGTCGCTGGACTCCTTGCACCTTCCGGAAACGGTGCCGGTCTCGATACCTTCGGATCTCGTGCACCAGCGACCTGACATCCTGGCTGCCGAGGCGGCTGTGCGCGCCACGGCTGATGAAACGGGTGCTGCCACGGCGGCGCTGTTTCCCTCATTGACACTCTCTGCATCCTACGGCCGGGGCGGTTTTGACTGGTCGACCTTTACCTCGCCCGAGGGCGCGATCTGGAGCGTGGGCGCATCTCTCACGCAGCCTCTGTTTCACGGTGGCGCCTTGCTCGCCCGCAAGCGGCAGTATCAGGCAACCTATGCAGCGGCCGTCTCCGAATACAAGCAGACCGTACTGTCAGCGTTCAGGAGCATCGCGGACACGCTGGTGGCACTTGATGAGGATGCCAACACACTCGTCCAGACGGAGCGGGCGGAAGTCGCGGCTCGGGATACGAGCAGCGACACGGAAGCTCGCTACAAGCTCGGAGCGACACCGTTCTACGCTACTCTGACGGCCGGTCAGCAGTATCAGAGTGCGCACGTGCAGTACATCCGGGCGCGCGCTTCCAGATTGGCGGATACGGCAGCACTGTTCGACTCCATGGGCGATCCGCCGGGAGGCTGATCGCCGCCGCGGCAACCGCGCAGGTTTGGCTTGGAACAAAAGCCCTGCGCGGCACGTTGGCGAGAGATGATGGAGAAGTGGTGGCAGCGCGGCGTCATCTACGAGATCTATCCCCGCTCGTTTCAGGATTCGAACGGCGACGGGGTGGGCGATCTCGATGGCATTCTGCAACGCTTGGATTACTGCGAGCGCCTCGGGGTCGATGCCATCTGGCTCGCGCCGATCTATCCCTCGCCGCTGGCGGACTTCGGCTACGATGTCGCCAACTACACGGACATCCACCCGCTGTTTGGCACCCTCGCGCGCTTCGACCTTCTTTTGCATGAGGTCAAGCGGCGCGGCTTGCGCCTCATCCTCGATTTCGTCCCCAATCACACCTCGGATCAACATCCCTGGTTCGTGGAGTCGCGCAGCTCGCGTGCCAACCCCAAGCGCGACTGGTATCTGTGGCGCGATCCGGCCCCCGATGGCGGCCCACCCAACAACTGGCTGAGCAACTTCGGCGGTAGCGCGTGGACTCGGGATGCGCGTACCGGACAGTATTACTATCATGCCTTTCTGGCAGCGCAGCCTGATTTGAATTGGCGCAACCCCGAGGTGCGGGCGGCCATGCACGATGTGTTGCGTTTCTGGCTGCGCCGCGGAGTGGATGGTTTTCGGGTCGACGTACTGTGGCATCTCATCAAGGATGACCAGTTTCGGGACAACCCGCCGAATCCGCGCTATGCGCCGGGAATGCCGCCACACCACAGCCAGATTCCGCTGTACACCACCGATCGGCCGGAGGTGCAGGAGATCGTCGCGGGGCTGCGCAAAGTGGTCGACGAGCTCGACGACCGGGTGTTGATCGGGGAAATCTACCTCCCGGTCGAGCGGCTCGTGGCCTACTATGGTGCCAACCTCGGCGGCGTGCACCTGCCCTTCAACTTTCAACTGCTGCAATCTGTCTGGAACGCCCGCGGTATCGCCGCTTTGATCGACCAGTACGAGGCGGCCCTGCCCCCGGGAGGCTGGCCAAACTGGGTGCTCGGCAATCATGACAACCCACGCATTGCCTCGCGCGTCGGCCTGGCGCAGGCGCGAGTTGCAGCCATGTTGCTGTTGACGTTGCGGGGCACGCCGACCCTGTATTACGGCGACGAGCTCGGCATGCTGGACGTAGCCATCCCGCCGGACCGGGTGCAGGACCCTTATGAGCGCAATGTGCCTGGCATCGGTGTGGGCCGGGACCCCTGCAGAACGCCAATGCAATGGCAGAACGCGGCGCATGCGGGGTTCTCCAGTGGAACGCCGTGGTTACCCGTGTCCGACGACTTTCCGGCCGTCAACGTGCAGGAAGAGATGGCCGATCCGCACTCCATACTCACTCTGTGCCGGCAACTGTTGGCGCTGCGCAAAGCGCACGCGGCGCTGGCGGTCGGCTCCTATGAGCCCGTCGCAATGACGGAAGATCTACTTGCCTATATTCGCCGCACGGCCGATACAAGCTTTCTGATCGCGCTCAATCTCGGCAATGAGGCGATCGCCCTGTCGCTCGACTCCCTCGGAGTTGCTGGACGAACCGTGTTGTCCACACACCTCGACCGGCAGGATGGGAGCTCTGTGACCGAGGTCGCGCTACGGGCCGATGAGGGCGTGATCATCGCGTTGGACGCAACTCCCAGGCGGTCCGGATAAACACCTTTGCCGCGGCGACCGCATCGATAGACCGATCTTATGTATCGTGCTGTCCGCAGTGAGGACAGTGCACGCTGCCGGCCGATTTCCGTGCGTCTACAATGGCCGGATAGGCAGCTCGATCTGGGGGACTTCGCTTTGACTCGGAACTGGAAACAGGGTTGCGGCCTGGCCGCTCTCGCGCTCATAGTCATTTCAGGGATTGCGCCGGCCGGGGCGGCAGGACCGGCAAACGTCACAGCCGAGCGGCTGTTGCATGCCGATTCGGAGCCGTCGCAATGGCTGACCTATGGCGGTGACTACAACGAGCAGCGCTACAGCCGCCTGACGCAGATCAACCGCGACAACGTCAAGCAACTCGGGCTGAAGTGGTTCGCGGACTACGACACCAACTTGTCGCAAGACGGGACGCCGCTCTACATCGATGGGGTGATCTATGTCTCCACGGCCTGGAGCAAGGTCTATGCGTTCGATGCGCGCACGGGCAAAACCCTCTGGCAATACGACCCGAAAACTCCCGGTGAATGGATTCGCAATGTCTGCTGCGGCATCGCCAATCGCGGCATCGCGGCGTGGCACGGTAAGATCTATCTCGGCACGCTCGACGGGCGTCTGGTCGCGCTCGATGCGCGCAATGGCGCGGAAGTCTGGTCCACGCTGACCATAGACAAGAGCAAACACTATTCCATCACCAGCGCGCCTCGTATCGCGGCAGGCAAGGTGTTCATCGGCGAATCGGGTGGCGAGTACGGGGTACGCGGTTATATCAGCGCCTATGACGCCGAGAGCGGCAAGATGCTCTGGCGCTTCTACACCGTGCCCGGCAATCCGGTGGATGGCTTCGAGAACGATGCGATGAAAAAAGCCGCCGCGACCTGGGGAGGTGAGTGGTGGAAGCTCGGGGGCGGTGGTGCCGTTTGGGATGCGATCGTTTACGACCCCGTCACCCGCTATGTTTACTTCGGCACGGGTAACGGTACGCCTTGGAACGATCAATATCGCGATCCCACCACCGGCGACAACCTGTATCTCGCCTCGGTGATCGCCGTGAAGGCCGATACCGGTGAGTACGTCTGGCACTACCAATCCACACCGCAGGATACCTGGGACTACGACGCCGTCAGCCCCATGACAGTCGTCGATCTCGAGGTTGATGGCAAGCAACGCCACGTCATTCTGCAGCCGTGCAAGAACGGCTTTTTCTACATGCTCGATGCGCGCACCGGCAAATTGCTGCGCGCCGTTGCGTTCACCGGAGTCAACTGGGCGGATGGTGTCGACATGAAGACGGGCCGCCCGCGTGTGAACCCGGATGCTCGCTTCCCGGTAGGCAAGCCGTGGAATCTCGAGCCTGGTGTCCAGGGCGCGCACGGCTGGCAGGCGAATGCCTACAGTCCGCAAACAGGGCTGCTCTACTTCCCCACCCAGGTGGCCTACTTCCCCATGATCGCGGACAAGAGCTTTACACCCAATCCGGTAGGCTACAACCTCGGCCTGGATTTCACGGCGCCGTTTACCTACTACAAGGACCACCCGGACCAGAAGTCAGGTTTCACGGCCTATCTGCAGGCGTGGGATCCCGTGGCCGGCAAGCAAGTCTGGCGGGGTGAGGAGAACCAGGGACCGACCGGTGGAGCGCTCGCGACCGCCTCCGGCCTGGTTTTCCAGGGCGGCGGCAGCGCCAACGAAGTGCGCGCCTATGACGCGAAGACAGGCGAGAAGCTCTGGAGCTTCGGGACGCAGACGGGAGTGGTGGCCCCGCCGATCAGTTTCGAGCTCGATGGTCAGCAGTATGTGGCCATCAGTGCAGGGGGGAACACGCTCGGGGGCTACTACGCGCCGAACTACTCGCGCATGTTGGTGTTTGGTCTCGGCAGCAACGTGCAATTGCCGCCGGCGCAGCCATACACGCCCCCCCCGTTGAATCCCCCGCCCTCTACGGCCTCCGCGGAGCAGATCAGGGCTGGGAGCGAGCGCTATGCGCAATACTGCGCCGCCTGTCACGGGGACAGAGGCCAGACGCGCGGCGCCAACTTTCCGGACCTGACACGCACGCCACTGCTGAACAGTCAGGATGGCTTCGATGCCGTGGTGCTGAAAGGCATTCTGTCGGAGCGGGGCATGGCGTCCTTCGCCTCGGCCTTGCACACTGATGATACGCAGGCGATCAGGGCTTACATCATCGAGCGCGCGAACGAGGTGAAGAAGTCGTTGGCCGCGATGCCGCCGGGGCCGCCCGGACGGCCCGGGGTGAGTCAGCCTCACCAATAACTCGAGCCCAGGCGGGAGTTGCGGGGCCGACCCTGGCCGGCCCCGCGCCGCTTCAGGCGCTGCCAGCCACGCGGCCCGAGATCAACCGGGCGACCTCCTCCTTCGTTTGGCCGGTGAGATCCTTGGGGATCTCCGCGACGATTCGTTTCGTCACCTCCTGGTGCAGGCTGGGGCGCAGGCTCCCCATGGTTTTTGGCGGGGCGACGAGGATGAGCTGCGCGAAGCGATTCGCATGTGCCAACCGATACAACTCCATGGAGATTTGCTGCGCGAAACGATCCTCCGCAAGCTGATGCCAATCGGTTTCCTCCATGGCGCTGCGCGAGCTCCCGTCCGGCCCTGCATACCGTCCCGGCTTGTCTGTACCCTGCTCACGCGTGCGTGGATTCGACTGCTCGAGAAAATGCTCGACGACGAGCTTCACGTTCATCGGTGTGCCTTCGTTGCGATAGAAGAAGGCTTTGTTGCCATCACCGACGACGACGAGGGCAGCGTGGGCTATGGGTATAGGGTCATGGTTCATGCAGCACCTGTTGTTGAGTTGTGGGGCGTAACACCTGGCGCACCAGCTTCGCGGGGCGTGCTTCGGCGCGTAACTGGTCGAATGTGCATTGACGCGGCGCCTTGTCGGGCCGCCAGCGCAACAGCCGTGTGCCATGTCTGAATCGATCGCCGGTCACGTGGTCATAGCAGACCTCAGCGACGAGTCGCGGCTTGACCGGCTCCCATTCACCGGAGCGTTCCGTGCTCCAGCGACTCGGTCCACCGGGGGCCTTGCCGCTGAAGCCGGGCGGTCCGCGCAGGGCTTCGAGCTTGCGAGTCAGCGCTGCGCGCTCGGTACGGGGGATGGATGAAGTAAAGCCAACGTGATCCAACTGGCCCGCGTCGTTGTAGAGGCCCAGGAGTAGCGACCCGACTTCGTCACTGTTTACGCCATAACGGAAGCCACCGACGACTACGTCGGCTGTCCTCAAGGGCTTCACCTTGATCATGGCGCGTTCCCCCGGCAGGTAGGGCGCGTCAATCCTTTTTGCCACGACACCATCAAGTGCGCCCTGCGCGCGGTCGAGCCACTTTTGTGCCTCGGCGTGCTTACGCGTGTAAGGGGACAGCAGCAGCCCCGGTGCGATCGGGTCGCCATCAGCCCCAAAGAGTTGTTCCAGCGCGTTCCGACGCACACTCAACGGCTCATTGAGGAGGTTTGTACCGTCGATCCCGAGGAGGCAATCGAATGCAATGAGAGTGGCTGGTGTCTCGCGGGCCAGACGTTGGATTCGGCTCTGCGCCGGATGCAGCCGCATCTGCAAAGCGTCGAACGAGAGTGCGGGACCGACCGGAATCACGAGCTCGCCATCCAGCACAAAACGATCGTGAGGCACAGCCTGTAGCCGTTGCAGCACTTCGGGAAAGAAGCGTGACAGTGATTTGCCCGATTTCGCGCGTAGCTCGATGCGCTCGCCGGACCCCGCTGCACCCATCGGCCAGCGGAACGCCAGGCAGCGGAAGCCGTCCCATTTGGGCTCGAACTGCCATCCCGTTCCGCGCGGCAGTTCCTTGGCAAGCCGTGCTTCCATGGGCTCGAGAGTCTCAGTGATGTCTTCTGGCTGCGCCGTGCTCTTTTTTGCCATAACCCGTGGGCTCATACCTAGGGCAAGAACGCATGACAGGTTCTATGGTTCATCCGGCGTTCATATCGCAGCGCACCAGCCCAAGACTTTTGTATGGACACGCTAGCGGTCAACTTTCCGGGGGATGTGCCGTTCTTATCCTCGAGTACCGCAAGGTACGAGGATGCAAACATTTTCCGAAAGGAGGGTTCATGAAGACCACAGCCGTTACGATCCAACTCATCGCCATGAGCGTGTTGACGACAGCCGCCTGGGCGCAGGCCACGACCGCCGAGAAGGATCAGCAACGCGATGTCAATCAACAGCAGCGCATCGAGCAGGGTTTGAAGTCCGGGCAGCTGAGCACCAAGGAAGCCGGCTCGCTCGAGCGCCAGCAGCAGCACATCGACAAGATGGAAGCGCGCGACCTGAAGAACGGTTCGATCAGTCCCGCGGAGCAGGCGCGGTTGAACGCGGCGCAGAATCGGGTGAGCAATCAGATCTACGCTGACAAACATAACGGCGTGACTGGAAATCCAAACTCAGCGTCGTCGCAGCGCATGCAGTCGGACGTGCAGCGCGATGTCAATCAGCAGAAGCGGATCCAGAACGGCATGGACAACGGCTCGCTGACGAATCGCGAGGCGAGTAAGCTCGAGCGCGGACAGGCACGCGTCAATGGCCGTGAGGCGAATGCCGCCGCGAACGGCCACGTGGGTGCCCGTGAGCAGCGCGGCATCCAGCGCTCCGAGAATCGCCAGAGCTCGCGCATCTTTCGCAAGAAGCACAACGGGGTCGCCAAGTAGGAAGCCAGCGGCGGCGCTCCGATTCGCGCGGGGCGCCGCCAGGGGCGCGATTCAGGCTCGCTCGCGAGCGGCAGCGGTGAGTGACAGGCCCTCAGGTGGGTGCACAACCGCCGTCCTTGGCGCGGCCCGGATCGATCAACTCGAGCTTGCGATCGTGTTTGTCGATTTTCACCTCGGGATGAGCGAGACTTCCTTGAATCAACAGGGGGCCGCTCAAGCGCAACAGCCGCAAGTGCTTGGGCTCGCCCTGGATCTGCAGGTCGAGGGTCTCGGTTCCGAGTTGAATGGCTCCGCCGCCGGTGATGAGCATTCGATCCGTATCGATCATGAGCTGCCGTGCAACCAGGGTGCCGTTGCGAGCTTGCAAGCTCGCTATTGCGCAACGGATCGCGGCTTCCTTCTTGCTCTTGCTGAGCATCAACTCCAGCGAGCGCAGATTGGTACCGGCGAGCTCCGCCAGAGAGGCTCGCATCACCCCGCCAACCAGAGAGACGGTCACTGTGCCGTTGGCACCGGCCGCCATCTCGTGCACCGAGCGGCCGCGACCTGAGATGACGAGATGTCCGTCCAACGGCCCATCGAGCGGCGGCTCGCCAGGACCGTTGCGAAAGAATTGGCTCGCCCGCACCTTGGAAAACTCCAGGTCCAGGCTCACCGCCGCTTGCGCGGGCCGTGCGTCGAACTTGCCATGTGCGCTGAGCTTGCCATCGGGCAAAGTGGCCGAGAGCACTGGCACTTCGACCGCGCCGTACTCGATCGACATCCGGCCGGCTACCGAGCGGAACGACAAGCGCCCGGTATCGAGCTCCTGCGCGTGGTAACTGATGTTGGAGTTGCTGCGCCTGAGGCCGGTCAGGGGGATCTGCGTGTCCGGTAGCAGCAGGCCGCCGTGAGCGGGTGGTTTGTCGCCGGCAGGCTCCCGGGCACGGCCTGCTGCCCGCAGCCCCAGGTCCGCGATGCGCAGCCGCCGCGAATGCAGATCGATGTCGGTATGCGCTTTGCCGCTTTCGAACAGCTGACTCACCAGTGTCCCGCCGATGTCGCTTTGTCCCGAAGAGGCCGACAGGTCCCTGAGTGCGAAGGTCGTATAGTGGCGGGTGAGCTTGCCCGAGAGCCGATAGGGACCGGTGTTGGGTAGGAGCGCGCCGATCAGGAAATAGAGGTCTTTCAGATCCGCGCCGTGCGCGGCGAAGGTAGCCTCGAGGAGCCTGAAGTCGAACGGCGCCAGGAGAGACCCGTGGCACGTGAGCTCCGAGCCGCTCGAGTGCTCCTCCAGCTCGAAGACATACGGCTTGTTCCGCGCGACCGTGGCCAACGGGTCGCCGGTGACGCTCATCGCGAAAGCCCTGCCGTTGAGGTGCCCTTTCACTGCAATTTTCAGCGTTGCGGCATCCGCCGCCGTATCCGCGTCCTGGGTGGTCAGTGTGCCCACGAACTCGAGGTGGCGGCGCTCGTCATCGAGTGTGACGTGAGCGTCCGGTATCGAGAGGCTATAGACGAGGGGCGCGCCCTTGCCCGGGAGGGTTCCGGGCGCCTTCCAATACCAGTTGGCATGGCCGTCGATATCGCGCTTCAACAGCAGGTCCAGCCCTTCGAGCTTCAATACACGCAAAGCGAAGGGTCGACCGTTCCAGGGCAGATCGAAGCTGACGGTCAGCTTGCCGATGTGCGCCATGGTGCCCGGTGGAATCCACGGCGGATTGCCGATCGTCACCTGCTCGGCGATGAAGCTTGGATGAAGCGAAAATAGGCGTGCCTGCAGCGGTCCGGCAATGCGGATGTCCCGCCCATAATGCTTCGAGATTCGCTCGGCCAATGGCCCCCGCAGCTGATTGCCGTCCAGCAAAGCCAGCGCCAGCAGCACGAGGACCATGCCGGCGGCGACCGCAGCCAGCAGAACGCAAATCCCGATGCGAGTAACTTTTTTAGAGGATTCAGGTAGTTGCATCGCGATAAGTGGCTCGCAGCGCGGAACTTTTGCAATCCTGTGAGTGAGTCGACGGTCGGCGCTCGCCGGGCCGCTACACT
>Ga0105240_10004017_pt1 | contig 22659 bp, 17 predicted proteins | sample KBSC54metaG_FD_80426 | JGI IMG/M metagenome (GOLD analysis project Ga0105240, IMG submission 80426) | Corn rhizosphere microbial communities from Kellogg Biological Station, Michigan, USA - KBS C5-4 metaG | ecosystem: Host-associated > Plants > Roots > Rhizosphere > Soil | place: Michigan, USA... | reverse complement strand
TGAGCACGCCGAGCGAGATCATCGTCGCCGTCGAGTTGTGGATGCCCTGGGCGTTGGACAGCATCAGCGGCGCCATCTTGTACCAGTCGACCTCGCCGCGCTCGGCGAGCTCGGCCTGGATCATCCGGCTCATCAGGTCGTCGCCGAGATTCTTCGCCTTCTCCTTCAGGACCTCTTCGGCGTGCTGGTTCAGGCGTGCGGCCGATGCCCGCTCCTCTTCCTCGGTCGCGGTCTTCATCAGCAGGTCCCAGACGTTGTCCCGCATCTTGCGCTGCTCGGCCATGGGAATGCCGAGGAAGATCTCCTGCAGCCGCCAGGCGATCGGATAGGAGAACTCCATGACCAGGTCGACGGGTTTGTCCTGGCGGTTCAGCAGCTCATCGATCTTCTCGTCCACGGCGACCCGCATCTTGTCCAGCAGCTTGGGCAGGTTCGCCGGCGAGAACTCCTGGATGACCGGCCGCTTCAGCTCCGTGTGCTCCGGGCCGTCCAGATTGATCATGAACGGCGCGCAGTACTTCAGCTTGTTCAGCGAGTTGGGCGTCATCTTCGGGAAGTCGTCGTTCATCTTGTCCGAGCTGAACCGCGGATCAGACAGGACGAAGCGGGCGTATTCCGGCCTGACCACCATCCAGGCCAGTTTCCCGGTGGGCAGGGTCACCCGCCCGATGCCGCGCGCCCGCAGCGTCTCGTACTCGGCCGGCAGCACGCCGGGCTGCTTACGCCGGATGGGGTGAGTCGGTAGCTGCGTCATTTCGACTCCTCCGCTGCCCAGTGGTAGAAACGGGTGGCCAACGAGTTGCCCTCCGGGTCGTACGGCGGGATGAGCCGCGTGAGGTCGTCGACGAGCTGCAGGAAGCGGGGGTCGCCCTCGGTCCACACCGCGCTGATCACCTTGATGGCATCGGGTTCTGCGAAGTCCTGGATGTGCAGGTAGATGCCGCGCCACAGATAGATCTGGCGGCGCAGCGTGCCCATGGTGAGCGGGATGTCGGTCGCGTCCGACTCCGCGAACAGCCGCGCCACCTCGGCGTTGTGCTCCTGCCGTTGGGTGTTGACGATGACCGCGCTGTACGTCAGCTCCAGATTCTCCACATCCTCGGCCGGCCACACGTAAAAGCGCTCCGCCGTCGGCCGGTCGACCGGGCCGTCCCAGTCCGGGGTCGGGGCGTGGTCGCCGAAGTACGCCGCCAGGCTGTCGTTCAGCCGCGCGCACCGAGGATCGGCGGTCGCGAGCCGGTACGCCTCGTCGGCGTCGGCGGCATCCCAGTCCTGCATGTGAACGTAGAGGTCGGAGTAGTGGAAGACTTGCCTGCGGCGCAGCCGCGGAAGCCCGGGCGCCACCTCGCCGTCGAACTCCCGAAGGATCTTGGTGACGTCGGCGACGTTATCACTGTCGAACGTGCCGACAGTGACGATGCTCGGCATATGTCTCTCCTCGCGGTTGGCGGGTGGTAATGGGGGCCACGCCACGGACCCTGACAGGGCTCGTTACGAGGTCGCGTCCAGCCTGGGCCGCCGCATTCGACGCCGGATCGACGCCGGGTCAACTCGAAGGGTCCTCGAAGCCGGCGCGAACGGCGGCGGACATCGTCGTTCGCGACGGTTCGGACCCTACGACGCTTGTGAGGTGTCTCGCTGTGTCGAGCAAGCAGCAGCAAATCGACCATCGCGTGGCCATCGACGCCCCCTACGAGACGGTCTTCGACCTGGTCGCCGACGTGGCCCGCTGGCCGCAGTTCCACCGGTCGGCGATCCACGCGGAACTGGTCCACAGCAGCGACAAGGGCTACCTGATCCAGTACTGGTCGCTCGTCGACGACGCCACCGCCCGGACCTGGCGGACGGTGCGCACCGCCGACCTGTCGGCTCACCGCATAACCTTCATCTATATGGATCCCGAGCCGCCGGCCGTCCAGATCCGGGGCGAGTGGGTGTTCACCGAATCGGGACCGGACCAGACTCTGGTCGAGCTGCGCCACTGGATCACCGCGCCGGACGACGCCGACCTCGGCCCGCTGGCCGACCTGCTCGAGCAGGACAGCAAGGAACACCTCGAGACGCTGTCCGCCACCGCGCCGCGGCGGGCCGAACTGGACGAACTCGTCCTGTCCTTCACCGACCCGTTGTTCATCGCCGGTTCCATCGAGGACGCTTACGACTACCTCTACCGCGCGGATCTGTGGCCCGAACGCATTCCGCACGTCGTCGGGCTCACCATGACCGAGGACGTCCCGAACATCCAGTTCTTCGACATGGACACCAAGGCCCCGGACGGCAGCGTGCACACCGTACGCTCGGTGCGGATCTGCCTGCCGCCGAAGCTGATCGTGTACAAGCAGATCGCGCTGCCCCCGATGCTGGATGCGCACACCGGCCACTGGAAGTTCACCGAGGTCCCCGAAGGCGTTATGGCCGAGGCCCGGCACTCCAGCACGATCAAGCCCTCGGCGCTCTCCCTGCTCGGCAGCGGCACGACGATCGGCGGCGCGCGCCGGTTCCTGCGGCGCCTGCTCAGCGGCAACAGCATGAGCAACCTGACCCTGGCCAAGAAGTACGCCGAAGAGCGCGCCGGCTTCTGAACCGGGCGCGCGCCGCGACCGGAACCGGCACAACGCGGAACCGACACAACGCTGGGCCTGGAGGGGTGATGGCCGAGAAGACAACCGCCAGAGGCGGGGGAATATGGGACGCCGCCGATCTGGTGACCCCGATGGCGATCCGGGTCGCGGCGACGTTGCGGTTGGCCGACCGCATCGTCGCCGGCACCCGGACCGTCCAGGGGCTCGCCGAGGCCGTGCACGCCGATCGGGACGTCCTGGGGCGCCTGATGGAGCACCTGGTCGGCGCCGGGGTGCTGACGCGTGCCGGGGCCGACGCCTACGACCTGACGGACATGGGCAGATATCTGTGTGACGGCGCGCCGGACGACATGCGCTCGGTGCTCGACGTCGAAGGCGCGATCGGCCGCGCGGAGTTGAGCTTGGTCCGTCTGCTGCACACGGTCCGCACCGGTGAGGCCGCGTATCCGCAGCAGTACGGCCTGCCGTTCTGGGAGGATCTGTCGCTCGACGACGATCGTGCGGAGTCCTTCGACGCGCAGATGGCCGCCCGGCTGGCCGCGCACGCGCCGACCGTGGCCGGCGGATTCCCCTGGGGCGACCTGCGCCACCTGGTCGACGTCGGCGGCGGCGACGGCAGCATGCTGATCGCCATCCTGCAGGCCCATCCCACTTTGCGCGGGACGGTCGTCGACCTGCCCGGTCCGGTGCGCCGCGCGCACAAGGCCATCGCCGCGGCGGGCTTGGAGCACCGGGCCGACGCCGTCGCGGGCAGTTTCTTCGACAGACTCCCCGCCGGCGCGGACGGTTATCTGCTCTCGAGCATCCTGCACAACTGGAACGACGAGGCGGCCGCTCGCATCGTCCGGCGGTGCGCCGAGGCGGCCGCGTCGACGGGAAGCGTGTTCGTCGTGGACTACTTCAACGATCAGAGCCTTCAGACCGGAGGCGACCTGCGCATGCTCTGCTACTTCGGAGGCCGGCAGCACACTCTGGAGCAACTGGGCGAATTGGCCGCGCCGGCCGGGCTGCAGATCGTCTCCATCCGGCCCGCCGGGCGGATGTCCGTCGTGGAACTGTCCGCCCCCCGGTGAGCAGCCGAGTGTCCGTGCTCAAGGCGAACAGGCTGGTGCCGAGGCGATTGTCCAGCCGTGAGGACTCAGTCGTCCTCGGCCTTGACCGAGTACCGGGCCACGATCCCGCCCAGGATTATCGACAGCCCGGTCTCGAACTGTTCGTCGGGCGCGGCGAACTCCGCCGCCTCCGTCATCTTGCTCAGATGCGGGAAATCGCCGGTGGCGAGCAGGGACACCAGATAGGGCTCCATGCGCTTGCGCCAGCTCTGGCGGTCGGCGCCGGCCTGGTTCGTGTCGGCTTCGGTCAGCTCGGCCTGGACTGCGCCACTGACCCAGGAGTAGATCAGGTTCAGCACGTCGATAGCGTCGGTGACGCTCAGGCCGTTTCCGTCGAGAACGGCCAGATCACGCTCCATGCCGCGCAGGTAATTCGGTCCGATGATCGGGCGGGTGGCCAGCAGGCCGGCCAGCCAGGGGTGCCGCAGGAAATTCTCGCGCCGGTGGCGGGCCAGCACGATCAGGTCGGCCCGCAGGTCTCCGGTCGGCTCCTGGGGTTCGAAGGGAGTCGCCTCATCGATCATCACCGCCCACAGGTCTTCTTTGGTCGGCAAGTAGCGATAGAGGGTCATCGCCCCGGCACCCAGGCTTCTGGCGATGTTCCGAACCGAGGCGGCCTCCAGTCCCTCGGCGTCGGCGATCTTGATCGCCGCGGCTGCGATCTCCTCGCGGCTGTGCGTCGGTGTCGGTCCGCGCGTGGGCTTATCCGAACGCATCCAGATGATGGGTTTTGGGTCCGACACACGATCAGCATACGCGTCCGGGGGCACATGCGTACACCGCACCCGGTTGATCTTGAATCCGCGTACATCGCTCTCGTGGATATTTGCGTACACCGCACCCAATGAGTATCGTCAATCGCGTACACCGTACCCGGTGACGATCTTGAATCGCGTACGCCGTACCCGGTCGGGAGAGGATCATGGAAGAATCGATCGTTTACACGAAGGATCTGCGCAAGAGATACGGGGATGTGGAAGCCCTGACCGGATTCGACTTGGCGATCCCGCCGAATCTGGTCTACGGCCTGCTCGGTCCCAACGGCGCGGGCAAGAGCACCACCCTGAAGATCCTGAGCACCCTCACCCGGCCAAGCTCCGGCCTGGCCGTGGTCGGCGGCTTCGACGTGGCCCGCGAGCCCGGCGAGGTCCGCAAGGTGATCGGGCTGGCCGGCCAGGACGCCACCTTGGACGAGAAGCTGACGGCCCGGGAGAACCTGTGGATCCTGGGCAAGCTGTCGCGCCTGGGCTCGCGGGGCGCCCGCCGGCGCGCCGACGAGCTACTTGAGCGCTTCGACCTGGCGCACGCGGGCAAGCGGCTGGTCGGGACCTACTCCGGCGGCATGCGCCGGCGGCTGGACCTGGTCGCCAGCCTCCTGCGCGCGCCCAAGGTGCTCTTCCTCGACGAGCCCACCACCGGCCTGGACGTCCGCAGTCGCATGGACATCTGGGACACCGTCCGCGAGCTGGTCGCCGACGGCACCACGGTCCTGCTCACCAGCCAGTATCTGGAGGAGGTGGACCAGCTCGCGGCCGCCGTCGGCGTGATCGACCACGGCCATCTCATCGCCGAGGGCAGCCCCGCGCAGCTGAAGTCCCAGATCGGCAGCCACATCGACGTCGTGGTGGAGTCGGCAGACCATCTGGGAAGCGCCATGGCGGTGCTGGAGCGGCTCACCGGCCAGCGCCCGGAGGCGGACGGCACGCACATCGTCGTCGCCGCCATCGACACCGTCCCGACGCTGCCGCAGATCGTGCGCGAGCTCGACGCCTCGGGGGCCGAGGTGCGCGACGTCGGGATCCGCGAGTCCAGCCTGGACGACGTCTTCCTCTCGCTGACCGGCAAGCCCGTCGAAGCGTCGTCCCCGATCGGCAAGCAGCAGACGGCCGGCCCGGCCGAGCCGGCCCAGACCCAGGAGGTGGTGGCATGACCGTCCTCGCCGACGGGTGGACGCTGACCCAGCGCAACGCTCTGCGCCTGCGTCACGAACCTGGAACACTGCTCACCATCCTGCTGATGCCGACCGTGTTCGTGGTGCTGTTCGGCTTCGTCTTCGGCAGCTCGATCCACGTGCCGGGATCCTCGAACTACCGCGAGTACATGATGCCGGGCATGTTCGTGCTCGGCACCGGGACCGCGCTGTCCTCGGCCATGGTGGACGTCGCCATGGACCAGGCGCGCGGGGTGATGGACCGGCTCCGCTCGATGCCGACCAACCGCGTGTCCGTGCCGCTCGGGCAGAGCGGATCGGAGGGCCTGGTCGGGGTGTACGGACTCGTGGTCCTGATGGTCTACGGGCTCATCGTCGGCTGGAGGCCGCACCACGGCGTGGGCAAGACGCTGGCCGCCATCGGCCTGCTGCTGCTGTTCCGGTACACGCTGGCCTGGGTCGGCACCTACCTGGGACTGGTGATCAGGGAGGCGTCCACCGCGGCCAACCTGGCGCCGTTGACCCTGCCGCTCACCATGGTCTCCAACGCGTTCGTGCCCACCGCCGGGATGCCCACCTGGCTGCGGATGATCTGCGAGTGGAACCCGCTGAGCTCGCTGGCCACGGCGACCCGGTCGTTGTTCGGCAACCCCGGTGTCGCCGAGCATCATGCCGCGCTGCCCCTGACCCATCCGGTTCTGTCCACGGTGCTGTGGATCGCGGTGCTGTTGGTGGTCTTCGTGCCGCTGTCGGCACGTCGCTTCGCGCGAGCGGGACTGTAGACCCGCTTGCCGGGCTGTCCGCCGGCGCCGCCGGCGGACAGCCGCGAGCCCTTCGTCGAGATCGACGGTGGGTCACGGTTCGACAAGGAATGAAGGGGTGTCATGCGTGTCGTTATCGTCGGCGGGGGAACCGTCGGGCTGTGCACCGCGGTTTTCCTCGCCCGCCAAGGGGTGTCGGTGCATGTATTGGAACGCCGGCCGAAGGTCAACGACCATCCGAGGGCGTTCGGCATCTCCGACCGGTCGGCGGAGATTCTGCGCGAGGCCGGCATCGAGGTGGACACCGCGCAGATCACCGCCGGTCTGATGCGGGGGTCCAGCCTGGCCTCGCTGACCGCGGTGACGTCCCAGTTCGAGCGGCCGGAGATCGGCCCGGACCGGCTGGGCCACTGCCCGCAGGACCGGATCGACCGGGCCGCGCTGGCGATGCTGCCGGATCTGGGCGCGCAGGTCGACTTCGACAGCGAGGTGGTCGCCCTCACCGACGATGGCGTCGTCACCGCGGACGGCCGGGTCGTCAACGGCGACTACGTGATCGGCGCCGACGGGATCCGCAGCAAGACCCGTGAGCTGCTCGGAATCGGGGTCACCGGCCCCGGGCCGACCGGCGGCACGGCCATGCTCAACGTGCTGTTCCGCGCCGAGCTCCCGGCTCCGCCGCTGTCCATGGCCTTCCTGCGCACCGATGGCGCCGTCGGGATCCTGTACCGGGTCGACGAGACCGACCGCTGGATCTTCCACATACCCAACGGCGACCCGAACACCCCCATCGAGCAGATCCAGCAGCAGATCCGCGACGCCACCGGCGTGGCGCAGGCTGAACCGGAGATCATCAGCCAGATCCCGTGGGCCCCGACGGCGCAGGTGGCCGACGCGTTCCGGCGCGGCCGGCTCTTCCTCGTCGGCGATGCGGCGCACGCTTTGCCGCCGGTCGGCGGCTTCGGCCTCAACACCGGCATCGCCGACGCCCACAACCTGGCGTGGAAACTGGCCGCCGGCGGCGACGCCTTGCTGGACACCTACGAAGCCGAGCGCCGGCCGGTCGCGCTGCTGTGCATGGAACAGAGTCTGATCCGCGCGGAGAACCACAATCTGCACTGGAACAACGATCCGGCTCTGGCCGCCGAGCGCGCGGCGGTCGGCATGACCGGCATCATGATCCCGGTCGTCGGCTACCGGTACGACTCGGCCGCGATCATCGACCCCGAGCTCCTGCCGGACCTGGAGAACCTCGTCCTCGACGGCGCCCCCGGCAGCCGGCTGCCCCACCTCCGGCTCGCCGACGGCCGCTCCACCGTGCATCTCGTGGACGGCTTCACCCTCCTCACCGGGATGGCGGGGGATCACTGGCTGCACGCCGCGCGCGTGCTGGGCATCACGGCTCACGCGGTCCCCGGCTGGGCCGAGGCGGCGAACATCAAGGAGGACGGCGCCGTCCTGATCCGTCCCGACGGTTTCGTCGGCTGGCGTACCGCCACGACACCATCAACGGCCTCGGTCGAGCAGCAGCTGCGCGATGTCGTGGACCGCATCCTGTGCCGGGCCGTCCCGGCGGGCTGACGGGCCCAATCGCGGCTCCGTCCGGCAAACTCGAACCCCGACATGATCGATTCATGTCGGGGTTCGCCTCCGTTGTGGCCCGGCCGGTTCGCCGGTTCCCGATCAGCTCCGGATCAGCTCCATCTGCCCCATCATGCCCATTGCGGAGTGCTCCAGCATATGGCAGTGGTAGACGTAGCGCCCGGTGAACTCGCTGAACCTGACCAGAAAGCTGACGCTCTCGCCGGGGTTCACCGCGATCGTGTCCTTGCGCCCGCTCTCGGCCGCCGACGGCCGGCGGCCGTCGCGGTCCACGACGTGGAACTGCGCGTCGTGCACATGGAAGGTGTGCGGGAGCGGGAGCTTGGCGTCGGGGTTGATGACTGTCCACAGCTCGGTGGTGTCCAGGGCTGGGGTGATGTCGACGCGGTCGGGGTCGAAGACCTTGCCGTTGATGGTCATCATCCCGGTCGCCGGGTCGAAGTCGAGCACGAATTCGCGTCGTGTGACCGGCGCGCCCAGGTCCTCGGCGTCGGCGAGGCGGTCGGGGACCCGGGACCGGTCCCGGCCTCCGTCCGCGACCACGTCGAAGCGCAGGATGTCGTGGGGCTCGCCGGGCAGGAAGTTCGGCGTGTTGTGCAGGAGCACCTGCGAGCCGACGGGGTGGCTTGAGAAGTCGACGACCACGTCGGCGCGCTCGGCGGGATACAGCGGCAGCGCGGTGACCGGGTTCGGGGCTGGGAGCAGGCCGCCGTCGGAACCGATCTGGACCATCTCCTGGTCCTCGCCCAGGCTCAGCTGGAAGATCCGTGAGTTGGCCTGGTTCAGGAAGCGCAGGCGGTACCGGCGCGCCGCGACCCGCAGGTAGGGCTGGGGGCGGCCGTTGACCAGAATCGTGGGGTAGAACGGCTGTCCGTTGTAAACGAGCGTGCCGTCGGCGTCGAACTGTGCGTCGCGCAGGGCCAGCACGATGTCGTGCCGGCCGGACGGCAGGCACAGGCGGCGGTCGGCCTCGTCCTCGATGAGGTAGGTGCCGGCCAGACCGCGGTAGACGTTCTCGGCCTCGGCCATGTGGGTGTGGTCGTGATACCACAGCGTGGCTGAGCACTGGTCGTTCGGGTAGTGGTAAACGCGGCTGGCGCCCGGTGCGATGGAGTCGGTCGGGTACCCGTCGTCGATGTGTCGGACGTGGGCGCCGTGCAGGTGCACCGTGACCGGGACGGACAGCTCGTTGGACTGTTCCACCAGCACCGGCCGGCCGCGCCGGGCCAGCAGTGTCGGACCGGGGAACCGGCCGTCGAAGGTCCACAGCCGGGTGTGCAGTCCCGGGACCACCTCGACGTCGGCTTCCTTGATCCGCATCCGGTAGACGTCGTGGGTCGGGGTGCGGAACGTCGGACGCAGCACCGGCGGGTTCAGCAGGGGCCTGATGAAGGGCTCGGGCGTCGGCGCGGGTCCGGTGGGCCCGGCGGCGTGGGGGGCTGGGCGGGCGTCGGCGGCGGCGGGTACCCCGGGCAAAGGCACGGCTGCTGCGGCGCCGGCCAGGGCCATCGCGCGCAGGACGTGGCGGCGGTTCGGCATCGTCATCGATCATCGTCTCCGGCAGAAGGGGCGGTGCAGGTCAGCACTCTGTCGTACGTGGCTCGCGCCGTGTTCGAGCCGGAACCCATCGTCTGGCTGGACAGTCCTGTGACCGGGCCCGATACCGGAAGGAAACACGGCTGTGAACAGGGTGGACAGCCGGCGGGGGCTGTACGGGGCGGCCCGGCCGAGGAACCGGTTCGAACCGACCACGAACTCCTCTCGAACCGCCGCCGCGAAGCTTGGTCTACAACGTCGCCCCTGCTGGCTGTCCGCGAACGCATGCGCTTCATCGCACCTCCGGCGCAGCACGGCGGGCTGAATCTTCTCGGTGACGACCCCAGCCCCAATGCTCCAGGAGGCGGACGATGGACTTCGGTGCGGATCCCTACCCCCAGTACGCGTGGTTGCGCGAGCAGGAGCCGGTCGTGAAGGTCCTGGAAGGCCAGGGCCTTTACGGACTGCTGGTCACCCGGTACGAGGACGTGCGGATGCTGCTGAACGATCCCCGCATGAGCAAGGACCCCCGCAACGCCCCGCTCGACTGGCAGGAGGCGGGCAAGGGGCGTCCGCTGGAGGACCGGACCGGGCTCGGGACGCACCTGCTCACCACCGACGCGGAGGAGCACTCGCGGCTGCGCCGGCTGGTCTCGACCGCCTTCACCGCCAAGCGTGTCGAGGGCCTGCGCGGCCAGGTGCAGCAGATCACGGACGGGCTGCTCGACCAGATCGCGCCGATCGGGCGCGTCGACGTGGTCACGGAGTTCGCGTTCCCCCTGGCGATCACGGTGATCTGTGCGCTGCTGGGGGTGCCGGCTAAGGATCAGGACGTGTTCCGGCAGTGGACGAAGGACTTCCGCAAGTGGACGAACACGAACGAATCCGAGCAGGCGGGCCGGCCGGCCGAGAACCCGAACGCCCGGCCGGTCGGACTGCGTGACCTGCTCGGCTACCTCACCGAGCTGGTGGCCAAGCGCCGCGTGGAGCCGGCCGACGGCCTGATCGACGCGATGATCGCGGCCACGGACAACGGCGACCGGCTCAACGAGACCGAGCTGCTGTCGATGATGGCCCTGCTGCTCATCGGCGGCTTCGAGACAACCGTCAACATCATCGGAAACGGCACGCTTGCCCTGCTGCGTCACCCTGACCAGATGGCGCTGCTGCGCGAGCGCCCCGAACTGGTGGATTCGGCCCTGGAGGAGATGCTCCGCTACGACGGGTCGTTCGAGACGGCGACCTGGCGGTTCCCGCTCGAACCGATCGAGGTCGCCGGGACGCGCATCGAGAAGGGCCACCCGATTCTGCTGTCGCTGGCCTCGGCCGACCGGGACGAGGCGAGGTTCCAGGAGCCGGACCGGTTCGACGTCACCCGTGCCGACAACGGGCATGTGGCGTTCGGACGCGGCGCGCACTTCTGCCTCGGCGCCCCGCTGGCCCGGCTGGAGGGCCGGATCGCCTTCGACGGGCTGCTGCGCAGGCTGCCCGGCCTGGCCCTGGCCGTACCCCCCGAGCAACTGCGTTGGCAGCGCAGTCTGACGATCCGCGGCCTGGAGTCGCTGCCCGTCACCTTCGAGCCCGACCGCCGCTAGCAGGAAAGAGATCCCGCCATGCGTCATGTTCAAGTGAGCGCGCGATGAGTAGGCGCGTCGCCATCACCGGCATCGGTGTCCGTGCCCCAGGCGGTGCGAACGCGAAGGAGTTCTGGGACCTGATCTCCTCGGGTACGCCCGCCATCCGCACCATCACGCTGTTCGAGGCCTCAGCGTTCCGCTCCCGCGTCGCCGGCGAGTGCGACTTCGATCCGGCGACGGAGGGATTCTCCGTACAGGAGATCCGGCGGATGGATCGCAGCGCGCAGCTCGCCGTGGCCGCCACCCGGGAGGCGGTCGCCGACGCCGACCTGGACATCACCACGATCGACCCCTATCGCACCGGCGCCACCATCGGCAGCGCCATCGGCGGCACGATGAGCCTGGACCGGGAGTACAACGTGCTCTCCGACGGCGGCCGCAAGTGGCTCCTGGACCATGAGTACGCGATTCCGCATCTGTTCAACTACCTCGTCCCCACCTCGATTGCCGCCGATGTGGCTCGGGAGGTCGGCGCGGAGGGCCCGGTGTCGCTGGTGTCGACCGGCTGCACCGCGGGCATCGAGTCGGTGTCCCACGCGGCGCGGCTGATCCGCGAAGGCTCCGCCGACGTGATGCTGGCCGGCGGCACGGACGCGCCTGTTTCCCCGGTCTGCGTCGCCTCCTTCGACGCCATCAAGGCGACGACCCCGCGCAACGACGACCCGCTCACCGCCTCCCGTCCGTTCGACGCGACCAGGAACGGGTTCGTCCTCGCCGAGGGCAGCGCGATGCTGGTGCTGGAGGAGTGGGACCACGCACGCGCTCGCGGCGCCCACATCTACGCCGAAATCGGCGGCTGGGGCGTGCGAGCGAACGCGTTCCACATGACCGGCCTGCGGCCCGAGGGCACCGAGATGGCTACGGCGATCGAGGTGGCGCTCCGGATGGCGAACCGCGCTCCCGAGGAGGTCGACTACGTGAACGCGCACGGCTCCAGCACGAAGCAGAACGACAGGCACGAGACCGACGCCTTCAAGCGTAGCCTCGGCGACCACGCGTTCACCACACCGGTGAGCTCGATCAAGTCCATGATCGGGCACTCTCTCGGCGCGATCGGCTCGATCGAGATCGCGGCCTGCGCGCTGGCCATCGAAGCCGGGCTGATCCCGCCCACGGCCAACCTGCACGAGTCCGACCCCGACTTGGGCCTGGACTACGTCCCGCAGCGAGCCCGGCCGGCGGAGCTGCGCACCGTGCTCAAGGTGGGCAGCGGCTTCGGCGGTTTCCAGAGCGCCATGGTGCTGACCGACGGGACGGGCGATGACTGAGACCCTCTCGGCGCCCACGCGCCGGCGTGCCGTGATCACCGGCATCGGCGCGGTCGCGCCGAACGGCTTCGACACCGGCGAATACTGGGACGCGCTCATGCAGGGACGCAGCGGCATCGCCCGCATGACCCGCTTCGATCCGGCGCAGTACCCCGCCAAGCTGGCCGGCGAGGTCGCCGACTACGACGTCCGCGCGCATATCCCGGGCCGCCTGGTGCCGCAGACCGACCAGGCCACCCGCCTGGCCCTGATCGCCACGGACGCCGCGGTCGGCGACTCTGGCCTGGACCTGGGATCCATCGCCGGCGAGCAGGTGGGCATCGTCACCGGCATCTCAGCTGGCGGCCTGGAGTACAGCCAGCGCGAGCTGGAGAAACTGTGGAGCCTGGGCGGCGAGCATGTCAGCGCCTACCTGTCGTTCTCCTGGTTCTACGCGGTGAACACCGGACAGATCTCCATCCGCCACGGATTGCAGGGCCCCGGCGGGGTGCTCACCGGACCGACAGCCGGACTGGACTCCATAGCACAGGCGCGTAGATACGTCTCCGACGGCCTGTCGGTCGTGATGTGCGGCGCGACGGAGAGCACCTTGTGCCCGCTGGGCTGGGTGATCGAGGAGACCACCGGCCGCATGAGCACGGTCGGCGACCCCGCCCGCGCCTACCTGCCCTTCGACACCGCGGCCTGCGGCTACCTGCCCGGCGAGGGCGGCGCCATGCTCATCGTCGAAGAGTCCGGCCACGCCCGCGATCGGGGAGTCCGCCCCTATGGCGAGATCGCCGGCTACGCCACAACCTTCGACCCGCGCCCCGGCTCCGGCCGCGAACCGGGCCTGCGCCGCGCGATCGAGCTCGCCCTGTCCGACGCCGAACTCCACCCCGCCGACGTCGGCGTGGTCTTCGCCGACGCGGCCGGGGTCGCCGAACTGGACCGCGCCGAAGCCGCCGCCATCACCGCGGTCTTCGGCCCCCACGGCGTCCCGGTGACCGCACCGAAGACCATGACAGGCCGCCTCTATTCCGGAAGCCCGGCACTGGATGTGGCCACCGCCGCCCTGAGCATGCGGCACGGATTCATACCGCCGATGGTCAACGTCACCGACCCGGTCCCGGCCGACCAGCTCGACCTGGTGCTCGCCGAGCCCCGGCAGACATCGCTGTCCACCGCGGTGGTCCTGGCCCGCGGCGGCGGCATCAATTCCGCGCTGGTGGTCACCGCCTGACAGCACGCCGACGGGCGCCGCCCGTCAGCCGCCGCAGCGGCTGCCGGGCGGCGCCCGTGTCTTTCCTCAGGGTTCAGCGACGATCTCCAGAACGCCCACTGTCCAGGTGAAGCCCGCGCCGACCCCGGCCAGCAGACAGGTCTGCCCGACCTCCAAACGACCAGTGGACGACAGCTCCGCCAACGCGGCGAACTGATCTCCGGCGCCGAGATGCCCTACGTGCCGTCCCCAGGCCCACATGGACCGCTTCGGCTCGATCCCGAACGGCTCGAAGAACTGCGAGCGCATCCTGGTCCGCCCCAGATTCGGCAGCAGATACCAGTCCACATCGCTGAGCTTCACGTCGGCCTGCGCGCAAGCCCGTTCGAACGCCTCGCGCTGGCCCTGCTCGATGCGGGCGAGCAGAGCCTCGACCCCGAGTTCGCGCACCAGGGTGTCGTTGTTCAGGTCCACCGGCGCTCCGGCGGCCAGCGGCGCGTCGCTGAACTGCTCGCCCCGGCTGCCGTGTTCCAGTCCGGAGTCAGACACCGAGACGAGCCCGCGCACTCTGGCGAATCCGGCTCGGGTGGACACCACCAGCGCGGTGCCCCCGTCGCCGCAGATCGTCGAGGGGTCGCTGCGCCACCGGTCGAAGCCCGGCAGGCAGAAGCGGTCGGCCGTGGTGAGCAAGGCCGTCGGGCGGGTGTCGGCGTCCAGGTAGCCTGCCGCGAGGGTCAGGGCCATCATGCCGCCGTTGGACATCTGGCGGACCTCGACCGCGGGATAGGAGCCGCCGCCGGTGAACCGCTGGATGTACGAAGCCGCCGGCCACATGTCGTGGCCCTGATGGTAGGCGCAGGCGTGCAACAGCAGATGGAGATCCTCCGGCCCACATCCGGCGCGCTCGAGCGCCACCCGGGCGGCCAGCACCGCCATCTCCGGTGCCGACGTGTCCGCCGAGACGCACACCGACTCGATGCCGGTGTTCCACACCCGCGCCCGGTCGGCCAGGCCTGCCCGGTCGGCCTCCTCCAGGGTCATGCGCTCGGGCAGCCACGAAGTCGCGGCGGCGATGTAGAGATCGTCACTCATCGTCGTCCTCCCACGGTGTGAATCAGAACCCGCATCCCGCCAGGATCGGGCGCCCCGGCCCAGACCCGGTCGAGGCCCGCGCGAGGCCCGCGCGAGGACTCCGGCGTCGAACGGACCTCGACCGGCTGTCGAAGTGGCGGGGCGATGGTGAGGGGTGACGACACGACAACCGAAGGGGGCAGCAATGGCCACGTTCACCCAGGCCGACCTGGTGGACTGCATACGCCGGGCGGCCGGCGAGGATGACGCGCTCGACCTGGACGGCGATATCGGCGAGACCACGTTCGCCGATCTGGGCTACGACTCGGTCGCCATGGTGGAGGTCGCGCTCCTCGTGGAGCGAGAGCTCGGGATCAGCCTGCCGGAGGACGACAGGACCGGCAAAGGCGGGACCCCGAAGGAGTTCGTCGACGTGGTCAACGAGCAGCTGCGCGCGTCGATCTGACCAGCGCCCGCCGCCGCGGACGGCCCTACCAGGAGAGGCTCATGTACAGCACAGAGCACGGACAGCGCTTCGACAACGACGCCCCGGTGGCACCCGAGCAGCTGAGCCTGCTCTCGGAGATCCTCAACCGGGAGACCTTCGGCATCCTGGGCGAACAGGTCCGGGTCGGCCACGGCTGGCGCTGCTGGGAGGTGGGCGCCGGCGACGGCTCCGTCGCCCGCTGGCTGGCCGCCCGGGTGGGGACGTCAGGACATGTGGTGGCCAGCGACCTCAAACCGCAGCACGTGCCGGTCCACCCGCGGATCGAGCCGATCGCGCACGACCTCACCGCCGATCCGTGGCCCCAGCCGGAGTTCGACCTGATCCACGCCCGGCTGGTGCTGATGCACGTGGCGGGCAAGGAGCAGGTCGCCGCGAAACTGGCCGCACACCTGCGGCCCGGCGGCGCCTTGGTGCTCACCGACTGGTCCTGCGGATGGTGTGCCGACGGGAAGATGATCAAGTCGGCGGCCGACGACTACACAGTGCGGATCTTCCAGGAGTTCCACGACGCCGTGCACAAGCTCGCCGGCCAGACCGGTATGGACTTCGACTGGGCGCTGCGAACGCCGCAGGTGTTCGCGGACGCGGGCTTCGCCGACATCACGGTGCGGGACTACCAGGCGCCCGGCGAAGGCGGATCGCCGACCTCGCGGCTCGCCCGGCTGCACAGCACCATGATGGAGCCCTTCCTGCTGAGCCAGGCCGGCCTGACCGTCGACGACCTGGCGGTGATCAGGGAGAAGCTGCTGGATCCGGATTTCGAGATGGTGACGAACCACGCGTACACCACCATCGTCCGGATGCCGAAATGAGGATGAACGGAGTCTGACGCCGGGAGTGCGTCAGCACAGCGTTGAACCGCCGTACGAGGGCCATCGCGTACTTGTCAGAGGGTTGAGTCACCGCTCACCGCCCCGGGCTGTGTGCGGTGGCCTTCGAGCGTTTCAGGGCGACCTGGCGCAGATGAACGTTCGAGTACGGCGGGGATGGGGATACACACAGTGTAGCCGAGCGCCTGCGCAGACATGATCTGCGTACACCATTCTTGTCAAAGGTGGTTGTGCTGGATTACCATATACCGCATGCTTGCGGACATATGGGGGGCTCAATGGCGGCATGTGCAGGCGAGATAGGGTGTGACTCGGATATACGGGGCACGGGTCTCGCGGTAGAAAACGCGGTGCAGGCGTCCAGATCTTCCAGGTTCCTGACGCCCCCGTCCCTATCAGGGGGCGGACATGCGGCCTGACCGTGAGGGTCGGCTGCGCATAGTACTCATCGACGATCACACGCTCTTGCGGGAGTTGGTGCGCGAGACGCTCGACATGGAGCCCGACATGGCCGTGGTGGGCGATGCCGGCACCGGTTCGGCCGGCATCCTGTGCTGCAAGAGCGAACAGCCCGACGTGGTATTGCTCGACATGAACGTTCCCGACGGGCCGGCCGTCGATATCGTCGATGCGATTCGATCGATATCGCCGGGCACCAGGATCCTGATCGTCAGTATGCGGGATGATTCTGCGCAGGTCCGGCACATGCTCGATCGTGGTGTGCGCGGCTATTTGAACAAGGCGGTGAGCCGGACGGATCTGGTTTCCAGCATTCGCGCGGTATGCGCGGACGACGTCCGCATCGTGCTCCACGTGTCCGCCGACGCCATAACCCACATGGTTTCCACGCCGAACTACCCGGACACCCTCACCGAGCGCGAGTTGGAGATCCTCACCCTGGTGAGCAAGGCCATGAGCAATCGCCAGATCTCGCGGCGGCTGACGATCGCCGAGGGCACGGTGAAGCGCCATCTGGGCACCATCTTCACGAAGCTGGACGCCCGCTCCCGGCTCGAAGCGGTCAACAAAGCGGCGTCGATCGGCCTTATCGCCCGACGTGGGTGAGGCTTTGCACGAGCGTGTTTGAGGTGCATTCGTAAGCCGGTCGTGGCTGACAAGAGAATCAATATGCGCGGTCCCCTCGCGGGTTGTTGTCGCTTTCCGGTGCTGCTCTAATCACGTTTCAGAAGAATCTCCGTCCTCGTGCTCCGGCGCCGGACGGCGATCGACAGAAGCAGCGGCAGCACAAGGGAAGGTTCGTGGACTGTGACGAGCTTGAATGGCAAGACTGCGCTGGTAACCGGCAGCCGGACCGGCATCGGCTTCGGCATCGCCACCGCGTTGGTCGAGCGCGGCGCCAAGGTGGTGATCACCTCGCGCAGTGAGGACAAGCTGCGCGCAGCGGCTGCCGAACTCGGCGAGGGGAACGCGATCGCGGTCGCGGGAGACGCCACCGACCCGGAACACGCGCGCGCCGCGGTCGCTGCCGCGATCGAGCGGTTCGGATCGCTGGATCTGCTGGTGAACAACGTCGGCGGCACCGAGCGGGACGGTCGCCGGCTGGTCGATCTCGACGTGGCAGCCTACCGGCGCACCATCGAGCTCAACTTGATGACCGCGCTCACCTGGGTCCAGGCGGCCTGGCACGGCTGGCTCGCCGAGCATGGCGGCGCCATCGTGAACATATCCTCGATCGCCAGCAAGCTCGCCGTGCCGGACGGCACCTCTTACGGGACGGCCAAGGCCGCGGTGAACCACTTCACCCGCCAGATGGCGAACGAACTGGCGCCGGGCGTCCGGGTCAACTGCGTGGAGGCTGGTACCGTCCTGACCGACTTCACCCGCGCGAACGTCGAGGGCCGCCAGGAGAAGGTGGTCGGCTCGGTTCCGCTGAAGCGGCTCGGCACACCCGCCGACGTCGGGGCGGCGGTGGCCTTCCTGCTCTCCGACGACGCGGCCTGGATCACCGGGCATACCCTGGTCGTGGACGGCGGCCGGCTTCTCCACAACAGGTAGAAGGCGCGGTAGCACGGATGGGTGTGATGATCGCCGGAACGCCGCGCAGCGTTCCGGCGATCATCACACTGCCACCCGCGGGGAGCGGGCTACAACGTGAGCGGTTCCGTGCAGGGGTTGTCCGACAACGCCCAGTCCGACCAGGAGTCCCGGCCGGACAGGACCTCCTGGTGCAGCTCCTGCAGCACCGCCGACGGCTCGAGCCCGAGCTCTCTCGACAGGATCCTGCGAAGCTGCTGATAGGCGAGCAGGGACTCGTTCCGCCGGCCGCTGGAAGCCAGAGCCTTGATCAGCTGCGCGTGGTACCACTCGTTCAGCGGGTCGGCCAGCAACATGGCCTTCAGCTCTCCGACGAGTTCCCGGTGCCGGCCCAGCATCGCGTCGGCCTGGATGCGCAGTTCGACGGTGTGGGCCCGCCGCTCGGTGAGATGGACTACGTGCGCCTGGATCGCCGGTCCGGCTGTCACGTCGGCCAACGGCGGACCCGACCACAGGTCGAGCGACTGGCGCAGCAGCCGCGCGGCCGTGGCCGGGTCGCCGACGGCCAGGGCGGCGCGCCCCTGCGCGGCCAGCCGGGTGAACGCGCCCAGGTCGAGCTGGTCGGGGTCGACACGGAGCATGTACCCGGTTCCGCAGGTGGCCAGCACCTGCTCGACCGTGTTCTCCGGCACCCAGGGTTCGAACTGGCGCCGCAACTGGTAGATGTACGTTTGCGCCGTGGGGACCGCGCTCTTGGGCGGTTTGTCGCCCCACAGTTCGTCGATGATGGCGTCGAGCATGACGATGTTGTTCGCGCACAGGAGCAGCTGCGCCAGCACCCGCCGCACCATGGGTGCGGTCGGAGTGCAGTCGCCGAGATAGTTGGTGACGGACAGGCGGCCGAGTATTTGGTATCGCAGCACGGCGATGCCTCCACACATGATCTATGAGTCGGGCCTCGATCCAGACTCTGCCGATTCCTTTGCTTGCCGGGCAATGCTTCTGTGCGAAGGTCCCACGCCGGTCGCCTGGTTGGGCCGCCGTGAGTACAACTTTGGTCGCATTGCCATGGATCCGAGGTTTGCCGGCGGCGGCGCCGGGCCGAACCTCCCCATCCGAGGAGCACAGTGAGAATCCGCGTCATGTCAGAGAACACGAAAACCGGTGGTCAAGGCCTTGTCGCGGTGATCGGCCTGGCGTGCCGGCTGCCGGGAGCGGCCTCGCCCGGGGCGTACTGGGACCTGCTCGCTGCCGACCGGGAGGCCGTCGCCGCGATTCCCGCCGAGCGCGCCGGACATCTCGGTGGCCGGGTGGGCCGGGCCGGGCTGATCGACGGAGTCGCGGACTTCGACGCGGACTTCTTCGGGGTGTCCCCCCGCGAAGCCGCGGCGATGGATCCGCGGCAGCGCCTGGCGCTGGAACTGGCCTGGGAAGCGCTCGAGGACGCGCGCGTCGATCCCTCGGCGGCGCGCGGCGACCGGGCCGGAGTCTTCCTCGGGGCGATGGGGGACGACTACGCCGCGGTGGTGCGGGACCAAGGCGCGGCGGCGATCGACAGCTTCACGCTTTCGGCACTGACGCGAGGCTTGCTGGCGAACCGGATCTCCTACTTCTTCGGGCTGTCAGGACCTAGTGTCGTCGTGGACTCGGCGCAGTCCTCGTCCTTGGTCGCGGTGTATCAGGCTTTTGAGAGCGTGCGCCGGGGAGAGTCGGCGTGGGCGCTGGCCGGCGGCGTGAACCTGATGCTCTCGCCGGAGTCGACGCAGACCGCGAGCGCGTTCGGTGCGCTGTCGCCGGACGGCCACTGCCACACCTTCGACGCGCGCGCCAACGGCTACGTGCGTGGCGAGGGCGCCGCCATGGTGGTGCTCATGCCGCTGGCCGACGCGCTCGCCCGCGGCCACGACGTGGTGTGCGTGATCCGCGGCGGCGCGGTGAACAACGACGGCGGCGGCGACCAGTTGACCACGCCAAGCCCGTCCGGCCAGGAGGACATGCTGCGGGCGGCCCTGTCCGCCGCCGACACGGACCCCGCCGACGTGGGCTACGTGGAGCTGCACGGCACCGGCACGCCCGTCGGTGACCGAGTGGAGGCGGCGGCGCTTGCCGCGGTCTTCGCCGGCCGTGACCGACCGCTGGTGGTGGGATCGGCGAAGACCAACATCGGGCACCTGGAGGCCGCGGCGGGCATCGCCGGCTTCCTCAAGGCGGCTCTGTCCGTCCAGCGCGGCCAGGTGCCGGCGAGCCTGAACTTCACCGCGCCACCGGAGGGAATGCCGCTCGCCGAGTGGGGCATCGAGGTCGCCGGCGAGCTGCGCGGGTGGCCGGGCGAGGGGCCGCGGGTGGCCGGCGTGTCGTCGTTCGGCATGGGGGGGACGAACTGCCATCTGGTTCTCGCGCAGGCTCCGGAACCGCAACCGGCGGCGACCGCGCCGAGCCGTCCTGCGAAGGGCGAATCGATTCCGTGGCTGGTGTCCGGCGCCACCGCGCAGGCCTTGCGAGCCCAGGCCGAGCGGCTCGCTGGGCATGCCACCGCGCAGCAGTACCCTGATGCGCTCGACATCGGATTCTCGCTGGCGACCACTCGGGCCGCGCTCGCGCACCGTGCCGTCGTGATCGGCACCGACACGGCCGGACTGAGCGCCGGCCTGACCGCGCTGGGAGCAAACCATCCTTCGGCGAGTGTCGTGCGCGGTGAGGTCCGACAGGGCGGCACCGCATTCATGTTCACCGGGCAGGGTGCGCAACGGCTCGGCATGGGCCGGGAGCTCTACGCCCGGTTCCCCGTGTTCGCAGAGTCCTTCGGCGCGGTGTGCGCCGCACTGGACCCGCTGCTGGGCACCGGGCTGAGGGAGATCGTGTGGTCCGATGCCGAACTGCTGGGACAGACGCGGTTCACCCAGGCGGCGCTGTTCGCAGTCGAGACGGCGCTGTTCCGGCTCGTGGAGTCGTTCGGGCTGCGGCCGGACCACCTGATCGGCCATTCGATCGGCGAGATCAGCGCCGCGCACGCCGCCGGGGTGCTGTCCCTGGCCGACGCCTGCACCCTCGTCGAAGCCCGGGGACGGCTGATGCAGGCGGCGCCCTCGGGTGGCGCGATGGTGGCGGTCAACGCCGACGAAGCGGACGTGCGGGCGCTGCTGCCGGCGTCCGGGGTGGGCATCGCCGCCGTCAACGGGCCGAGGTCGGTGGTCATCTCGGGCGACACCGACGCAGTGCTCGCGGTGGCTGAATCTTTCCGGGCTCGGAAAGTGAAGATCCGGCGGTTGAACGTCAGCCACGCCTTCCACTCCCATCATCTCGACGGAGTGCTGGAGGAGTTCGCCGAGTCCATCAGTTCTCTGGCATTCCAGGCCCCCCGGATCCCGGTTCTGTCCAACGTCACCGGCCGTCAGTCCGACGCCACGGAGCTGGCCGACCCCGGCTACTGGGCCCGGCACATGCGGGGCACCGTCCGCTTCGCCGACGGCCTCCGCACCCTGCACGCCGCGGGCGTCGTCCGCTTCCTCGAACTGGGTCCCGATCCGGTGCTCGCCGGCATGGCCCGGGAAACCCTCGTTGAGCAGGCGCCGGTCGCTGTGTCCGCGCTGCGCACTGGAAAACCGGAAGTCGACACCCTGCTGCGGGCGGTCGGCACCATGCACGCCACGGGGGCGGCGGTGGACTTCACATCGCTGCTGGACGGCGGCCGTCCGGTGGCGCTGCCCACGTACGCCTTTCAGCGGCGTCGGCACTGGATCGGCGAGACCGGTGAGCGCGCGTCCGTCGCGGAGCCGGCACCGATCCGCGGCCGCGACGGTGTGCTGGACATGGTGCGCACCCATCTCGCGGCCGTCCTGGGATACGACGCGGCCAGCGTGGCGCCGTACACGTCGTTCAAGGACATCGGGCTGACGTCGCTCACCGCGGTCGAGCTGTGCGCCGGGCTTTCGGCCCAGCTGGGTGTGGCACTGTCCGGATCGCTGGTGTTCGACCATCCCACCCCTGAGCGGTTCGCGGCGTATCTTTACGCGGAGCTCACCGGGGACAGCGATGCCCGGGAAACGGCGGACATCCAGACCCCCGGCGACCCCGCCGGCGACCCCATCGCCATCGTCGGGATGGGCTGCCGGTTCCCCGGCGGCGTATCGTCGCCGGATGCTTTGTGGGACCTGGTGCGATCGGGGCGGGACGCGATTTCCGGGCTGCCGGGCGACCGCGGCTGGGATCTGGACAACCTGTTTGACCCCGATCCGCAGGCCTCCGGACGGACCTACGTCCGGCACGGCGGCTTCCTCGACGACGTCGCGGGGTTCGACGCCGGATTCTTCGGCGTCTCGCCGCGCGAGGCGCTGGCGATGGATCCGCAGCAGCGGCTGTTGTTGGAGACCGCGTGGCAGACGTTGGAGGACGCCGGGATCGAGCCTGGTTCGCTGCGCGGCAGCAATACCGGCGTGTTCATCGGGGCCATGCCGGGCGACTACGGACCGCGGCTCGACACCCCCTACGGCGGTGTCGACGGATACGTGCTCACCGGTACTACGGGCAGTGTGACGTCTGGTCGGCTGGCGTATTTCCTCGGTTTGGAGGGGCCGGCGGTGACGGTGGATACGGCGTGTTCGTCGTCGCTGGTGGCGTTGCATCAGG
>Ga0105240_10004016_pt1 | contig 22660 bp, 20 predicted proteins | sample KBSC54metaG_FD_80426 | JGI IMG/M metagenome (GOLD analysis project Ga0105240, IMG submission 80426) | Corn rhizosphere microbial communities from Kellogg Biological Station, Michigan, USA - KBS C5-4 metaG | ecosystem: Host-associated > Plants > Roots > Rhizosphere > Soil | place: Michigan, USA... | reverse complement strand
TTCTCACCGAAGGCATCGAAATGGCGGCTTCACTGTGGCGCGTGGACCGCCGTTTCGTGACGGCGACCATTCCGGAAAAGAGCGTCCGGGTTTCGATCCATCTTCCCACCTACAATGAACCGCCGCAGATGGTGATCGAAACCCTGGGCGCCCTGGCGCGGCTCGACTATGACGATTTCGAAGTGATTGTGCTGGACAACAACACACCCGATCCCATGGTGTGGCGGCCGGTGGAGGCTCATTGCAAGACGCTGGCGCCGCGTTTCCGTTTCTTCCATTTCGACAATGTCAAAGGCTTCAAGGCGGGTGCGCTCAATCGGGCGCTGGCTTTGACGGATCCTTCCGCCAGCCATGTGGCGGTGATCGACAGCGACTATCAGGTCGAGCCTTTCTGGCTCAGGCGCGCCATGCCGCTTTTCGCGTCGCCCTCCGTCGCGCTGGTGCAGGGGCCGCAGGATTATCGCGACGCGGGGCAAAATCTCTTCAAGGCCATGGCCTATGAGGAATATCGCGGCTTCTTCCACATCGGGATGGTGGAGCGCAACGAACACAATGCCATCATTCAGCGCGGCACCATGACCATCGTCGCCAAAGCGGCGCTGGAAGAAGTGAACGGCTGGAGCGAATGGTGCATCACCGAAGATACCGAATTGGGACTGAAGCTGTTCGAGGCGGGCTACGAAGCGGCCTATATTCCCCAGACTATGGGCGCAGGGCTTGAGCCCGACACGCTGGAAGCCTTCATGACCCAGCGCTATCGCTGGGTCTATGGCGCCATGCAGATCATGAAGCGGCATGCGCGGGAAATTTTCTTGGGCGGCTCGGGCCTCTCCTGGGAGCAGCGCTACCATTTTCTGTCCGGTTGGCTTCCTTGGATCTCCGACGGCCTGGGCTTGGTGGTGACACTGACGGCTTTGATTTGGACGGCGCTGATGTGGGTGGCGCCCAGCTATATAGATGTTCCGATGCCGGCTCTGTCGGCGGCGGCCATGGCCTTGTTCGCCACCAAGCTGATCAAAACCATATTGCTATACCCGCCCATGGTGCGCTCCGGCTTCCGGGGAGCGCTGAAGGCTTCGGTGGCGGGCCTGGCCTTGACCCATACGGTGGGCAAGGCGGTGTGGACGGGACTTCTCACGGGAGGAAAGCCCTTCATGCGCACGCCCAAATGCGAAGACCCAGCCAAGTTCAGCCAGGTGCTCAGGGTGGTATGGCAGGAAACGGTTTTGCTGGCGGGACTGCTGGCGGCGATGGTGTCGATGGGCTTCGATCGGGGCTTTGTCGATCCGGCTGTGACTTTGTGGATGGTGATGCTGGGCGTGCAAAGCCTTCCTTACGCCGCCACCTTCGTCACCGCGTCGATCAGCGCCATGTCGAACAAGAAGTCCCATACGACCGCGTTGGTAACAAAGCCCGTTCTCACCGAAGCGGCTTAGGAGCGGTTCCAGGAAAAGTGTGCGGTTTTTTTCCGTCCAAAGCCGCGACAAATATCAAAGACGCTTCACCGCCGGCACGGTTTTTCCCGGATTGAGAATATTCTTGGGATCGAATGCCGCCTTGAGCGCGCGCATCGCGTCCAGTTCCTCGCTGGATTTGTAGCGCGGCAGCAGATCGCGCTTCATCTGACCGATGCCATGCTCGGCGCTGATGGAGCCGGAATAGCGTTTCACGATGTCGTGCACGGTCAGTTGCACCTCATCCCATTCTGCCGCCCAGGCGGCGTCCTGGCCGGTCGGGGCATTGAAATTGAAATGGAGATTGCCGTCGCCCATGTGGCCGAAGCAAACGGAGCGGGCGCCGGGATATTTGTTCATCACCGCCGCGGTGGCTTCCACAATAAAGGCAGGGATCGAAGCCACCGGCACGGAAACGTCGTGCTTGATGGACAGGCCCTCGCGCTTTTCCGCTTCCGACATGCTTTCGCGCATGTGCCAGAAGCTGCGCGCCTGCACCTGGTTCTGCGCCACCGCCGCGTCCGTCACCAGATCCTTCGCAGCCGCGTCTTCCAGCGCCGATTGGGCAAGCGCTTCCAGGCTGGCACCGGCACCGCCCGATATCTCCATCAGAACGTACCAGGGCGAAGGCGTGGGAAGCGGATCGCGGGTGCCTGGAATGTGGCGCAGCACCAGTTCCAACGTCTGCCGCGAAATCAGTTCGAAGGACGAGAGAAGTCCGCCCGTGCTGGCCTGCATATGGCCCAGCAAAGTCAGCGCCGCGGCAGGCGAGGGTACGGCAGTGAAGGCTGTCACCAGCTGGACTGGTTGCGGAAATAGCCTGAGACTGGCGGCGGTGACGATGCCCAGTGTGCCTTCCGCGCCGATGAAAAGCTGCTTGAGGTCGTAGCCGGTATTGTCTTTGTGGAGGCTCTTCAGCATCGGCAGCACGCGCCCATCCGCCAGCACCACTTCCAGTCCCAGCACCAGCGCTCGCATCATGCCGTAGCGCAGCACATGGTTGCCGCCGGCGTTGGTCGAGATATTGCCACCGATGGTGCAACTGCCTTCCGACCCCAAAGTGAGCGGAAACAAAAGATTTTCGGCCGCCGCTGCGTCCTGCGTCTGCTTCAAGGTGACGCCGGCTTCCGCCGTCAAATTCATCCCAGGCGTGTCCATGTGGCGGATGCGGTTCATGCGCGTGAGGCTGAGCAGCACTTCACCATGCAAGGGAATCTGGCCGCCGACCAAACCGGTGTTGCCGCCTTGAGGGACAATGGGCGTTCCGGTCTCATGACAGATACTGAGGATGGCGGAGACTTGCTCGGTCGTGGTGGGTTTCAGCAGCAGCGGGCTTTGGCCATGCAAGCGGCCCCGCAATTCCCCCAGATGGGGCGCAATTTCCTGCGCGTCTTCGCTGAACCCTTTTGGCCCTGCCGCCTGTTTGAGTCGGTCGAAGATCTCGCGCATGTCAGATCCTGGGAGCCGCGGCGCGGCGCAATCGGTCGTTGATGGCTTCGCCCAGACCGGTTTCCGGTACCGGCATCACCGCGATGCGGTTTCCATCCTTGTCCAATAGTCTCAGCATGGCAAAAAGATTGGCGGCCGCTTCGCGAAGATCGCTATTGCTGCTGAGATTGAGCGTGGCTTCGGATGTGGGGCCGAAGCCCAGCAAGGCTTCGCCTGGTTCGGCGTGACCGGCATTCAAGCGCAAAGCGGCGCTGGGCGCGTAATGGCTTTCCAATTGTCCCGGTGATCGAATGTCGCCGCCAGCAGCCTCGAGCCTTCCCACAATAGCCTCGATCTCTTCGCGGGCGATGGCGCCGGGGCGTAGAAGCAGCGGCCTATCGCCGTCAAAGCCGATGACCGTGGATTCCAGTCCCATCGGCGCGGCGCCGCCATCTAGAATGCAATCCACGGCCTCGCCCAGACCGTCTTGAACATGTTGGGCGGTGGTGGCGCTCACCTTGCCGGAAGGATTGGCGCTGGGAGCGGCGATGGGCAGCCCGGTCTCCCGCAACAGAGCTTTGGCGACGGGATGGGCGGGGAGCCGCAAGGCCACCGTGTCCAGCCCGGCACTCACGAGGTCCGACAGCGGCGACTCTGGGCGGCGGGGCAGGACCAGGGTCAAGGCCCCGGGCCAGAAGGCCTCCGCCAGACGACGTGCCAAAGCCGAGAATCGCGCATGGCGTTCGGCCTCGGCAAGGCTCTCAAGATGCACGATCAAGGGATTGAAGCGGGGGCGGCTCTTGGCGGCGAAGATGCCCGCCACGGCGCGTCCACTGGTGGCATCGGCGCCCAGGCCGTAAACGGTCTCGGTGGGGAAAGCGACCAGCCCGCCCCGGCGCAGGATTTCTGCCGCGCGCGCGACCGTAGCGGGATCGGCAGGGGAAATCCGGCTGAGAAGGCTATCCATGGGGCCTTTTAGCGGGTCACGCGCCCCAAAGTCAGCCCTGTTCCTGATCCCCTAGCGTCATTTGAGATCTCGGTTACAGTTCCTAGCCTTAGGATTGAAAGCTCATCATGTTTCTCAAGGGCAAAACCCTCTTCATCACCGGCGCCAGCCGCGGCATCGGGCTGGCGATCGCTCTGAAGGCAGCCCGGGACGGCGCCAATATCGCCATCGCCGCAAAGACCGCCGAACCCAACCCCAAGCTGCCTGGCACGATCTACACGGCGGCGGCTGAGATCGAGAAGGCGGGCGGCCGGGCCTTGCCCATCGTTTGCGACATCCGATTCGAAGAGCAGGTCGCCAGAGCGGTGGCCGCCGCGGTCGAGACGTTCGGCGGCTTGGATGTCTGCGTCAACAATGCCAGCGCCATTTCGCTGACCGGCACCTTGGACACCGAAATGAAGCGCTTCGACCTGATGAATCAGATCAATGCGCGCGGCACTTTCCTGGTCAGTAAGCTCTGCTTGCCGCATCTTATGAGAGCGGCCAATCCCCATGTGCTGATGCTGTCGCCGCCGCTGAATCTTCAGCCAAAATGGTTCGCTGGCCACACCGCCTATTCCATCGCCAAATACAATATGAGCCTTTGCGTGCTGGGCATGGCGGCGGAATTTGCCGGCAAAGTCGCGTTCAATGCCCTGTGGCCCCGCACGGCCATCGCCACCGCTGCCATCCGGCTCGCCGCCGGCAGCGATGAGGCCGCCCGCCGCTGCCGCACGCCCGAGATCCTGGCGGATGCCGCGTATCGGATTTTCGAGAAGCCGGTCGATTTCAGCGGCCATTTCCTGATCGACGACACATTCCTGGCGGGTGAGGGCATCACCGATTTCGATCAGTATCGCGTCGATCCCACCCAAGACCTCATCGAAGATTTCTTCGTGCCGGACAGTGTGCCACCGCCCAAGGGCGTGAGCCTGAAGGCTATTGCCAAAGCCACATGATCCGTTCCTGCAACTGGCTTTTCCTCGCCATGCTGGTTCTGCCGCGCGACGCTCTGGCCATGCCGCTGCCGGATTGCGCCGGCGCGGTGGAGGCCGCCCGCGCCCAGGTGGTGCGGATTGAGAAGGATGGCGCCTTGGCCTTGCGCGAGGGGCGCGTGGTTTTGCTGGAAGGTATTCGACTGCCCGGCGCAGACCGGCCAACCGATCCGATCGGGGCAAAAGCGCTGGACGCGCTGCGTACGCTCGCCATGAGCGGTCCGCTCACCCTGACATCGACCTCGCCAAAACAAGACCGCTATGGCCGCCTGCGCGTGCAGGTCTTTGCGGATGCCTGGCTGCAGGTGGAGCTGCTGAAACGCGGCCTGGCGCGGGTTTCGACCATGCCGGATCGCCAGGAATGTTCGCCGGATTTCTATGACGCGGAGATCGAAGCGCGCAACGCCAGGCGCGGCTTATGGGCTTTGCCGGAATTTGCCGTGCGAAGTGCGAAAAATTTTACGGCGCCAGAAGGAAGCTTTCAGGTCGTCGAGGGGCATGTGTTCAATGTCGCCAATCCGCCAAGCGGCCGGGCCTTTCTCGATTTCGATCCCGATTTTCGCAAAGGCTTTTCCGCCGTCATCGCGCCGGAAGACCGTAAGGCTTTCCGCGATATCGATCCGGCGTTGGCGGATCTGGCCGGACATGATGTCCGCATCCGCGGCACGGTCTTGAATTTCAACGGGCGGCCGGAGATCGCGCTTTTCAATCCGAGGCAGATCGAGTTGATCAAATAGGCAAACAAAAAGGCCCGGAGCGCTCCGGGCCTTTTTTACTTCTATAGCGGGGCTTCAGGCGGCTTTCTTGGTCAGCATGCCTTCGACGCGCTTGACCGCGGTCTGCTCGTCAGTCCGTTCCACCGCCGCGACTTCACGGGCCATGCGGGCGAGTGCCTTTTCATACAGTTGGCGCTCCGAATAGGATTGTTCCGGCTGGCCACCGGCGCGGTGCAGATCGCGCACCACTTCGGCGATCGAGACCAGATCGCCCGAGTCGATCTTCGCTTCATACTCCTGCGCGCGGCGCGACCACATGGTGCGCTTGATGCGGGCACGGCCTTTGAGCGTGTTGAGCGCATTGCCCACCACTTCAGGAGAAGACAATTTGCGCATACCCACGGCCTTGGCCTTCATGGTGGGGACGCGCAACGTCATCTTGTCCTTCTCGAACTCGATGATGAACAATTCGAGCCGGAGGCCGGCCACTTCCTGTTCCTCGATGCCGGACACTTTACCGACGCCATGGGTCGGATAGACCACATGATCGTTGGTCTTGAATTCATGCTTCTTGTTGGAGTTGGCGGGGACTTTCTTGGCCTGGGGAGCGGCCTTGGCGGCCGCCGGGGTATGGGGCTTGGCTGCGATCATTTCCATTTCCGTTGTGCGTCTCGCGGGGAGAAGCGAGACACATGATAATTTCACGACAATATGGCCGAAACGCGCCGGGCCGATGCCGGCGCGCGCTGCTCAGGGCTGACCAGATTTCGGAACGACCCTATCACGGCTTGAGACAAAAGGGAAGGAAAAACGTCACAAACCTTTGAAAAGCCGTGATTTCTTCCAAAATCGGCCGCCGCTCTGCTGCCAAACCTTTGATACCTGTCCCAAATCGGGAACTTTGGGTCTCGGAATAGCCCTTGTGCGGAAAGGGTAGACTAGGAACCCGAACCAGGCTTATCGGAGAAGAATTTCTCGAATTTGTCCGGGACGCCTTCCCAATCCTTGGCGTCGGCCGGCGCGTCGCCTTTCTGGCTGATATTGGGCCAGGTCTTGGCATATTCGGCATTCACCGACAGCCATTTCTCCAAGCCGGACTCGGTGTCGGCCTTGATGGCCTCGGGTGGGCATTCCGGCTCGCATACGCCGCAATCGATGCATTCGTCCGGATTGATGACCAGCATATTCTCGCCTTCATAGAAGCAGTCCACCGGACAGACTTCGACGCAATCCATGAACTTGCATTTGATGCAGGCTTCGGTGACGACATATGTCATGGCATGACTCCGAGAGGCGGTCGAAAAACGATAGGTCCATAAGACCCGTTAGGGGCTCTGGCAAGCATTCAGTCCGCGACGATTTCGTACAGCCGTTGCGCCTCCGGCGCGCGGCCCCGCCGTTCCGCCAGGGCAATCACCCGAAGCGCGAGGATCTCGCCGCCCCGGCCCAGGGTGAGGATATCGCCCGGCTTGAGCAGCTGGGCGGGCTTTTCCACCCGGACACCGTTCAAGCGTACCTTGCCGGCGCTGGCAGCCGCCTGGGCCAGCGCCCGCGTCCGGTAAAAGCGGGCATGGAACAGCCATTTGTCGATGCGGGTGGCCGTCATTTCACCAAGAGTTCTTTCAGGCCGGCAAAGGGCGAGTCTGCCGGCGGCGGAGTCTTTTCCGGTTTGCGCCGCGCCTCACGCTTTTCCTTGGCTTTGCGCCAGACGGGGGCCGCATCCGCAACCTCCACCAGCCGCCAGCCCAGCGCCGTCAACACCGCTTTGGCTTCATCGTTGCCGGAGCCGAGCAGCGACACCAGCCGCGGCAGCAATGTCTGGGCGTCCGCGCCATTGAGCGTGGCTTTGTCGAGTTCGCTTTCCACACGTTCCAGCATGTCGAACCGGATGGCGCGACCGCCGATCACGGCAAATCCCGCGGCACGTAGGAAATCGCGGGGCTCTTCGCCATGCGCGAAAGAGGTGAGGCCGGGTGCCGGCGGCCCAAGCATCTGGCTCTGCCGGGTCCAGACGCCCCAAAGCAGCGCCAGCAGACTGGCGGCGTTCGGACGCAACAGACGCGGCAGATAAATGGTGCGCCGTCCGAACCACACGCCGAAAACTTTCAACGCCCGAAGCAAGGGGCCCAATTTTTCCGGCAAGGTCAGCGTCACGCGGTCCAGCGCGCCGAAATTCTCCGTCAATTGATGTGCGATGCCGCGTGCCCCTGCCGGAATGGCGGTTTCGCTTCCCGCGGGTGCATCCGCTGCCCGGGCGAGCGCGAGCAGAGGCTCGAGCCGGGCAAGCAGCCGCGCAGAAAGCCAGGCTTCCAGCCGTGTCTGCACAGCGGTGCGCTGCGCGCCTTTGAGAAGCTCGTCGGCGACAAGCGTGATCTGGGGCGTCAGCGGCGAAGCACCGGCGGCGAGATGACCGACAATCGCGCCATCCCACCACAGCTTGCCATGCTCGCTCAGCGTAATCTCGGCATCGGGAGCGGCCGCTAGTGCTTCGGCACGCGCGGCAAACTCGCTTCCAAGACCGCGCATGGCGGCTGCGCGCAGCATGCGGGCATGAAGCGCGCCATTGCCGTCTCTGGCGGCGCGGGGATCGGGCGTGAACCGGAATCCGTCCAGCCTTCCGATCAATTCGCCTGCGATCAGCACACCGCCATCTTCTTCCAGCCGCACATCGGCGATCTCGTCGTCGCGCAAATGTTTCATCAAAATGGAAGTCCGGCGATCGATGAAACGCTGGATCAGCCGCTCATGCAGGGCATCGGATAACCGGTCCTCCACCGCCCGCGTTTCGCCTTGCCAATGGGCACTGTCGCGGGTCCAGCCCGGGCGGTGTGCGGCATAGGTGAAAGTGCGGATCTGAGCGAGGCGGCCCGATAGGGTGGCGACATCGCCTTCGCTGACATCCAGCCTTGCGATCTGGTGCGCCATCCAATCGTCCGGAATATGGCCTTCATCGCTCATCAGGAAGAGAAACAAGCTCCTGACCATGCGAGCATGCTCGTCCGCGGACAATTTGCGGAAGTCAGGCAATTGGCACACGTCCCACAGACGCTTGACGGTGGCGCGCGAATTGGCGAGCGCTTGAGTATCGGCTTCACCTGCCAGATGGTGAAGCGCGATAACATCGGAGGCGGGGCGGGCGCGGCCCAATCCCCGTTCCGGCGGCGGTGCATCAAGACTCTCCAGCAGCGCGGGGAGAGACTGGAAATCCAGTACACTATTGCGCCATTGCAAAACCTTGACCGGATCGTAGCGATGGCTCTCGACCCGGTTGACCATCTCTTCCTCGAAGGGGTCGCATTCGCCGGTTACGCCGAAGGTGCCGTCATTCATGTGGCGCCCGGCGCGGCCGGCGATCTGACCGACCTCCGCCGGCATCAATGGCCGAAAACCGCGGCCATCGAATTTCTCGGCGCCCGCGAAAGCGACATGGTCCACATCCATATTGAGGCCCATGCCGATCGCATCGGTCGCAACCAGGAAATCCACGTCGCCGGATTGATAAAGCGCGACCTGGGCATTGCGGGTGCGCGGTGACAAAGCGCCGAGCACAACCGCCGCGCCGCCGCGTTGACGCCGCACCAATTCGGCGATGCCATACACATCCTCGGCGCTGAAACCCACAACCGCAGAACGGCGGGGCAGGCGGGTGAGCTTCTTGGCGCCGGTATAAGCAAGATCGGAGAAGCGTGGCCGGGTGATGAACCAGGCTTTGGGAATGAATCGCTGAATGGCGCCCCGCATCGTCTCCGCACCGAGAAAGAGCGTTTCTTCCAGACCACGGGCGTTGAGCAGCCGGTCGGTGAAGACATGGCCGCGCTCGGGATCGGCGCAGAGCTGAATTTCGTCCACCACCAGGCAGGCGACCGAAATCTCCAGCGGCATGGCCTCGACGGTGCAGATATAGAAGCGCGCCGCTTTGGGTACGATCTTTTCTTCGCCAGTGATGAGGGCGACTTCGTTCGGGCCTTTCAGGCGCACGATACGGTCATAGACCTCCCGCGCCAGAAGGCGCAGCGGCAGTCCGATCATGCCGGACTTGTGCGCCAGCATCCGTTCGATGGCGAAGAAGGTCTTGCCGGTGTTGGTGGGACCGAGGATCGCGCTGACCTTGGGAGCGCCGGCGGCTTTGGGGGTCATGGGGCCAATATGGGGTCGGGCTGCGACAGCGGAAAGCGCCTTACGATCAAGCACTTGCTTTTGTTTGCTGTGGATGGTCGGTAAAAGATCGGAACGGGTCGAGAACAAATCGCGCCCGAATCACAAACCCTTACGATATCTGCCTTTGTTCTCATACATTTAGCTGTTTGTCAAGGCGTGTTAACCACCACATCTTGTTAGCAGGGCCAGTTCTGGAGTCGAACTGCCATGCACAGACTCGATCTTCCGTAGGCGGAGCGAAACTATGACATTTGCGCTTCAAGGTCCGCTTGGGGAACATGCGCCATGACTGATCAACGCGCGGAATGGGAAAAGGCGGTCGCGGGGGAACTGAAGACCCGGGCCGCCGCCGACTTGGTGTGGCGAAGCCCGGAAGGCATCGCGATCAAGCCGCTCTATAGCGAGGCCGATCTGGAAGGGATCGAAGCTGCCGGCTGGCCGGGCCAATTGCCCTATACCAGGGGGCCTCGCGCCAGCATGTATGCCGGGCGGCCCTGGACCATCCGGCAATATTCCGGGTTTTCGACGGCCGAGGAATCCAATCATTTCTACCGGCAGAATCTGAAGGCGGGCCAGATGGGCCTGTCGGTCGCTTTCGATCTGCCGACCCATCGCGGCTATGACAGCGATCATCCCCGCGTGGTTGGCGATGTCGGCAAGGCGGGCGTTGCCATCGATTCTGTCGAGGATATGAAAATCCTGTTCGACGGCATTCCGCTGGACCGCATGAGCGTCTCGATGACCATGAACGGTGCGGTGCTGCCGGTGCTGGCAAGCTTCATCGTGGCGGGGGAAGAACAGGGCGTGCCGCCGGACCGGCTGTCCGGCACCATTCAGAACGACATTCTGAAGGAATTCATGGTGCGCAACACCTATGTCTATCCGCCGGAACCGTCGATGCGCATCGTGGCCGACATCATCGCCTTCGCGGCGGAGAGGATGCCGCGTTTCAATTCCATCTCCATCAGCGGCTATCACATGCATGAAGCGGGCGCGACCGCGGTCCAGGAGCTGGGCTTCACCCTGGCCGATGGTCTCGCTTATGCGCGCGCTGCCATGGCGCGGGGGCTGGATATTGATCAGTTCGCGCCCCGTCTGAGTTTCTTCTTCGGCATCGGCATGAATTTCTTCATGGAAGTGGCCAAGCTCAGGGCTGCGCGCCTGGTCTGGTCGGAGATCATGGGCACGCTGGGCGCGAAAAATCCCGAAAGCCGCATGCTGCGCACCCATTGCCAGACCAGCGGCGTGTCGCTGACCGAACAGGATCCGCATAACAATATCGTGCGCACCACGCTGGAGGCGCTGGCGGCGGTTCTGGGCGGCACGCAATCGCTGCACACCAACGCGTTCGACGAAGCCATTGCGCTTCCCACCGACGCCTCGGCGCGAGTGGCGCGCAACACCCAACTCATTTTGCAGAACGAAAGCCAGATCACCCGCGTCACCGATCCTTTGGGCGGCTCCTACTATGTCGAGGCGCTCACCCATTCGTTGGCGGAGGCCGCGCGTACCTTGCTGGCGCGGGTAGAGGAGGCGGGTGGCATGACGGCGGCGGTGGAAGCCGGCTGGCCCAAGCTCGAAATCGAGGCGTCGGCTGCGCGGCGGCAGGCCCGCATCGATCGCGGCGAGGACGTGATCGTGGGCGTGAACAAATTCCGTCTGGAGAATGAGCCACCCATCGATATCCGCGCTATCGACAACAGCCAGGTGCGCGCCGCCCAGATCGCCAAGCTGGAGAAATTGAAAGCGCGGCGCGATCCCGCCAAAGTCAAAGCCACGCTCGATGCTCTGAAAGAGGGCGCGCAGGGCAACGGCAATCTTCTGGCGCTTGCCATCGACGCGGCGCGGGCGCGCGCCACTTTGGGCGAAATCTCCTCGGCGCTGGAAGATATATTCGGCCGCCATGAGGCGGAAATCCGCTCGGTACACGGTGTCTATGGCGAGAATTTTGCGGCGCTGGACGACATCATCACGGATGTGAAGAATTTCGCGAAAGAGGCGGGCCGCCGCCCGCGCCTTCTGGTTGCCAAGCTGGGGCAGGATGGCCACGATCGCGGTGCCAAAGTGGTGGCGACAGCGTTCGGCGACATGGGCTTTGACGTGGAGATCGGCGCGCTGTTCCGCGATCCGAAAGAAGTCGTCGAAGACGCGTTGAAGGCCAAGGCCGATGCTATCGGCATTTCCAGCCAGGCGGCGGGGCATCTCACCCTGGTGCCCCAACTGATCGAAGCGTTGAAGGCGCGGGGCCGCGACGACATCCTGGTGCTGGTGGGCGGTGTGATCCCGGCTCAGGATTATGAGGCACTGCGCGCCGCCGGCGTGGCCGCAATCTTCGGGCCGGGCACAAATATCCCGGAAGCGGCGCGTTCGGTTTTGGGTCTGATCCGCGCCCGCCGCGGCCGCAACGCGCCGTAGTTCAGGGTTTGGTGGTTTTGCCCTTCTGGGCAGCTGTGCCGATCATGATGGCGCTGAGATTGAAATAGACCGCGCCTTTGTCGCCGGTCTTGGCGTCGGCAATACTGATCTTGTCCACCGGACCGGCGTCGGTGGTGAGCAACTCCCGCGCCGTGCCGTTCACCCCGGCGATGGCCATGATCGTCTCTTCCTCATGCATGGTGACGATATGGAAGGCGGTCTCCGGCTTCTGACCATCGCCGCTGGTGATGATGGAATCGAACAAGCCTTGCGCGATCTGTTCTTCGCGCTTCTCGCCCTCCTTGTCGCCCGTCTGTTCCAGACAATCGGCGACCAGCGCATGGGCATCGGACAGAATGAAGCTGGCGGCGATGGCGGCTTTGAATTTCTCCAGCGCGGTCTTGCAATCCTTGGCCACATAGGCGGCCTGACCATCTTTCATCAGGGCGCTGGTTTTGGCGCCGTAAGGATCATATTCGGGAATAAGCGCATAGGCCTGGCGCATAGCGGTATAATCGGTGCCCGGATCGCCGTCCTTGGCGGCCGTCACCAGCGCCGCATAGTCGCCCGCCGGATCCGCCACGGCGACCGATGACGCCGCCGATAAGATCAGCAAAGACAGGAGCGCGGTTTTTCTCATCGGGTTCAGTTCGCTTTCGGCGCCTGACCGTCGATCTTGAGCGAATTGGCTACCACCGCCACCAGTCCATAAGGCGTATCCGCCCAGACCCTCAGCGGCACCATATAGTCGCTGCCCCGGGTAGTGCTGTGATAGGGCACAACCCAGGCGTTGATGGTGGGAAAGGTTTCGTTCGCTTTGATGACGCGCGGTTTGAAGCCCGAAAGCTGATGGTATTTGATCTGGCAAAGCGAGGCTTTGCCGGCATAGAGGCCGTTGTCGAGCTTGATGTCGACATCCTTCACCTTGGTCATCTCGATATTGTAGCGGCGGCGGCCGTCGAACACCGGCGCGGTGACCGTGCAGGGCGCGCCGGCGGTGCCCGCGCCCGAAACAATGAACATCACTGCCGACAAGGGATCGAGCGTCGCCTTCTGATCCTCCGGCTTCACTTCATAGCCGGTGGTGGAATAGGGCGGGTCGGCATAGAGGCGCGGCAGGTTGGCGCTGTCATAGGTCAGCGACACTTCCTGCTTCTTGCCGGTGCGGTTGATGTCGAAGGAGTCGTAGAGCACGGGGCTGAGATTGGTGGCGCTGACCTTGCCGGAAGACGTCGCCTGGATCTCCGCCTGCCAGAAGGCGTTGACCACGCCCGAGGTCTGAAGATTGGAAACAGCGTGGTAGTCGCTGCCTCGGACGGTGGCATCGATATCCATCTTTCCCAGGGTGATTCCCCCGGCATAGATGGTCATGGCCATTTGGAACTGGGAGGCCGGGCCTGTGGCGTCGCTGGCAGCGCCGCCGGCGGCGAGGGCGGGGGGCGCCAAAGCCAGAAGGGAGGCGAGGGTCCACAGAAATTGGCGCGGTTTCATGCTTTCTCCGGGGATGGCCCATTCCGGGCCGGCGGCATTTATAATGTTTCCAGGCCTTTGGGGGCAAATTGCTTGACCAAAGGGGCCTCTTTCCGTATGAGACCCGGCTTCCGGGGCCGGAATTCCGGGTTTTGAGAGAGACGATCGCCATGGCGCGCCGCTGCGAATTGACCGGTAAAGGCACTTTGGTTGGCAACAATGTCAGCCATGCCAACAACAAGACCAAGCGGATCTATCGCCCGAATCTGCAGACCATCGACCTGGTCAGCGAGGCGCTGGGCAACAGCTATAAGCTCAAGATTGCCATGAACACTCTGCGTTCGGTGGACAAGGTCGGCGGTCTGGACGCCTATTTGCTCAAGGCCCGGGACAATGTTCTGTCGCCCAAGGCGCTGCGGCTCAAGCGCGCCATTGCACGGAAGGTGGCCAAACAGGCCGCCTGACCAATAAAAACTAAGACGGCCAAGCAGGCTGCCTGAGGCAGAACTTTAGAATTTCTCGATAAGCGGTTGAATTAGCGTCCGGTACGCCGGCGCTGATGCTCGTCCCTGGCCCGGTCTTCCTCGAACAGGGAGATGAGCTGCGTGGTCATCGCCCCGCCCAGCTGTTCCGCATCCACGATGGTCACGGCCCGCTTGTAGTAGCGGGTGACATCGTGGCCGATGCCGATGGCGGTCAGCTCGATGCCGGAGCGGGTCTCGATATCCTCGATCACTTTGCGCAGATGCCGTTCCAGATAGTTCCCGGCATTCACCGAAAGAGTTGAATCATCCACTGGGGCGCCGTCCGAGATCACCATCAGGATCTTGCGCTGCTCGGGGCGGCCCATCAGGCGGTTATGGGCCCACATCAGGGCCTCGCCGTCGATATTCTCCTTGAGCAGGCCCTCCCGCATCATCAAGCCCAGATTCTTTTTGGCCCGGCGCCAAGGCTCGTCGGCGGATTTGTAGACGATATGGCGCAGATCATTGAGGCGGCCGGGGTTGGCAGGCTTGCCGTCTTGGGTCCATTTCTCCCGCGACTGGCCGCCTTTCCAGGCCCGGGTGGTGAAACCCAAGATCTCGGTCTTGACGGCGCAGCGCTCCAAGGTGCGGCCCAGAATGTCGGCGCACATGGCCGCCACCATGATGGGACGTCCGCGCATGGAGCCGGAATTGTCCAACAGCAAGGTGACCACCGTATCGCGGAAATTGGTGTCCTTCTCCCGCTTGAAGGAAAGCGGGTACATGGGATCGATGATGATGCGGGGCAGGCGCGAGGTATCGAGCAGGCCTTCTTCCAGGTCGAATTCCCACAGCCGGTTCTGCTGCGCCAGAAGCAGCCGCTGCAGCTTGTTGGCCAGTCGCGACACCACGCCTTGCATCTGGGCCAGTTGCTGATCCAGGAAACCGCGCAGCCGCGTTAATTCCTCATCGTCGCAAAGATCGGGGGCAGAGATCTCTTCGTCGAATTGCGGCGTATAGATCTTGTAGCCCCAGTGATCGGCGCCGGCGAAAGGCGGCTGGATGCGATTGGGCTGCATGCCTTCTTCAGGCTGTTCGGTCTCGGCGAAGTCTTCGGTCTGCTCGCCGCTGACGTCGGCATCGCTGTCCTCGCCTTCCTCGCCGCTGTCTTCGGTGAATTCGGTCTCACCGGTTTCGCCCTGTTGCTCGCTGTCCTGTTCTTCGTTGCCCTGGTTCTGGTTCTCGCTGCTTTCACCGTCGCTTTCCTCCTCGCCGGACGGATCGCTGTCGGTCGCCTGAGCGAGGTCGTTCAGGATCGTGCGGGTGAGGCGGGCAAAGGCGCGCTGGTCCCGCATCACGTCCGGCAGCTTGACCAGATCCTTGCCCGCGCGCTCCTCGATGAAAGGGCGCCACGCATCCACGGCGCGCTTCAGCGAAGCCGGGGGCGCCTGTCCCGTCATATGTTCGCGCATCACCAGGCCGACGATATCGGCCAGCGGTGTCTCGTCTTTGGTGGTGGCCCGGCTGAGACCTTTGGCGGTGAGGCGTTGCTCCAATTGCGCCGCCAGATTTTGCTTCACGCCTTCCATAGCCAGCGCGCCGATGGCTTCGACCCTGGCTCCCTCCGCGGCTTCGAAAATGGCGGCGCTTTCGGCGTTGCCGGGGCGGAAGCGATTGTGGATTTTTTCGTCGTGATAGGCCTTGCGAAGCGCATAGGCATCGCCGGTACCGCGGACAAAGGCTACCTCATGCGGCGGCAAGGCCCGGGTTGGCGCGGGCAGGCGAGCCTTCAGGCCCTTGAGACTCGGGGGTTCCGATGAGAATTGGACTTCCAGCTCCGGCTCGCCCGCCAGCGAGCGCACCGCGGTGGCGACGGCCCGCTTGAATGGCTCGGAAGGGGATTCAGGTTTGGACACAGGGGCGTCCTCTGTTCAACTGGATCCCCGCATGTGCGGGGATGTTGGTCGCTTATGCGACCAACACTTTCGCGGCACTCTCCGGCAATTCCTGGCCGAAGGCGCGTTGATAGAATTCCGCCACGCTGGCGCGTTCCAGCTCATCGCATTTGTTGAGGAAGGTGAGGCGGAAAGCGAAACCGATATCGCCGAAGATTTCCGCATTCTGCGCCCAGGTCATCACCGTGCGCGGACTCATTACCGTCGACAGATCGCCATTGATGAAAGCGTTGCGGGTCATGTCGGCCACGCGCACCATGGCGGCGATGGTCTTCTTGCCTTCGGGCGTGGCGTAGCCGGGCGACTTCGCCAGCACGATTTCGGCCTCGGCATCATGGCTGAGATAATTGAGCGTGGTAACGATGCTCCAGCGGTCCATCTGGCCCTGGTTGATCTGCTGGGTGCCATGATAGAGGCCCGTGGTGTCGCCAAGCCCGATGGTGTTGGTGGTCGAGAATAGGCGGAAGGCTGGATGCGGCTTGATCACTTTGTTCTGATCGAGCAGCGTAAGCTTTCCTTGAACTTCCAGCACGCGCTGGATCACGAACATCACATCGGGACGCCCGGCGTCGTATTCGTCGAACACCAGCGCCACCGGCCGTTGCAAGGCCCAAGGCAGAAGACCTTCGCGGAATTCCGTCACCTGCTGGCCATCCTTCAACACGATGGCGTCCTTGCCGATCAGATCGATGCGGCTGATATGGCTGTCGAGATTGATGCGGATGCAGGGCCAGTTGAGCCGCGCTGCCACCTGCTCGATATGGGTGGATTTTCCGGTGCCGTGATAGCCCTGGACCATGACGCGGCGATTGAAGGCAAAGCCCGCCAGGATCGCCAGCGTGGTTTCGCGATCGAAGCGATAGGCTTCGTCGCGGTCCGGCACATGCTCGCCCGCTTTCTTAAAGGCCGGCACCTGCATCTTGGTCTGGATGCCGAAAAGTTTGGCGGCATCCACCATAGTGTCAGGCTGCAGAGAAGGATCGAGGCCGGTGTTAGGAATGCTCATATCGTCGTTCCGGATGGTTCCACCCGGCGCCGGGCAGCGGCAGAGGCCGGGTCAGGCGATGCCAGAGGCGCGCAACACGCCATAGGCTTTGATCACCTGTTTGAGACGCTCTTCGGCGCCCCGGTCGCCGCCGTTTGCGTCGGGATGGAACCGTTTCACAAGCTCCTTATACCGCGCTTTGATCTCGTTCAAGGTGGCGTTGTGCGCGAGCTGGAGCGTGTCCATCGCCATGACCTGAAGCCGCGTCAATTGCCGTTCCGGACGGCGCGGCTGGCCGGTTTCGTCTTCCTCGTCGAATACCGCATGGCGGTCATGAAAGTTCAGCGGACCTTGGCCGGTACGGGCGCGGGCGGTACGTTTGCCCATGGGCCAGGTCGGGCGATGGCCGAACATCGCTTCCTCGCGGAACCGTTCAATGTCGCCATCCCCCATGCCCTTGAAATAGTCCCAGGACTCATTGTGGGCGCGGGCATGCGCGGTGCAGAGAAAGACATAGTCGGACAGATTTTCGCGCGATTTCGGTACGCGGCATTCGCCGGGCTTGTCGCAATCCTTGACGGCGCAAGGACGCGCACCGGGCTTGGGTTGAGCCGGCGCTTCATCCTTGCCCTTTTTGATGCGGATGTCGCTTTTGAAGCGCGGGCGGCGTTGAGTCATGCGCCAATTATGGGTGGCGGCTGGTAAAAAACAAGCAAAGCTATTGCTTGACTTTAACGTGCTGCTATCGCTTGGTCTTTCCATGCGCATCGCTGACACAATGCGGGACAAACTCACCGCTGCTTTTGCGCCCAGCCTGCTCGTCATTCAGGACGATAGCGGGCGTCATGCCGGCCATTCGGGCGAGACGCGCACGGATGGCAGCCAAGGCGAGACACATTTCTCCGTCCGGATTGTCTCGGCGCATTTCGCTGGGCTCTCCCGTGTCGAGCGCCAACGCCGCGTTTACGATGTTCTGTCGCAGGAATTGTCCGACCAGGTGCACGCGCTGTCCCTGACCGCGCTCTCGCCGGCAGAGACGGCGCAGCGCTAAGACATTTTCGCCCTAGTGTCCGGACGCGTCGCAGGCACGCACGGATTTCAGCGCCGTGAGAAGAGAAGCGGGCTTGCCGGGACCGGCGGGACCGAAGCTTGCGATATTGCCGCGCGCCCCGCCGGCGAAGGCATTCTGGAACGCTGTCTGGAATTTCGCTGGATTGGCGGGCCAGAAGCCTTCGATCCGCACCCCGACACGGGCGAGATAGCCACGCGACGGGACCCAGCCGATGAAGTCGGCGCGATAATTGATATAGGATTTTCCGCTCGCGTCCTTTGAGGTCAGGGAAACGCAGTTCGGATGAAGCTGAAGCTGCGGCTCCAGCAGCAGTGCGGGATTGATGCCGGTCTCGTCGATCAGTGTTTTTTCTTCCGCCGCGGTCTTTGCGTACTCGCCGCCTACCAGGCTTGTCTTGTCGGCCGGTACCATTGCCAGCGCGGATGTGGCCGTGCCGGAAAAGATCACCAGGCCGCCGGGCGACACCGTGCGCTTTACAGCCGCCGGAAACAGATAATTGGCGCAGGGGCCGCCGCAAAGGCCATCGACGATCAAGGACGCATGCGCATGCCGGATATCACGTGCAATCGCCAAGGCGGCAAGCTGATCGCCGCCGGTGCTGGTAATGCGGATGGTGCGAGGCTCCTGTGCCAACGCCGTGTGCATCTGGGCAGCAATGGCGGCATTGATATGGCCGTTGATCCGCAACTCGGCATCGCTTGCCGCCCAGGCCTTGGGCGCCCATACCTCGCATATCAGACACACCAGGAGCAGAAGAAGCGTTCTCCTCATGCCGTCATCCTGCCGGGAAGATTTCGTTCTTGCTGGGGGGCGTGATGCGCAAGGCGGTGATCTGATTGCGCTGCCGTCTCAGCACTTCGAATTTGTAGCCGAAGAAAGCGAAACGCTGGCCGGGCTCGGGGATGGTTTGGGACTCGTGAATGACAAGACCGGCGATGGTGGTGGCGCCTTCGTCCGGCAAATTCCATTCCAGCTCGCGGTTGAGATCGCGGATCGGCACGGTGCCGTCGACCAGATAGGAGCCATCGGGGCGGCGGCGCACATCAGGGCGTTCTTCGGTCTGATGCTCGTCTGGAAGTTCGCCGAAAATCTCGCCCAATATGTCTTCGAGAGTGACGAGGCCCTGCAGCGCGCCATATTCGTCCACCACCAGCGCGAAATGGGTTCGCTGGTCGCGGAAGGCATCCAATTGCTCTTCCAAAGTGGTCGTGTCAGGCACATACCAGGGCGGCGTCGCCAGACCCACCACATTGCAGGCTGCAAGGTCGCCCCGGTGCTCGACCAGGGCGAGCGCCAGATGCTTGGTGTGGAGTATGCCGATTATGTTTTCCGGCTCGCCGCGCCACAAGGGCACTCGCGTATGCTGGCTCTCCAAGACGGCCTCGACAATGTCGCGCGCCGGAAGATCGGCATCGACTGAAGTCATGTGAGTCCGGTGCATCATGACGTCTGCCACGGTCAGTTCGCGTAGATCTAGAATACCGCCGATCATGTCGCGATGCTCACGCTCGACACTGCCTTCCTTGTGATGGAGCGCGACGGCACCGCGAATCTCTTCGTGCGCTGCTTCTTCCGCATCCTCCCAAGGATTTTGCGGCCCCACGCCGAAGAGGGAGAGCACCCGCCAGACCAGCCATTGCACCGTGCTGATGACGGGCGCGAGCAGAGACACCACCCATTGCAAGGGTGTCGCCAGCGCCAGCGCCACTCGGTCGGTGCGCGCAATCGCCAGCGTCTTGGGCAAGGTCTCGACGAAAATCAGAATCACCGCGGTCATGATCGCGGTGGTAACGGCCACGGCATGACCGCCCAAATGATCTTCTAGTAAAGCGGTGGTGAGCGAAGATGCCAGGATGTTGATGAAGGTGTTGCCCAGCAGAACGGCACCGATCATGCGCTCGCGATTGGCCACCAGACGGTTGACCCGCCGCGCCGCCAGGCTGCCTTCCTGTTCCATCTGATGCATGCGGCCCCGCGAGACCGCCGTCAGCGCGGTTTCGGCCGCGGAGAAAAGGGCCGAAATGGCCAGAAGCAGGATAATGGGGGCGGTGGCGTAGAGAATGAGCATGAGTCACCTGAGAGGAGGCGACTATCCTGCCAGTTTTCAGGCTTTCAGAACATCTCGGACGGCGCCGATCGGCACATCGCTGGCGACAAAGGCCTGTCCCAGGCCGCGAACCAGGATGAAAACCAGCTTGCCGTCCTTCACCTTCTTGTCATGGCCCATGGCGGCCAGAAGCGTGTCTGCGGGCGGGCGTTCACCGGGAATGTCGGAAATCGTGGAGGGCAGGCCCATGGCGCGCAGGTGGCGGGATAGACGCTCGGTATCCTGGCCGGAACAAAGACCGAGCTTTGTCGAAAGGCGGAACGCCAGCGCCATGCCGATCGCCACACCTTCGCCGTGGAGCAGGCGGTCGGAAAATCCCGTCGCTGCCTCCAGCGCATGGCCAAATGTGTGCCCCAGATTGAGCAGCGCACGCTCGCCGCTCTCCCGCTCGTCGCGCGCCACGATGTCGGCTTTCATGCGGCAGGAATGCGCCACGGCGTGGATCAGCGCGTCCTTGTCGCCTTCGAGCGCTTTGCCGCCACTGGCTTCCAACCACTCGAAAAAATTCCGGTCGCCCAGTGCGCCATACTTCGCCACTTCGGCATAGCCCGCCAGCAATTCACGCCGGGGCAAGGTCGCGAGCAGCGCCGTGTCCGCGATCACGATGCGCGGCTGGTGGAAGAGGCCGATCAGATTCTTGCCTTGCGACGCATTGATCGCGGTCTTGCCGCCCACCGAAGAGTCCACCTGCGCCAGGAGCGTGGTGGGAATCTGCGCGAAAGCGATGCCGCGCTTGAGCACACCGGCGGCAAAGCCGGTGAGGTCGCCGATGACGCCGCCACCCAGAGCGACGATCAGTCCACCGCGATCGACACCGCTGTCCAGCAGCGCCCCCGTTACCTGTTCCAGGCCGGAAAAACTCTTGGAGCCTTCGCCCGGCGGCACCACCACCGGCCGCGCATCGATATCCGCGTGTCCGCAAACATCCAGCAAGCCCGCCAGATGGATTTCGCCCACATTCATATCGGTTACCACCGGAACCGGGCCGCGCGCGAATGGCTTGAGCAGTTGGCCTGCCTCCGCCAACAGGCCATGGCCGACATGGATGTCGTAACCGCGGCCTTCCAGTTCCACGCGTATCAATTCGCGCATATATCCTCGTGCAGCCCGCGCGCCTTGAGAGCCGCGATGATGCGCTCGACGGCGGCACCATGGGGTTCATCGGCGCTTTCCAGCGTCATGTCGGCGGTGGCATAGACCGGTTCCCGCTCGCCAAGCAACCGCTCCATGGTCGCGCGCATATCGCCATCTTTTAGCAGCGGGCGCGTGTCTCGTTTTTTGACCCGCGCCAACAGCAGGCCCACCGGCGCTTTCAGCCAGATGGTGAAGGCCCGTGTCGCCATGTGGGCCCGCGTCGCTTCGTCCATAAAGGCGCCGCCCCCGGTGGCCAGGACGTGCGGAGCTTCGTCCAGAAGCCGTGCGATCACTTTGCGCTCGCCATCCCGGAAATAGGGCTCGCCGAAGCGCGTAAAAATCTCCGAAATGGCAAGGCCGGCGGCGGCTTCGATTTCATGATCGGCATCGCGGAAAGGCACGTTCAACCGCGCGGCCAGCCGCCTTCCAATGGAGGTTTTGCCCGCCCCCATCATCCCCACCAAGGCGACGGTGCGGTTGAGTGTCATGCCGTTCGCATACACGAAAGCGGGCGGGGAGCGAAGGCGGAAAAATGCTAAAGCTGGCGGCATGAGTCTGAAAAGCGGTCTGATCGAGGCCTTCCTGGAAATGATGAGCGCCGAGCGGGGCGCCGGCGCCAATACGCTGGCGGCTTATGCCCGCGACCTGGAAGATTTCGCCGGCTTCGCCAAGGGCCGTACCGAATCGGCCGGCCGGGATGAAGTCCAGGCTTATCTAGTGCATCTTTCGAAGTCGGGGCTGGCGGCTTCATCTCAGGCGCGGCGGCTTTCGGCGCTTCGGCAGTTTTTCGGATTTCTCTATGCCGAAGATGTTCGCAAGGACAATCCCACCGATGCGGTGACGGCGCCCAAAGCGTCGCGGCCCTTGCCCAAGATTCTTTCCACTGCGGACATGGAGGCCATGATCGCGGCAGCAAGCGCGGACGACCGTGCGGAGTCCAAGCGGCTCACCTGTGTCGTGGAGATGCTCTATGCCGCGGGCTTGCGGGTGTCGGAGTTGGCGGGGCTGCCTTTGATGGCGGTGAAGAACCGCGACGGATTCATTCTGGTTCGCGGCAAGGGCAATAAGGAAAGACTTGCGCCGCTCAACGCGTCGGCCCGCGCCGCGATCGCCGCTTATCTGGATGTGCGGGCCGAGTTTCTGCCCAAGGGACCGCGCCGGGCTCACGCCGAACGCTATCTCTTCTGTTCCCGTGCGGCGGAAGGCTTTCTCACCCGCCAGCGGCTTTATCAGTTGCTGAAGTCTCTGGCAGTCAAGGCGGGCCTCGATCCCGCCAAGGTCTCGCCGCATGTGCTGCGCCACGCCTTCGCCACGCATCTGGT
>Ga0105240_10004015_pt1 | contig 22661 bp, 21 predicted proteins | sample KBSC54metaG_FD_80426 | JGI IMG/M metagenome (GOLD analysis project Ga0105240, IMG submission 80426) | Corn rhizosphere microbial communities from Kellogg Biological Station, Michigan, USA - KBS C5-4 metaG | ecosystem: Host-associated > Plants > Roots > Rhizosphere > Soil | place: Michigan, USA... | reverse complement strand
GAGCTCTGGACGTCGGCCTGTCCCGGTGGATGTTGCGCCATCTCCGCCGCCCTCGGGTCAGGGGACGGCGCTGAGACCGCGATGGCGCGGTCGGGGCAGCTTGTGAGGAGGCCGATGTCATCCCGGCCTACGGTCACGCGCCTGCAGCTCGGCACGCAACTCGCGCACCTGATCGGCCAGGCGCCGGTTGTCGATTCGCAGATGCGCAGCCTGGCGCCTCGCGGCGGCCATTTCCTGCGCAAGCACCGGCAGCACGCGGCGGAGACTGCGCAGGCGGTCGAGCAACTGGTCACGCTCACGCGCTTCGTCGCCCGACTCGCTCGAGGCGCGCTTCGGGAGGGTTGGGTTGGCGCTCTGTGGTCGCGGTGGGGCTAGGGCTGTCCTTGACACTCTGCCTTCCTTCCTCGCTTTCGTCCTGCAGGGCATGCTCCCGATCGCAGCGTTCGCCTCCATCCGCGCTGAGCACCCGCGCCGACCGTGGGTTTCCCGCAGCCAGCGGTGCGGTCGGCCCCGCTCCGTAGTTTTCGGCGAGGCTTGGGGCTTGTCGCTGGTGCTACGGTCGACCGAGCTCCGCCCGATGCCCGCCTGCTAGGGGACTACTACGGCGGCGCCGTTGAAGCGCCCAGAGCGCAGGTCGTCAAGAGCCCGTTCGGCCTCGGGCAACTCGTAGCGGCTGACATGCGTCCGCAGCCCCGCCTTGGGCACCAGGGCAAGGAACTCGGTGGCGTCGCGGCGGGTCAGGTTGGCGACAGAGCGCACGCTGCGCTCTCCCCACAGGATCTCGTAGGGAAAAGCGGGTATGTCGCTCATGTGGATACCGCCGCACACAACCGTCCCGCCGGGTTGCAGCGCACGCAGCGCCGGCGGCACGAGGGCACCGTCCGGGGCGAACACGATCGCGGCTTCGAGCTGCTCAGGCGGCTGCTCGTCCGAGCCGCCGGCCCAGACGGCCCCGAGCTCGCGCGCGAACTCTTGGGCGGCGGTGTCCCCAGGTCTGGTCAGAGCGAACACGCTTCGACCCTGCCAGGCGGCGACCTGGGCGACGATGTGAGCGGCGGCGCCGAATCCGTACAGCCCAAGTCTTTGGGCCTCGCCGCACATGCGCAGCGATCGCCACCCGATCAGTCCGGCGCAGAGCAGCGGCGCGGCCTGCTTGTCGGGGTAGCCGTCGGGGATCGCAAAGCAGTAGCGCGCGTCGGCGACGGTGTACTCGGCCATGCCGCCGTCGATGTCGCGCCCGGTGAAGAGGGCGCGTGGGCAAAGGTTCTCGTGTCCCGAGCGGCACCACTGGCACTCGCCGCAGGTCCAGCCGAGCCAGGGAACACCGACGCGCTGGCCCGCAACCGGCACGCTCGCCGGATCGCCGCCACCGCTGGCTCCGGCGCCGTCGCTGGACAAGGGCTCGTTGCGCGGCGGGGTCGGTTCAGACGCCTCGACCACGCCGACGATCTGGTGCCCCAGGATGCGCGGTGGCTGCTCGACGATCACCTCGCCGTCGAGCAGGTGCAGGTCGGTGCGGCACACCCCGCACGCCTTCACCTTCAGCAACAGCTGTCCCTCACCGGGCTCCGGTACGGCCCTCGTCTCTGTTCGCAGCGGCCGGCCGGGTCCATCGAACACGATCGCGCGCATCTGGCTCGGCGTCGTCATCATCTGCATCTGCACGGAGAACGCGTTCTCTGCATAACACCCCCTGTTTAACACCCCCCTTGCGGCGATGACACCCCCCTTGTATTTCCATCACCCGATCTGCATGGAGCACGATCCAAGCGCGCATGTCCCCGCGCACCCGGACACCCCTGAGCGGCTGGTCGTGCTCGAGCGGGAGATGCGCAAGCGCGATTGGCTCGGCTTCGAGCGCCGCGAGGCGCCTGCCGCCGGCGAGGAGGAGCTGAAGCTGGTGCACGACGCGGCGCTCGTCTCTTCGATCCGCGAGCTGTGCGAGTCCGGCGGCGGTCCGGTCGACGCTGACACCTACGTCGGCGAGTCCTCCTACCGCGCGGCGCTACACGCTGCCGGCGGCGCCTGCGCGGCGGTTCGGGCGCTGCTGGCGGGCCAGACACGACTGGCCTTCGCGGGCGTGCGACCGTCCGGCCATCACGCCGAGCCCGGCCGGGCGATGGGCTTCTGCCTGTTCAACAACGTGGCTGTGGCCGCGGCCTTGGCGATCGCCGAGCTGGGCGCCAAGCGGGTGTTCGTGCTCGACTGGGACGTCCATCACGGCAATGGCACCGCCGAGGCGTTTCGTCGCCGTTCAGACGTGCTGTTCGCGAGCATCCACCAATCGCCGTTGTACCCCGGGACGGGTCCGCTGTCTGACGCCGGTTCGGGCGAGGGAGAGGGTTACACGCTCAACCTGCCGGTGCCGCCCGGCAGCGAAGAGGACCTGTGGCTTTCGTTGATCGAGCATGTGGTCCTCCCGGCCGCAAGCGCATTCGACCCCGACGTGGTGCTCGTCTCGGCTGGCTTCGACGCCCACCGCGAGGATCCGCTTGCTTCGGCTCGCCTTCAGACAGAGTCGTTTGCCGAAATGGCCCGGCACGTACGCGCCCTGGCCGAGCAGGTCGATGCCCCGATCGGAGTGGTGCTCGAGGGCGGTTACGCCCCGGCAGCCCTTGCGGCCTCGGCGACAGCCGCGCTGGAGGCATTCGCCGACGAGGAGCAACCGCACTCGGCCGCGCCGGAGGCGCTGCTCACCCCGCGCGCGGCGGCGCAGGTCGGCCACTACTGGCAGCTATGAGGCCTTGATCAGCCCGCGCTTGAGCGCGTAGGCGACGAGCTCCGCGCGCGAGGACAGGTTCAGCTTCTGCTGGATGTGCGCTCGGTGGGTCTCCACGGTACGCACCGACAGGTACAGCCGCTCGGCGATCTCGGCGTTGGTGTGCCCGAGCGCTATCAACGTGAGCACGTCGACCTCGCGCTCGCTCAGGTCGTCCGGTGGTCCCGGCGCGGGCTCTGAGGCAAGGCGCGCCCCCAGTCGTGGGTTCAGATAGCTCTCGCCCTTGGCGGCTCTGCGCACCGCCTCGACCAGCTCGTCGTCGGCGGCCTCCTTGAGCACATACCCGATCGCCCCTGCGCTCAAAGCGTGGCGAGCGAAGGCGGGCTCCTGCTGCATGGTCAGCACGACGATCTGGGTGTCGGGGTTGTTCTCCCTGATCTCCGGTATCGCCTCCAGGCTCGAACCGCCCGGCATGTTCAGATCGAGCACGAGCACCATCGGCTTGTGCCCGCGCACGTAGCGCTTGGCGCTTTCGGTGTCGCCAGCCTCGGCGACGACTTCGAAGTCACTCTCGCTCTCCAGCAACATCTTCAGCCCGCTGCGCACGACTGCGTGATCGTCGGCGAGGACGATTCTGATCTTCCTCGCCGTGTCCGCCGCCGCCTCGGCCGATTGCTCTTTCTGTGCCTGACCCGACTGCGTCACGCCTGGCACGCTAGCGCGCCCGGAGAGAGGTTGCGGAGAACTGCTGGTTGCGGCGCGGGCGTGATACCGACTCTGGTGCTCATACCTGGCTCATCCACACCCCGCGCGGTTTCAAATCCCCTGACCCGGCAGAAACTCGTTTGTGAAGGGCGGCAGGGCCGCCCGGTTTGGATCTGAGCGGATCAGCCCATGTGCGAGCATCCAGCGCCCGAATGACGCCCACTCGTTCGGTTCCTGCCAGCCGTAGGGCTTTGACCTGTCACTAGGCAGCGTGGCGGGAAGCGTGGCTTCGATCGAGGCCAGCTGCAGCTTGACTTGTGCGGATGGATTGGCTTTTACGATCAGTCCAGCGGCGACGCGCGGGTTGGCGCGCACGCGGCGTTGGCCGCTGGTCAGCGCCTGCAGAAACCCACGCAGATCCTGCCCGCGCTTGCCGGCCTCATCTTCGCGCACGACCAACACCAGCTCGTCATAGGTGGGGACGCCAGCCTTGTCGACCGGGATCACTGTCGGGTGCTTGCCCATTTGCCGCAACTGGATCGCCTCGTAGTTCCAGAAGCCGCCGAGCGTGGCGGCGACCCTGTTCGAGAGCATCGCCGGTACGAGGTTGAAGCCGACGTTGGCTTCTCGCACGCTGCCAGGATTGACCCCCGCGCTTTGCAGGGCGGTCTTCAGCTCTGCGGCTTGGTAGTCGATGCCGGCGGTGCCGACGGTCTTGCCGGCGAGGTCTGAGACCGTTGTGATGCGCTGGCTTCCCAACGCGATGATCGAGGTCAGCGGCCGCTGAATGAGCGCCCCGATCGAGACCACTTTAAGCCCCTCGTCTCGCGCCAGCAGCAGCTCGGGCTCATAGGAGATCGCCATGTCGAGCTTGCCGGCGGCCAGCAGCTTCAGCGGTTCGGCCGTTGCAGAGGGGATCACGGGCTTGACGTCGAGTCCGACCGCCCTGAAGTCGCCGCCCGCGATCGCGCTGTAGAGCGCAGCGTGGTCGGCGTTTGGGAACCAGTCGAGCATCACCGTGAACGGCTTGGTCCGCGCGGCGCCGAGCGTGTCCTGCTTGGAGCCGCAGGCGGCAAGCGCAGCGATGCAGAGACAGGCGGCGAGCAGGACGAGCAGGCGCGTCGCGCCGCGTCGCGTGGCCGCGTTGCCGATCGGGTCGTGGCGGATCGCACAGCGGCAGACGGCTGATGTGGCTCTCAAGGGTTCTCTCCTTTGGCTTTGTGCGCCCAGGGCGCGAGGCGGTGCTCGATCAGGGTGAGGCTGTAGAAGCAGGCGATCGCAAACGCGAACAGAACGGCGGTCGCGGCGTAGGCGCGGGGCGTCTGCAGGGCGGTCAGATCGGAGGTGATCTGACGCCCCAGCCCGGCGTAGGGCCCGACGCTGGGCGTGGAGGTCTCGGCGATGAACGCTCCGATCACTCCTACGGCCAGGGCGATGCGCGCCCCGCTGAGTGCGGCGGGGACCGCGGCCGGAAGCTCGGCGAAGCGAAACGCCTGCAGGCGCGAGGCGTCGAGCGTGCGCAGCAGCTTGAGCTGGTCGGGGTCGACGGACGCCAGTCCGTCGACGGTGGTGACCACGACAGGAAAGAAGCAGATCAGCGCGATCACCAGCAGCTTCGGGAAGATGCCGAATCCCCACCAGAAGCACAACGGCACGGCGACGACGGCGATCGGCACGGCCTGCGAGCCGACGGCGTGTGGGTAGACGGCTCGGCGCAGCAGCGGCGAGAGGTGGATCGCCACGGCGACGGCGAAGCCGGCCACGAGCGCCAGCGCCAGGCCGAGCACGACCTCGCGCGCGGTGATCGTGAAGTTCGACCACAGCAGCCCGGCGTTGCCCCAAAGTTCGGCGAACATCGCGTGCGGGGCGGGCAGCACCAGTACGTCGACGCCGGCGGCGTCGACGTACAGCTCCCACAGACCGAGGGCGATCAGCGCAAACAGCGTGGCCGGCAGCAGGCGCGGCAGGCGGTCACGCGAACGCCGCTCGCTGCGGGCGTATGACGCCGGGTCAGAGGACATCGCTTGCTCCTGGAAGATCCTCGCCGGTGCGCGCGCCTGCGCTCAGCGCTCGCATCGCCTGCTCGCGCAGCGCGATCGCGGCAGGGTCGGTGCCGCGGCGCGGGCGCGGCAACTCGACCGCGATCTCGGCGATCACGCGCCCCGGCCTGGGGGAGAGGACGAGCACGCGGTCGGCCAGCACGATCGCCTCCTCGATGTCGTGGGTGACGAGCACGACCGTGCGCGGCTCGCGCAGGAGCGCGCCGGTCAGCCAGCTCTGCATCTCGCCGCGAGTGATCGCGTCGAGCGCGCTCAGCGGCTCATCCAGGCACAGCACGGGCTTGCCTGAGAGCAGTGTGCGCAGGAAGGCCACGCGCTGGCGCATCCCGCCGGAGAGCTCGTCCGGGCGGGCCGACTCGAAGCCGTGCAGCCCGAGCTCGGCAAATAGCTCTCCCGCGCGGGCGCGGGCGCGCGCACGCGAGTGTCCTGCGATGCGCAGCGCAAGACCGGCGTTATCGAGTGCTGAGAGCCACGGCAACAACAGATCGCGTTGAGGCATGAGCACGGCTGGGCTGGATGCGACCTTCCCCGCATCGGGACGCTGTAGAGAGCAGATCAACTCCAGCAGCGTCGTCTTCCCGCAGCCGCTCGGCCCGACGACGGCGAGGACCTCGCCGCTTCGTACGCGCAGGGACACGCCGTCCAGCGCAGGTATGGGTACACCTCGCCTATCACGATAAGAGCGCGCAACCCCACCCAAATCGACGGCGATCCGATCGCGCGAGGACTGCTGTCGTGGGACCGATGAGGTCGTTTGAACGGCCACTGCACTCCCTTCGCGGGCATTACCCCACAGGTTCGAAGGGTCGACGTTGGGCGGGATGGGACCCCAATCGAACGTCATCTCAGCCGGCCTCCGCCAGCGCCCCTGCTTGTCGAGAAAGATGTTAGCCGGCGGCCGAGACGACCGGGCGCGTCAGCGCCTTGACGAACTCCTCGAGCTGGGCGACCGTCCAACACTCAAAGGCGTTGCAGTACCGCTCGTAGGCGGCGATCACCGAGTCGCCATAGTTCCAGTACAGCTGCGGCTCGGGGTTCAGCCAGAAGGTGCGCCCCGCCTGCGAGGCGACCTGACCGAACAGGTCGGCGCGGGGATCGCGGCCGTTGGTGCGCGCGTCGCCAAGCACGATCACCGTCGCGCGCGGATGCAGATCGTCTCCGATCAGCTCGAGCAGCTCCATCCACACGCGTCCGTAGTCGGTGTAGCCGGATATGTCGGCCACGCCGGCGTCAGAGGAGATCCGCTCGGAGACCGCGCGGAAGTCGCGCTCGTGCGCGAACACGTCGGTCACCTCCGATATTCGCTCGATGAACACGAACGAGCGCATCTTGCGGAAGGAGTCGTGCAACGCGTGCAGGACGGACAGGAAGAACACCGAAGCGGAGGTCACGCTGGTAGACACGTCGCAGAGCACGTAGATCTCGGGCCGCTTGGGTCGGCGCGGCCGGTAGCGCAGCTCCACGGGCACGCCGCCGGTTTGAAGCGAGGCGCGCATCGTACGTCTGACGTCGACGTGCGCGTGGCGGCGGTACCCGCGGTTCTGGCGCCCCTGTGTGGCAAGGCGACGGCGTAGCTGGGTGACGACGCGGTGAACGGCGGCGAGGTCCTGCAGGGGCCCGGAGGGAAGCGCGCGGTCGAGCTCGCCCAGCGGGCGCGAGGGCGGCAGCTTGCCGGAGCGCTGCACCTGGCGGCGTTCGAGCTCGCGGCGCATCATCTGCTCGAAGCGCCGCAGCGCGTCGCGGGGTACGCCGTCGCGGCGGGGATCGTCGGGTGGCAGCTCGGGCTGGGGCTCGGCGCGCAGGCCAAGCGCGCGGCGGATGCGCTGGACATCGACGCCGATCACTCCGGACCCCTGCTCCTGCTGCCCGAAGGTGGCGATCGCCAGCCGCGCCAGGTCGCGCATGGCCCCCTCGGCGCCATCGCGAAGCGCCTGTGCGATCTGCATGCGCAGGGCGTCCAGTTCGGTTTCGCTCAGCTCGGATAGATCGCCGGTGTCGTCGCCGGGGCGCTCGACCCCCTCGCGCACCGCGGCCATCTCCACCGCGCGGAAGAAGAAGCGGTCGAAGAGGAGCTCGAAGATGCGGCGGTCGTCCTGGGACTTGGCAAGCGTCGCGGCCAGCGCCTCGCGGAACTCGCCCTGGTAAGTCCATTCGACCTCGCGCAAGACGGCGAAGGCGTCGAGCAGCTCGGAGGTGCCGATCGCGACCCCCTCCTCGCGTAGTTGCTCGGCGAAGGAGAGCAGCTGTGCGGCGAGGCCCTCAGGCGGGCTGGGCATCGACCGTCTCGGCCAGCTTCAGGCCGACGCGCTCGGCGACGATGTCCATGTCGGTGCGGTGCTTGACGATCACCGACATCGTCTCGTTGAAGGTGGCGGCGTCGATGTCCTTGGCGCCGAGCAGCAGGAGGGCTCGGGCCCAGTCGATCGACTCGGCGATCGAGGGGGGCTTCTTGAGGTCGAGTTCGCGCACCATGCCGACAACCTCGACCAGGCGCTGGGCGACCGCTTCGTCGAGGTCGGGGGCGTGCAGCTTGACGATCGCCAGCTCGTGCTCCAGGCAGGGGTAGTCGAGCCACAGGTACAGGCACCGGCGCTTGAGCGCCTCGGTCAGCTCGCGCGAGTTGTTGGAGGTGAGCAGCACGACGGGATGGGTGGTGGAGGAGACCCTGCCCAGCTCGGGGATCGAGATCTGGAAGTCCGAGAGCACCTCCAGCAGCATCGCCTCGAACTCCTGGTCGGTCTTGTCGATCTCGTCGATCAGCAGCACCACCGGCTGCTCTGACGCGATCGCGCTCATCAGCGGGCGGGCGAGCAGGAACTCCTCGCCGAAGATGTCCTGCTGGACGGTCTCCCACCCGGTGTCGCTCGCCTCCGCCTGGATGCGCAAGAGCTGCTTGCGGTAGTTCCACTCGTACAGCGCCTTGGCCTCATCGAGCCCCTCGTAGCACTGCAAGCGGATCAGCTTGCGCCCCAGATAGCGAGAGAGCGCCTTGGCCAGCTCGGTCTTGCCGACGCCGGCGGGCCCCTCGACCAGCACCGGCTTGCCGAGCTTGGTGGCGAGGTAGGCCACGAGCGCCGTGGACTCGCTCGGCAGGTAGCCGACCGAGGCCAGGCCGGTGGCGACGTCTGCGGAGGAAGCTGGTTCGGCGCCCATGGTCGGGCGAATGATAGGGGGCGTCAGTTGTGCTCCGGCCGCGTCGGTTCGTCCTCGAAGGAGAGCTGCTGCGCCGGAGGTGGCGGATAACGGGTTCGCCTGGGCGTTTGGGATGGGGAAGGGGAGGGCGTGCCGGTCGGTGCTTGCGGGCTTGGCGCCACAGGCCGGGCCGGCTCCGATTCCGGCGCGGCGCGCACCGCGACGGGAGTTGAGCGCTGTGCACGTACGGGCACCGGTTCGACGGTGGTCAGATCTTCCGCCGCCTCGGACGGAGCCCCACTCCGGCGCGGACGGATCAGCGGCGGTTCGGGTGTGGCGGTGGCGCGCATGCGCCAGCCGGCGTAGGTAAGCAGGCCGGCGGCGACGAACGCCAGGAAGAAGCCCCACTGGATGCCGACGGGGTAGCCGTGTCCGTCGGGCCGCGAGAACACGCGGTAGAAGATCAGGAGCGTCGCCCAGCCGCCGGCGGTCATCACGACCGCGCCGTCGGAGCCGGGCATGTGAAAGTCGCGCCGTTCTGCGCGCGCGAACAGCAGCGCGATCACTCCGGCGGCGACCAGGAAGACGGCGGCCTCGACAAACGACACGTCGCCGAACGCGCTGATCGAGTGCGAATAGATCGCCTGCGAGCGGCGGTTCAGACTCTGCAGCTCGTACCAGGGCAGGAACATCGTCACGAGCAGCCCCAGCGCGGCAAGCCCGGCTAGCCGCTGCTCGGGCTCGAGCGCGCCCCAGGCGCGGGCAAGGCGTGTCATGTCGATGTGCGGTTGCCAGTCATTCCCAGATTGTATGGCCGACCCTCACGGCCTCTCCGGCAGCAGTCGCCAGAAATAGGTCCTCGTGCTACACTGAAATCGTGCTACACGGGCAAATGGGCCATGGCTAATCTGACGCTGTCCATCGATGAGGAATTGCTGAAGCGGGCTCGGATTCGCGCGCTCGAGCAGGACACATCGGTTAACGCGTTGGTGCGCGATTACCTCGAAGAGCTCGCCGGTCACACCGAGCCCCGTGAGGGCGTTGCGGCTGTGCTCGAGCTGGCTGCGCGCAGTCAGTCGGGCAGCGGGCCGGCCGGCCGCACGTGGACGCGCGAAGAATTGTATGAGCGCTAGCGCGTTCATTGACACAAACGTACTTGTCTACGTCTTCGATCACGACGAGCCGCTCAAGCAACAGCGCGCCCGCGAAATCCTGGAGGGCGCCACGCCAGGTGATCTTGCGCTCAGCACGCAGGTTCTGAGCGAGTTCTACGTTACGGTCACCCGCAAGCTGGCGCGCCCGCTTGACGCAGCCCTGGCAACGCAGGTGGTCGATTGGCTGGGCCTGCTCTCGGTGGTATCCGCCGACCTCACGCTGGTCAAGAGCGCGATCCGCACCAGCCAGTCCGCTCAGCTCTCCTACTGGGACGGGCTGGTGGTGGCTGCCGCGACTCGTGCCGGCTGCGAGCGCCTGCTCACCGAGGATCTCAACGACGGTCAGCGGATAGGCTCGATGCTGATCGAGAACCCATTTCGCGACATCGTCTGAGCGGCAGCCTCGCGCGGGCGATGAAGCATGGTCCGATTGGCCCAGTCCGCGCGTCGGCCAGTCCGTCGCGCTTGCGCTCCATTGCATCGTATGTACCAGGCCGAGCGCCCGGGCCATATCCGGCGGCCACTTGTCGAAGTCCTCGCGCATGCTGGTCAGGTGCGGGTCTGGTGGGAGGACACGCCGGTCGACGTATTCCTCGATATCCACCAGTTTCACGCCGAGGTTGCCGAGGATGTGCGCTCCGTGCCCTGCGAGTCTCGCCTCATAGCTCGAACAGATCCGCCGCGTTCACAAGCCGCACCCCTTCGCGTGCCGCGCGCTGTCGCAGGGATCGGGTGAAGCCCCGCCGCGCGAACAGGGCCAGACTCGCGTCCGCCGCGCGTCCATCGATCGCATCCCTACTTGACAGCAGCGCGTCGAGCGCGTCCTCGCCAACGAGTCGCCGAGACCACTTGCACGATCCCAACAACGTGTACCGCTTGCGGTCCGCACACGCGATGTCGATCTCGTGACGCCCGTCGCGCGACCACCAAGATCCGATCGTGGTCGCATCTCTGGCTTGCTCAATGTCGGAGAAGTGCGCAAGCCAGTGGCGGCACACGTCCTCGAAGATTCTGCCGACGTAGGTGTCGAGATCGCCTGCCACCTGCTCCCAGACTGAATCGATCTCGCCGCGGTCCAGGCGACTTCGATTGGGCGCGACGCGACGAAACCAGAAGCGGAAGAATGGATCGCTCAGTTGCCAGAAGCCACGGCTGCGCTTGGCGTTGGGGCTGACCGGTGTCTTCTCCTGAACATAGCCCAGCTCGGCAAGGCGCTCCAGAGTAGCGGCCACATTGGAGCTCGGCGACTCGAGCAGGCTGCCGATCTGCGCGTTGCGCGTGCGTCCCGACGCGATCGCGGCCAACACTCCGAAATAGCTCTTCGGATCGCGGATGTTCTGCTCCTCCCTGACCAAGGTCAGGGGCTCCTCGTACAGCGGCGCCCCCTTGCTCAGAATCCTCTCTCGCACAACTCGCTCCAAAGGGCCGAGCCCGGCCCATATTTGATATTGAGGCGTTCCACCAACTACGGCGTAGCGCTCGATCGACTCCTGCGGAGAGTTGCCGGCAGGCGCCAACTCGCGGGCGTCCCGGTAGTCCAACGGTCCGATCGTCGGCCTGTAGGACGCGCGTCCGTGAAGAGGCGCCTCGCGCGAGAGCAGGCCCTCCATGAAGCTCAGCACGCTGCCCGACAGAACGAGGCATATCGGCGTGCTCTGTGTGTCCCATGCGTCCCAGTGCCGCTGCACGATCGAGGGCAGCGCCGGCTCTGATGCGCAGGCGTATTGGAACTCGTCGATCACCACCACGAGGGGTCGTGCGCGTGCAGGGGAGCCAAGGAAACCGAAGGCGGCGTCCCAGGAGTCAAAGCTCAGAGGGGGTGAACCAGGTAGGAGTCGTGCGGCCTCGGAGGCGAATGCGGCCAGCTGTACCGAGCGTGGCTGCTCGTCGGCCTGATAGCTCACGACGTCCTCGCCGTTGAAAGCGTGCGCCAACAGGAAGGTCTTGCCGACCCGGCGCCGCCCGCGCATCACCACAAGGCTCGGTGCGGAAGCACGTTGCTCGATCAGCCGCGCCAACTCCTGCTCCCGATCCACCAGCTGTCGCATCGCGAGACAATGCTACTGCATGCAATACTATTTCATAAAGTACTATTTTATGAGCTAGCTACGCGGCCGACAATGCGCTCATGTCCGCGTTGATGCGGTAGCGCCCATGCGCTTGACCAGGAGCTTCGCGTCGCTTTCGGTCACGGTGCGCAACTGCCCTTGGAAGGCGAGCTTCCAGTGCTCGGCGGGCCACTTCTTGATGTGCTCGAGCTGCGTCGCGAGGGTTTCGGCAGGCACCCATTGGTCTTCGTCGAGCACGATCTCGGGCTCGGTGGCGAAGCGCCAGGGGTAGGCGTCGGCTTTGCCAGGCTTACCGGGCCATAGCTTCTCGCGGTCCTCGTACATCTCGCCGGTGACCGTGATGCTGCCGGCGAAGGACATCACCTTGGTCAGGTACAGGACGATCCTGTCGCCCGGCTCGATCTGCAGCGCCCGCGGCCGGTTGCGCTCCTTGATCCCGATCACCGAGAAGCCGTGCGCGCGGGTGGCCTCGTGATTTTCAGGGGAGGCGGTGAGGATCCAGGTTTGGCTGTGAGCGCCAGGCACGCGTCAATTGTATGGCGGAGCGCTTGGCCGCCGCGCTCTTGCTGATGACTATCGTCCCGCTCGAACCGGCTTCGTTGCCGGCAAGGTCGCGGGCTTTCAGCGTGACCGTGTACGTGCCCGGCTTCGACGGCGTAACCCACAGCAGCCGCGGCCTGCCGCCTTCGACCGTCGCGCTGTTCGTCCAAACGGTTCGCCCGCCGAGCGAGATCGACATGCTCACAGTGGCGACCTTCGAGAGCTTCAGTTGCACGCCTGCGCGCCGGCTCGTGCGCAGGCTCTGCGTCAGCAGCGCGATCGCGGGCGCCGTCTGGACGTCTTCGCGGAAGCGCTTGGCGGTCGTGCAGTAGATGGCGTCGCCGGGGATCGGCGCGTGCACGGTGGTCAGCGGCTCGCCGGCGTTCGTCTTCTCGCACAGATGTTCGAGGAATTCCGCCAACAGCTCGTGGTAGGAGAGGTCCGATTCTGAGTGCTGGTCGTACATCGACCAGGCCCCGGTGTCGTAGTGGGGCGCCTCGGCGCGGGCCTCGGCGTCTCCGGCTTCGAACAGCGCCTGGCCTTCGGGGTCGCCGCTCAACTTGGCGTATTCGTACAGACCGATCAGGCTCTGAATGAAGCCATTGAGGATCCGCTCGCTCGGTGCGTAGGTGTACTCCAAGTAATGCGACCCCGCACGGGTTCTCACGAGCACGCCGAGCGAAGGCCGCGCCTTGAACAGCCCGAGTGCTTCCTTGGCCGCATCGAGATACTGCGCTTCGTGCGTCCGCGAGTACGCGCGAGAGAGTGCCTGTAGCGCCGTTCCTTGCGAGAGGCCGCTTGACCACGGGGGCACGCCCCCATCGAATTCAAACAGGTACTCCCAGGCGATCCCGCCGGCGCGACGGGTGGCCAGTGCGATCGCTTCGTCGAGCACTTCGCGCAGCGCAGTCGTCTGGTGGGACAGGTAGTAGCCGTTGGCCTCGCCAAAGGTCCCCAGCCACTGGATCTCGATCCCTTGTCCGGGGTAGTACTCCCACACCAGCCGGCTGCCGGTGAAGCTGACGCGCTGGTCGGCACCGGGCAACGACTGCGTCGTCCAGAACTGGCGGTTGCGTTCCATCGTCGTGAACACGACCGGCAGCCGCGAGACGATCAACTGTCCCTTGGCGGCCATCGCTTCGACATTCGCGAGCACCGCTCCCAACTGTTCGCGGCGTGTGCCCGACAGGCGCGCGCGCGAGCCCTTGGCGGCGGCGAACGCGCGCTGGTACTGAAGGTAGGTCGCATGCGCGATTTCGCCCGAGCGTTCGAGGCGCTGAAGCGCGGCGGTGACGGTCATGACGCGGCTGCCGTGGGAGGGGGCGCGGCTGGCTGCGAACGCCGGTGCGCCCGGTGCGCAGAGGAGCAGCGCGAACAGGACGAGCATGGGCAGCGCCGCTCGTAGTGGCATGGAGCGCACGGAGCAGATGCTAGGCTCGTGCACGTCTGGCCCTGCAGGTTGCGTTGCATCGCTCCGGCCGGACTTCAAAGGTGAGGGCACTCTTGAAGAACACCAGGCTTCGCGTCGCAGTTGCGCTCCTCGCGCTGGCGGCGCCCACGATCGCGCTGGCCGCCTGCTCTGGCTCGGGCGGGGAAAGCCCGCGGGCGCTGCTCAGCGACACGTTCTCCGGCCACAGTCAGATCGAAAGCGGCAACGTCAACCTCTCCTTCGCGATCTCCGCGTCGGGCTCGGTGGCCTCCACGAAGCCGCTATCCGTCCGACTGACCGGCCCGTTCCAGAGCGAGGGGAGCGACAAGTTGCCGCGGTTCTCGCTCAAACTCGACTTGAGCGCCGCCGGCCACGGTTTCAGCGCCGGCGCGACCGCGACCGGCTCCGCTCTGTACGTGCAACTGGCCGGCACCTGGTTCTCGACGCCGTCCTCCACCTACAAGGCGATCGAAGCAGGCTTCGCCAAGGCCAGCCACCAGGCGTCCTCCAGCAAGGTCAACTCGACCTTCTCTTCGCTGGGAATCGACCCGGCCAAGTGGCTGTCGAACCCAAGTAACGCCGGCACTGCCACTGTCGGCGGAGTCACGACCGTGCACCTGACCGCCGACGTGAACGTCCCCGCCTTCTTGGCCGACGTGTCAAAACTCTTCCAGGCCGGCAACGCCCTCGGCCTCGCCTCGCCGGTGCCAGGCGCGGCCTCGATCACGCCGAGCGCGATCGACGAACTGGCCAAGTCGATCCGAGTCGCTCGCGTGGAGGTCTACACCGGCCAGAGCGATCACAGGCTGCGGCGCCTGGAAGTGAGCGCGACGGTGGCGGCCACTACGCAGACGCGCGCCCTGCTCGGGGGCCTGAGCACCGCTCAGGTGAAGGTGCTGCTCGAATTCTCAGACCTGAACAAGCCGCAGAGCATCACGGCGCCGCCGCACCCGCAGTCTTCGTCACAGCTGCTGCCGGCCCTACAGCAGCTGTTCGGTGTGCTGCTTGGCAGCGGATCCACCGGCTCCACGCTGGAACCGCTCGTCAAAGGCTGACGGAGCCGCCGACGAGTAGCCGGTCAGCGCGTCAGGGGTCAAGCTCATCCAGTGTGCGTTGCACCTCTGACTCGATGTCCAGCGGCTGCTCGCCTGCGCGCACGCGCCGTTCGTTGCGCGCCTTCACCAGCTGACGTACCTCCGCCACCAGCTCGTGGTCGTGTTTGCCCCCGCCGTCGCCGGGCGCTTCCAGCAGCGCGATCTCCGCGTCGATGTCAAGCGGTTGGCCGCCCTTGCGCACTTGGCGATCGCTGCGAGCCTGCAGCATCTGGCGAATCTCTTCCCCGCGCTGTTCGCGATCGAGCGGCGAGCCCGGGGGCGGCCCGGTCGGTTCGGGCGGCGGCGCCAGACCGTCGGAGCCGATCCGCTCATGGGCGCCGTCGCTGATCGTGGCGATGATCCCGATCACGAGAAAGACGACGATGGCAAGCCAGGCAAGCGAAGACACCCAACGATTGTGGCCTACTCCGCTACCCTTTTGGAGCCCACGGTTGACTGACCAGTCAATCTAGAACCGCGCACGCCCCGGGAGAGAACACAGACATGGTCGATTTCACGCTCACCGACGAGCAGAAGAACCTTCGCGAGATGGCCCACGACTTCGCCGAGAAAGAGATCCGGCCGGTCGCCTGGGAGTACGACAAGGATGGCACTTGGCCGGCGGACATCATTCAGAAGGCGTGGGATGTGGGCCTCATGAACACCCACATCGAGGAGCAGTACGGCGGCCCCGGGGCGGGCTACCTCGACGGCTGCCTAATCGAGGAGGAGCTCTCCTGGGGCTGCTCGGGCATCCAGACCTCGCTCGGCTGCAACGGTCTCGCCACGGCGCCGATCGCGCTCGGTGGCTCTGAGGAGATCAAGAAGAAGTACCTGGGGATGCTCACCGAAGCCCCCAAGCTCGCCTCCTTCTGCCTCACCGAGCCCGATGCCGGCTCCGACGTCTCCGGGATGCGCACCACGGCGGTCAAGAAAGGCGACAAGTACGTCATCAACGGCTCCAAGTGCTTCATCACCAACGGGGGCTACGCCGACTACTACACGGTCTACGCCAAGACCGACAAGGACGCCGGCCATCGCGGCATCTCCGCCTTCGTGGTGGAGCGCGACTGGGGTGTCGTGGTGGACAAGAAGGAGGACAAGCTCGGTCAGCGCGCCTCCAACACCGCCACGATCTCCTTCAACGACGTCGAGGTCCCCGAGGAGAACCTGCTCGGTGAGGAAAACGCGGGCTTCAAGCTGGCGATGATGACGCTTGACCGAACCCGCCCGGGTGTGGCGGCGATGGCCACGGGCATCGCCCGCGCCGCCTTTGAGTTCGCCACCGACTACTCGCGCGAACGCGTCCAGTTCGGCGTGCCGATCGCGATGCACCAGGCGATCCAGTTCATCATCGCCGACATGGCCACCGAGATCGAAGCCGCGCGCCTGCTCACCTGGAAGTCGGCCGTGCTGCTCGATCAGGGCCAGCGCAACACACTCGTCTCCTCGCACGCCAAGCGCTTCGCCGCCGACACCGCGATGAAGGTGGCCACCGACGCCGTGCAGGTCTACGGCGGCTATGGCTTCATCAAGGAGTACCCGGTCGAGAAGCTCTTCCGCGACGCCAAGATCATGCAGCTATACGAGGGCACCTCGCAGATCCAGCGCCTGGTCATCGCCCGCGAAACGCTGCTGCCGCGCCGCGTCGAGGAGCCGGCCGCGGTCTGACGGGTCGTTTTCGCTACGGCCGTCGAGCAGAACGGCCGTCGAGCGGAACGGCCGTGGTGGGGAGGGGGACGTGTGTCTTTTTTCAATGGGGCACGCGCCGCAGCTGTCGCGGCCTAAAAGGCATCGCGACACTGCCGGCACTGGTGTGCCCCATTGAAAAAAGACACACGTCCCCCTCCTTCAGAGGCCACTGAACCAGTGCCTCGGGCGTAAGGGCTTGCTGCGCGCCCGGCCTGCTCGGCGAGCATGTCGCGCCGCCCGCCTATCCTTGGCGAGCGGCGCATGTGTCCGTCCGGCAGTGACCCCGGACGGACGGCTGGCTTCCCTACCGGAGGAAGAGCGGGGCGCTGTAAGTGGAGCTGAGCGGGCCGCCGGGCAGGTGTACGAGGATGCGGTAGACGCCGCCGCGCTTGGCTTTGGCCAACAGGCTGAAGCGCGAGCTCTTGCTGGTGGCGTGGCGCAGGCGTGTGCCGGCCACGAACACCTGACGACCGTGCAGCGTGCGCATCACCGCGATTTCGGTGCCGTCGACGGCCGGCGAGACGGTGCCGTGGAACAGCGCCTTCCCGCGCGGGCCGATGCGCCCGGCGGCGGCTTTCACGCGCAGGTCGACCGACTCGAACACGTCGGGGCTGATGACGGGCGGGTTGGTCGTCGTGACCACGCGGAACTCGGTTCCCTGCACCATGCCGAGCACGGGGAAGGAGAAGCCGCCCGCTGCGTTCGTCAGCTCGGGGTTGCCGATGTTGACGAAGGCGGCCGTATAGGGGAAGGGCGTGGCTTGGAGCACGACGGCGCGGTTGGCGTTGCCGGTGCCGGCCAGCGTTCCTTGGATCGTGGCCGTGCCTCCGTAGAGGACCGGGTTGGGCGAGCCGAAGATCGCAAGCGACAACGGCACCTTCTTGGTCGTGAAGGCGTGGTCGCCGCCGAAGCCGGGCCCGCCGCTGTTGATCGCGACCAGCCGGTAGTGGTACCGGGTCAGCGGCTGCAGCCCGCCAACCGCGATGGCGACGTGCACGCCTTTCGTGCCGGCCCCTGCATCGAGAATGCCCGTCTGCAGCCCGTAGGCCCTGGTCGGTCCGTACTGGAAGTAATAGGAGGCGTCAGTTCCGCGCGGGTTGACAGTCCCGTTCAGCGTCGCCGAGCCGAAGCTGACGCTGCCGGCGCCGCCGGTGCTGACCGTCGGCGGCGTGGCGGCCACCGCCGCCCCCGGCAGCAGTACCGCAAACAGCGTTGCGCTCGAGACGGCCGTGCCCAGCCTATGCGTGATCCCAATTCGTCCCACCGTGCTCCCTCCTCATGTATGTGCTTCCTCGCCATGAACACCTGCGGGTGGCTGGTGATGCGCTACCCGCGCGGCGGCTCGGTTACTCTCCCGGGCCGGGCAGGATCTCATATCAAAGAAGGAGTAGAGCATGTTCGTGTTCAAGGCAGCCGTCGTCGGAGCGGGCACGATGGGCGGACAGATCGCCCAGACGATCGCGGCCGCCGGTATACCGGTCGTGCTCAAGGACATCAACGAGGACCTGATCCAAGCAGGCCTGGACGAGGCGCGCAAAGTGACAGAGGGGCAGGTCGCCCGACTGGCCAAGAAGGGCAAGGTCACACCCGAGCAGGCCGTCGAGCAGACCGCCGACGTGCTGGCCCTGATCAAGGGGACCACCTCCTACGAGTCCTTCGGCGACGTCGACTTCGTGATCGAGGCCGTTCCCGAGCGGATGGAGATCAAGCAGGCCGTCTTTGCCGAGCTGGATGCCTGCACCCCCGGCCACGCGATCCTTGCTTCCAACACGTCCTCGCTGTCGATCTCCGAGATCGGCGAAGCGACGCTGCGACCCGACAAGATCGTCGGCTTTCACTATTTCTACCCTGCCTCGGTGATGCCGCTGGTCGAGGTGATCGAGGGCGAAGAGACCTCGCCGGAGACGGTCACGGCCGCGATGACGTTCGCCCAGGCGATTCGCAAGCAGCCGATCGCCTGCCTGGAGGTTCCGGGCTTCGTCGTCAACCGCATCCTGATGGCGGGGATGTCGGAGATCTGGCGCGAGCAGGAGGAAAAGAAACTGTCGATCAAGGCGATGGACGAGGGCATCGGCGCGGCCGGCGTCGTCCCGATGGGTCCGTATTTCCTCGTCAACCTGCTCGGCCTGGACACTGTCCTGCACGTCGCAGAACACGTCGCCGACTCTTACGGAGAGGAGCGCTTTTACGTCCCCAAGGGCATGCAAAAGCTCGTCTCCGAAGGCAGGCTCGGCGCCAAGACTGGCGGTGACGGCGTCTACTCGCCCGCGGGCGAGGCCAACCTGAAGGGGGACGAACAGCCGAACGTGGAGGAGATCGTCGAGCTGCTCAGCCTGAAGACGCTGGTCGAGGCGTGCCTCGTCTTGGAGGAGGGCGTCGCCACCCACCGCGACATCGACTTCGGAATGATGGCCGGCGGCGGCCTTGACCCGCGCCGGGGCCTGATGCCGCCGTTCATGAAGGCCGACATCGAGGGTCTGGACACAATGCTGGCGCGCTTGGAGGCGGCGGCCCAGCGTCACGGTGAGCGCTTTGCTCCGCCGGCGATCCTGCGCCGCCTGGTTGCGCAGGGGCGGCTCGGGCAGAAGTCCGGCCAGGGCTTCTACGCTTACCCGCAGCCCGACGCCGATGATTCGGCCCCACCCACCCAGGTCGTCAAGGTCGAGACGCGTGGCGACGGTGTTGCGATCGCCTGGCTTGCCAACGGCCAGATGAACTCGATCGCCCCACAGGTGATCGAGGATCTGGGCAAGGTGTGGGCGCAGGTCAAGGGCAGCGATGTCAAGGCGCTCGTGATCGCCTCCTCCAACCCGTTCCTGTTTAGCGCGGGCGCCGACATCAAGGCGTTCACATCGATGGACGAGGATTCGGGCGAGCAGCTGATCGGAGCCGCCCATGCCCTGCTGCGTGAGTTCGGCAGCGAGGGCATCGCCACGATCGCGGCGGTCAACGGCCTGGCCTTTGGCGGTGGCTGCGAGCTGGCGATGGCCTGTGACGTTCGCATCGCCGCGCGCTCGGCCATGTTCGGTCAGCCGGAGATAAAGCTCGGCATCATCCCCGGCTTTGGCGGCACCCAGCGCCTACCGCGCCTAGTCGGTGAGAACAAGGCGCTCGAGATGAATCTCGTGGGCGACCCGATCCTTGCCGAAGAGGCCTTTGAACTGGGCCTGGTCAACCGGATGGTGGTCGACCACGAGCTGCTCGACACCGCGCTCGCGTGGGCGCGCCGCCTGGCGGGCCAGGCGCCGATCGCCATGGAGCAGATCAAGCGTGTGTCTGGCGCCGGCGACCTGGACGAGGGCATCGAGGCCGAGAAGAAGGGTTTCGCCACGGCCTTTGGCAGCGCCGATGCCAAGGAGGGCATCTCCGCTTTTCTGGGCAAGCGCGCGCCGCGCTTTCAGGGCCGCTAGCCACGCGCGGTCAAACGCTCAAGCTATCGGCGCAGGCTGCCGACACTTCCACCCATGGCGAGCTCAGGGGCCGCACAGGAGGAGCGCGACTCAGCATTCGACGGCCTGCCGGCCGCGCGGTTGGAGCTCGAGCGCGATCTGCGCCGCCTCGGCGAAGCACTGAACTCCCGCACCGAGGAAGTGGTGGACGGCATCCTGCGGCGCAACGACGAATCGGGCGTCGTGCTCGAGCCGATCGTCGAAGAGAACTTCGTGAAGGTCGGCAAGGTCTCCACCGTCGCGGTCGCGCGGTGGATGGCCGGAGAGGGCCCCGAGGTGGCGCGTGAGGTTGGGCAGGAGTCATGGAGCATCTTCGGCCAGCTCGCCGCACAGCGGGCGGCCCCACTCAACGAGGTGACCAAGCGCTGTCTGCGCTGGCGTGACGCGGCGACGGATCTGATCGCGGAGATCGCAAAGGAGCTCGAGCTGCGGGAGAGCGTGTACGAACGGGCGCTCGAGATGTTGCAGCGCAGCCTCGACGTCACGCTCGTTCGTATGTGCCAGTCCTTCGAGACAGAGCGCCAGCGCGCCCACGAAGAGCTCGGTCGTCGCCAGGAAGAGCTGGCGTTCATGGCCACCCACGACGCGCTCACAGGCCTTCCCAATCGCACGTTGATTCTCGACCGCGTTGGGCAGATGCTCGTGCGCGCGCGCCGCAACCAGACGCCGGTCGCCGCCCTGTTCATCGACCTCGACAATTTCAAGAGCATCAACGACACGCTCGGGCACGGCGCCGGCGACCAGCTGTTGTGCGCCGTCTCCAGTCGCCTGGAGGGAGTCGTGCGCGACATCGACGCGCTCGGCCGCCTCGGCGGCGACGAGTTCGTGGTTGTGGCGGAAGGGATGTCGCTGGCGGCCGGGCCGGAGCTGATCGCAGAGCGCCTGCTGGCGGCGTTCAAGCAGCCCTTCCAGCTGGAAGTGGCCCCGGGCGATCAGACGCGCGTGCTCGTCACGGCCAGCGTGGGTATCGCGATGGGCGATCGGGCGAGCGCCGAAGAGCTGCTGCGCGACGCGGACATCGCGATGTACCACGCCAAGTGGGACGGCAAGAACGGCTACGCGCTGTTCGAGTCGGGCATGCAGGACGCCGTCCAGAGCCGCATGGAGCTGGAGATGGATCTGCGCGAAGCATTCGAGAAAGACGAGTTCTTCATCGTCTACCAGCCCACGTTCGACCTGCGAGAGATGGTCCCGACCGGCATGGAGGCCTTGATTCGTTGGCGCCATCCGGACCGCGGCATCGTCCAGCCCGACGATTTCGTGCCATTGCTCGAGGAGACTGGCCTGATCGTCGAGGTGGGTCGCTGGGTCATGCGTGAGGCGTGCCGTCAGGCTTCAGAGTGGCACGAGCAAGGCCACGAGGTTGGCGTCGCCGTCAACGTCTCGGCTCGCCAACTCGACCGTGACGAGTTCATCGAGGACGTACGCATTGCGCTGCAGGACTCGAACCTTGACGCGGAGATGCTAACGATCGAGATAACCGAGACGACGATCATGAGCGACGCCGAGGAGACCGCTGGGCGTCTGGCGACGATCAAGGAGCTTGGGGTGCGGGTAGCGATCGACGACTTCGGCACGGGCTATTCGTCGCTGGCCTACCTGCAGCGCTTCCCCGTGGACGCTCTGAAGATCGACCGCTCGTTCATCTCCAGGATGCGCCAGGACCCCGAGGGCGAGACGCTGATCAGGACGCTCGTGCAGCTCGGCAAGTCGATGGCGATCGAGACGCTCGCGGAGGGAATCGAGCAGGCTCAGGAGCTCTCGCTGCTGCAAGGCGAGAACTGCGACACCGGGCAGGGCTTCCTGTTCGCGCGCCCGCTCAGCGTCGAGGATTGCGGCACGTTCCTGAGCAAGTGGGCCGGATCGCAGCCGTCGAAGACCGACGCTGCGCCTCGCCTCACCGCTTGAGCCGCGGGATCGCCGCGCCGCCCGCGCGCTGCTAGCGGGTCTTCACCAGATCGCGCTCCGGCACGATCTGCCAACCCGAGGCCACGGCGCGCAGGTTCTCGCTCAGCGGCCAGCGGTCCGCCTTCGGCTCGCCCTCGTGTTCGAGGCTTGCGCCCTTCAGCGCCATCGAGCCGCTGTTGTCGCCGATCGCACGCAGCTCGTCGACCTCGGCGGCGCTGAGCAGGTCCTCGGCCGGCAGGGCGGCCAGCTCGGCGCGCTTGTCCTCGATCGACCGGCCGTCGGCGCCGCTCTCCTGGATCAGCGTCGGGGCGACGCAGCGCACGGCCGGGTGGGCGAGATTCCACTGGCAGGCGAGCTGCAGCGTGCTGAGGCCGTGGCGATCGGCGTAGGGGCGCATCCGCTCCAGCTTCTGCACACCTGCCTCCACCCAGCCGGTGGGACGGAACTTGCGGTGGTCGTACTCGGCGAACTCATGTCCCGGCTTGACATCGTCGTGAAAGACGCCGCCATAGTCGACCACGCGCGTGATCAACTTCACGTGGTGCTTGGCGGCGGCGCCCAGCACCAACTCGCCCGGCCACGGCTCCATCGGGCTGAGGATGATCATCGCCCAGTCGATCGTCTCGCCGTGACGCTCGAAGCAGTCGATCAGGTCGAGTGTGAAACCGTTCGCCGGCCCGGGCGCGACGCCAAGCAGCCGCGTCAGCCCT
>Ga0105240_10004014_pt1 | contig 22662 bp, 15 predicted proteins | sample KBSC54metaG_FD_80426 | JGI IMG/M metagenome (GOLD analysis project Ga0105240, IMG submission 80426) | Corn rhizosphere microbial communities from Kellogg Biological Station, Michigan, USA - KBS C5-4 metaG | ecosystem: Host-associated > Plants > Roots > Rhizosphere > Soil | place: Michigan, USA... | reverse complement strand
GTTCTTCCAGTTCATCCGCACGAAGATTCTCCAGCCGCTTGGCATGACGAGCGCCGTGGACTTCGATGCGCAGGGCCCGTCGTCGGTGCAGCCCGTGGGATACCTGCGCTACGCGCTCGGCCCGCTGCGTCCCGGCCCATCGACGGCACCGGGCTGGATGTTCGGCGCCGGGGAGCTCGCCATGACACCGAGTGATCTGGCCAGGTGGGACATCGCGATGATCCGCCAGTCGCTGCTCTCGCCGGCGTCGTACCGCACGATGGAAACCACCGTGCTGCTGCGCGACGGCGTCAGCTCGGGCTACGGACTCGGCGTCGATGTGGGGATGATGAACGGTCATCGCGCCATCTCGCATACCGGCGAGGTATCCGGATTCACCGCCATGAACGCCGTCTTCCCGGACGACAGCGCCGCGGTCGTGGTGCTCACGAATCAGGATGCCGCGCCGGCGTATGGCGCGATCACGCGCGGCATCGTGCAGTTGCTCTTCACACACCAGGACTCGCTGACCACGAGCCGTACGGCGCGGGCCCGCGCGATCTTCACGGGGCTGCAGCACGGTAGCGTCGACCGCACGCTGTTCACCGCGAACGCCAACGCCTACTTCGGCGCTCAGGCGATCGAGGATTTCAAATCGGGGCTCGAGTCGCTCGGTGCACCGACCGTGTTCGAACAGACCGGGCAGTCCGATCGCGGTGGCATGGTCGAGCGCACCTACCGGGTCGTCTGTCCCAGCCGCACGCTCCGTGTGTGGACGTACGAAATGCCCGACGGGACACTGGAGCAGTTTCAGGTGGCGCCCGTGGGATGACGGGACGCAGCGGTTGCTGGGCCGTGGCACCGCGGAGTTCACTCGCTCGCACACACATCCTCGCCGCTGCTCGTTCGCACATTTTCAACGGATTGGACAGCGGCTCCGTATCAGGATGCAGCCTCCCCGGCGAAGCAACGGCTGTCGTTTCCCCATCAATTCCTTCAGTCTCCTGCCCATGCGTACAGCCCTCGTTCTCGCCCTGAGCGTCACGGCGTTCGCGGCGTCTTCGCCCGTCCTCGCGGCACAGACCTTTCCAACCAATGACCCGGTACTCAAGCGCATCTGGGCCATCGGAATGGACAGCTCTGAAACCGAGCATCTTGCCGAGCAGCTCTTCGATTCGATTGGTCCGCGGCTCACCGGTTCGCCCGAGCAGAAGCTCGGCAACGACTGGCTGGTGCACACGTACCGGGCGTGGGGCATTGACGCGCGCAACGAGCAGTACGGCACCTGGCGCGGCTGGCGCCGCGGCTACTCGCACATTGATCTCGTGTCGCCGCGCGTGCGCTCCCTCGAAGGGACGATGCTCGGCTACAGCCCCGGCACGGGAAAGAAGGATCTCACCGCGAGCACGATCATCCTGCCGCGCTTCGCCGACAGTACCGAGTTCGTGCAGTGGCTGCCGAAGGCGAAGGGCAAGTTCATTCTCGTGGCTGCGCCGCAACCTACCTGCCGGCCGCGGGAAGACTGGGACACCAACGCGACGCCCGCGTCACGGGCGCGCATGGACAGTCTGCGCACCGCCGTGCAGCGCGAATGGGGCGGACGCAACGTGCGCGGCACGGGGTACAGTCTGGCGATCGGCACGGGCGAGCTCGGGCTGCGCCTCGAAGAAGGCGGCGTCGCGGGGATCATCACCTCGCGCCCGAAGAACGGCTGGGGGACGATCGAGATCTTCGAGACGTATGACAGGAAGGCGCCAGCCATCGCGCTCAGTTGCGAGGACTACGGGCTCGTGTTCCGCCTCACCGAGAATAACCAGCATCCACGAATTACCATGAATCTGGATGCGCAGCTGCTCGGCGAGCGACCGGTGTTCAATACGATCGCGGAGCTCAAGGGGACGGAGCTTCCCGACCAGTACGTCATGATGTCGGCCCACTTCGATTCGTGGGACGGGTCATCGGGCGCCACCGATAACGGCACCGGCACGCTCACGATGATGGAAGCCATGCGCATCCTGAAGCAGGTGTATCCGCACCCCCGGCGCACGATTCTCGTGGGACACTGGAGTGGCGAGGAGGAAGGCGAGGTCGGCTCCAAGGCCTTTACCGAGGATCATCCCGAGGTGCTGAAAGGGTTGCAGGCGCTCTTCAACCAGGACAACGGCACGGGACGCATCGTGCGGATGAGCGGAGCGGGACTGCCCGATGCCGCGACGCACATCAGCGAGTGGCTCAACAAAGTGCCCACGGAGTTCAAGGAGCAGATCAACTTCGGGGGAGCGGGGTTCCCGGCTGGCGGCGGCAGCGACGACTTCTCGTTCTCCTGCCATGGGCTGCCGGCATTCGGACTCGGTGCGCTGCCCTGGGACTACGGCAACTACACCTGGCACACGAATCGCGACACGTACGACAAGATCGTATTCGACGATCTCAAGTCGAACGCGACGCTCACGGCAATGCTGGTCTATCTCGCCTCGGAAGATCCGGCGATGATCGCTCGTGATCGCGTGGATCTTGCCGCGCTGGCGGCCGCGCGTGATTCGGCCCAGGCCAGGGATGGTAACACGAGTGGTCAGAGCGCGGCACGCGGCCGATTCCGTCGCTTTCCGACAACATGGCCCGCGTGCAGCACGGCACCACGCACGACAGCGCCACGGTTGAAGTAGCGTGCCCGGGAACTTCCTGTATGCGCGCAACCGTTGCTCAGGTGGACTCTGCTCGTGAGGATGGAGATATGTCAGACACGGCCACTCGGGAAATCGCCACGCTCGCCGGAGGGTGCTACTGGTGCCTCGACGCGGCGTTTCGCCAGCTCCGCGGCGTCGAGCGCATCGAGCCGGGGTTTTCGGGTGGCACCGTGGCCCGGCCGTCGTACGAGGACGTGTGTACCGGGCGGACGGGTCACGCGGAGGTCGTGCGTGTGACCTTCGATCCGCACGAGCTGAGCTATCACGATCTGCTCGTCGTGTTCTTCACCATCCACGATCCCACCACGCGCAATCGGCAGGGGCCTGACGTGGGGACGCAGTACCGATCGGCGATTTTCTACCACTCGCCGGAACAGCGCGCGGAAGCCGAGTCCGTGATTGCGGAACTCGAGGCGCAGCATCTCTGGCGCAACCCCGTGGTCACCGAGATCCTGCCCGCGCCGGAATTCTATCCCGGTCCGTCGTACCACGACGACTACTACGCGAACAACCCGCTCACCTCCTATTGCCAGGCCGTCGTGGCGCCCAAGGTGGCCAAGGTGCGGCACGCGTTCTTCGAGAAGCTGGCGGCACCCTGACCATCTGGAGGGTCGCCGGGACGGGCGCCGTGCCCATCGCGACGGGCGCAACACCGGTCACGACCCGGGTGAGTCGCTCGCGGCGCGGGTGAACGTCACACCGAACACGCGCAGCGCGCGCACCTGTCCTGCTCCGTCCGGCGCGAAGGTGACGAACCGATCGCGATCCACGGGGGTGTCGGGGCGTTCGCGAAAGGTGTCGTAATCCCAATGCTCCAGCGGCTTGGCGGCGCCACCGGCAAAGCTGAAGTGGAGTGCGTCACCGCCAGCAGTCACCACGACGGTGCCGTATGTCGAATCGACGTAGGTCCCGGCGTACCGCTCCAGCGGGAGGGACGGATGCGTGCCCGCGACGCGCTGGCTCGCACGTTTCCGCTCTGCCTCGCGCTCCTCGTGGTCCAGGGTACTGTAGAGCGTGTGCAGCTCGCTGCTCCAGTCGCGCGGTGCATTTCCCTCGTACAGATCGAGCACTCGATACATGAGCGCATGGCGCAGTTCAGCGTGGTCGAGGTTGGCCAGCACGTACACGCCCGCGCGCTGTTCGGGCAGGAGCGCGATGAGCGCGCTCATGCCATCGATGCTGCCGGTATGCATCCAGACGATCTGGCCGTGATAGTCCTGAACGAACCAGCCGAGCGCGTACATGAACACGCGCGGCCGCGAGAGCGAAAGCGCCGGGTACATGTCCAGCGGCACACGCATTTCCGGAGCGACGATCTCGCGAAACGTCTCCGGCGCAATGAGTCGCGTTGTGCCGACGCGACCGCTGTCCAGCATGAACCGCATCCAGCGTGACATGTCGCGCACGCTGGACCAGACCGACCCGGCGGGAGCAATGGGGTCGGTGGTCCGCACGGGAACCACGCGCACCGTGTCGTCCACCTCGGCGTGCGGCACGGCGACGTTCGGCTGCCCGGTGATCGCGGCCACGGTGGGGGCCGTTTCGGTCATGCCGAGTGGCGCGAAGATGCGGCGTCGCACGAAGTCCGCCCAGGGCATGCCCGACGCCTGCTCCACGATCGCGCCCGCCACGGCGAACATGATGTTCTGATAGTCCCACCGCGATCGGAAGGAGGACTCCGGCTTCACGTAGCGGAGGCGCCGGATCACCTCGGGAGCCGGGTAGCTGTTGAATATCCACAGCAGATCCGTGCCGGGCAGTCCGGTCCGATGCGTCAGGAGGTCCCGAATGGTGAGCTCACGCGTGACGTAGGGGTCATAGAGCCGGAAGTTCGGCAGATGATCGATCACGCGATCGTCCCAGTGCAACTTTCCCTCGTCGACCAGCATGGCGAGGGCGGCGACCGTCATGGCCTTGGTCGTGGATCCGATGGCGAAGCGGGTATCGGGCGTGACGGGTGCGGGATTCCCGATCTCGATGACGCCATACCCTTTGGCGAAGACCAGCGAATCGTCCTTGACGACGGCGATCGCCAACCCCGGCACATGCCAGTCATGCGCGGCCTGCGCGACGTAGCGGTCGAATGTCGCGAAGTCGGGGTTGCGCGTGTCGCGGGTGCGTTGTTGCGCGGCGAGCGCCGGCGCGGCGAGTACACCAGCGACGACGAGCAGTGCGCTGGTCGCCACCGGCAGCGCGAGCGTGGCGAGTGCGACCAGCGTGCGGAGACGGCCAGCATGGGCGAGCGGCGCGAGCGGCCGGGGAGGCTCGTGTATCATGTGGGTGCGCGAAGGGGAGGACGACGAACGCGGCGCGGTGTCCGGGCCGGACCAACAGTATACTGAATTGGAGACTAATGCGCTCGTCTGCTCCAGAATACCCGGAACCGGCGGGTCAGTGCGTCCCGCAGGTCGCTCGCATGATGCCAGCGGTTGGACGGGTCCTTGGCGAGGCACCGCTCGATCGCCGCGACGAGATCGCGCGGCACGCCAGGCGCGAGCCGCGCGAGCGATGGCGGCGCCTCGTTCAGATGCTTCGCCGCGATTTCCTCGAAGGTCACGCCAATGAACGGCAGCCGCCCTGACAGCATCAGAAACCCCAGGACCCCAAGCCCATAAATGTCGCTCCGGCCGTCCAGGTCCACCTCGCCCATCGCCTGTTCGGGCGACATGAAGTGCGGTGTGCCAAATGCCCGGTGCAGCTCGCCACGCACCGGGTCCCAGGAGCGTCTGGTGGCCACGCCAAAATCCGCCAGGAGCGCCTGGTGTGCCTCCCGGCACAGCAACACGTTCTCCGGCTTGAGATCGCGATGCACGACCCCCTGCCGGTGTGCGTAGTCGAGCGCGGCGGCAACGTCACAGAGCATTGTACGCGTCTCCCCGTGCGCCAGGCGATGCTCGCGACGCAATCGCTGGGCGAGCGACTCGCCCGAGACGTAGTGCATGACCATGTACATGAGGCGCGGCGTCTCGCCGAATGAGTGGAGCGGGACGATTCCCGGATGGTTGAGCTGTGCCGACAGCCGCGCCTCGCGCAGGAATCGGGCGCGGGATTCCACGATCGCTTCGGCATCAGCGTGCAGCACCTTGAGCGCGACGTGACGGTGCAGCGCCACATCGCGCGCGAGATACACCGAGCCCATCCCGCCCCGTCCCAGGTGCCGCACGACCTGGTATTGGTGGGAGAGCTCGCGCTCGACGAGCGCGCGCTCTTCATCAACGACGACGTACGACCGTGTGCGTTCGAGCACTTCGAGCGGGCTGATGGTCACGCCAGCGCCTATTGAAAGGATCGGGCCACGGCTCGCGAAACGCTATCCGTCTATTGGACAACGGATTATCTGGTTAGACAGCGCAACGTGAAAAGCGTTGCCTGTCCGGAATTGGGACGTGCCGTCTCGGCTGTGGGACGCCGCAATGTCGATTCGTAATCCGTACGCATCCGTTTCGTAATCGAGCGGCATGCGCGCGTGTCATCTCGAGACCCCATTGTGGCCGGAGCGCGTGTTGGCGTGGTCCAGCTCATCTTCAGCCCCGCGGAGGTCCCGGCATGCTCTCAACCCTCATCGAATCACGACGACTCCCGCACCGCGGCGCGGGCAGCCCGGCGCGCGGTGCCGTGGCCAGCATCGCGATCCATGCAGTGCTCATCGTGCTGCTCGTCGCCGTCACGGCGCACGCTGGGGAACACCCGGCCACCCGTCAGGCGTCACCGGACATTTATTACAGCGTACCGGCAACGCACCATCCGGCCGCGCCACCTCTGAGAACGGTGTCGCGGCCCGCGACGGCTCCGCCACACCCCGCAATGCCGCTCCCGCCCGTCGCAATACCGACGACCATTCCAGGTGAGCCGCCCAATATTGACATCTTACCGCTTGTCGCGACCGGGCATGACTTCTCCCCAGGACCTCCCGACTCCCCGGCAACGGCCGGCGGCGAGCCGGCCGCTGATGATGGAGCGGGAGCGCCGCTCACCGCCGCAGAGGTGGAGCGGCCAGCGCTGGCGCTGCCCGGTAACCCGCGGCCGCGCTATCCGGCCGTGCTCGAACGGGCCCGCATGAGCGGCGAGGTGATTGTGCAGTTCGTGGTGGATACCTCGGGCCGTGTGGACCTGTCGACCGTGCGGATGCTGGAGGCCTCGAACGACCTGTTCGCCGCGGCCGTGCGGCAGGTGCTGCCCGCGTGGCGGTTCCGTCCGGCGACTGCGGGCGGGCGAACGGTGAAGCAGTTGGTGCAGTTGCCGCTGCTCTTCCGGATGCCGTGAGGGCCGCGGCTGGCGGGGAACGGCCGCGGGCCGTGCCTGCCGTTCCCCGCGAGCCCGCGTGGTTGCTTCAGCGCGCGGTGAAGTCTGTCTCTCGTGTCACGCGCCGGCAGCTTTCCGCGATCAACGTGATCGTGCGATCGAGATCGTCCAGCGCGATCATCTCGTTGGGCGAGTGCATGTACCGGTTTGGCACCGACACCAGCGCCGTCGCGATGCCTTCGCGTGCGATGTGAATGGCATCGGCATCGGTGCCGGTGTCGCGCCCCGCGGCCTGCACGGTGTAGGGCATCTTGAGATCGTCCGCGGTGGCGCGCAGCAGGCGAAATACCACCGGCGAGATGATGGAGCCACGCGTGAGCACGGGTCCGCTGCCAAGGGCGTGATCCCCCAGCTCCTTCTTCTCGATGTCGGGATGGTCGGTGGCGAACGTCACGTCCACGACAATCGCCATCTGGGCATGCAGCGCGTGTGCGCCCACCCCGGCGCCGCCGCCACGATAGCCGATTTCCTCCTGCGTCGTGGCCGTGGCCACGACCGTCGCGCCGGCCGGCTGCACTGCGTAACGGCGCAGCGCTTCCAGCGCCACGAACGCCCCCACGCGATTGTCAATCGAACGGGATACGATGCGCCCGTTCGGAAAATCCATGGCACTCGAATCAATGACGCCCGGATCGCCTACGCTCAGGCGGCGCTCGGCGTCCGCTCGGTTGGTGGCCCCGATGTCCACCCAGAGGTCAGTGATCTTCGATGCCTTGTCGCGATCGGCGGGCTTGATGAGGTGAATGGGCTTCTTCCCCACCACGCCGTACACATCGCCTGCTGAACCGAGAAAGCGGATGCGCTGCGCGACCAGCACCTGCGGGTCCCAGCCGCCAATGGACGCGATGTGCGCGTAGCCGTCATCGTCGATGTGCTGCACGATGACGCCGATCTCGTCGATGTGCCCCGCGATCATGATCGTCGGACCGCCGTCACCATCCACACGGGCCATGCTGTTGCCGTGCACGTCGCGGCTCACCTGCGCGAATGGTGCGGCCTCGTCCCGCCACACCTTCGCTGGTGCGGACTCGAAACCCGAGGGACCGGGCGTGTCGAGCAGACGCTTCAGAAACGTGATCGAACTCTCAGCGAGCATGGAAGGATCGGGGGGTTGAATGGTTCGGGCAGGGACGGATCGCCCTGATCACTTGCGCTCGTACACGGCGACCCCGCCCACGTACGTCGCCACGACGTTGGTCTGCAGAATGCGCTCCGCGGGCGCCGTCATGATGTCCTGATCGAGGACGACGAAGTCCGCATACTTGCCCGGCTCCAGCGAGCCCATGATGCTGTCCTCGAACGCGGCGTAGGCGGGCCAGAGGGTCATGGACCTCAACGCTTCCTCGCGCGTCATCTTCTGCTCGGGATGCCAGCCGCCGGGCGGCCAGTTGTTCTCGTCCTCGCGGCTGATCGCCGAGTGAAAGGTCCGCATTGGATTCACCGCCTCCACAGGGAAGTCGGTGCCATTGGGAACGATCACGCCCGTGTTCAGCAGCGATCGCCAGGCATACGCGCCATACAGCCGCCCGCCGCCCAGCCGCTGCTCCGCCCAGTACATGTCGCTCGTTTGGTGCGTGGCCTGCATGGAGGGAATTACGCCGAGCTGCGCGAATCGCGGGATGTCCGCATGGTCGAGGATCTGGGCATGCTCGATGCGGAAGCGGTGATCGGCCGTGGGCACCGAATCGAGCGCGGCCTCGTACGCGTCGAGCACGATACGATTCCCGCGGTCGCCAATGGCGTGCGTCGCCACCTGGAAACCGTGGCGAAGCGCTTCGATCGCGACATGCTGGATGTGCCCTGGTGCGCTCACGAGCAGCCCGGAATTTCCCGGATCATCGCTGTAGGGATCGAGCAGCGCCGCGCCGCGCGACCCGAGCGCGCCGTCCGCATACAGCTTGATGGCGCGAATCCAGAGGTGCCCGTCGTAGAGCGCGCTCTGCGGACCGCGCGCGAAGTAATGCGCGATCTCGGCCGAATCGTCCGAAATGAGGGCGTACACGCGGAGCGTCAGCGCGCCGCTCTTCGCGAGTCCCTCCAGCGCATCGATCGTCTGCTCGGATTCGCCCGGATCGGTGACGGCTGTGAGTCCCCAGCGGTTGGCGTCGGCTGCCGCCGCCAGCAGCGCCTTCGTCGTCTGATCGCGCGTGAGCGGTGGAATCACGCGGTAGATCAGATCCTGCGCGTTGTCCACGAACACGCCGCTTGGCGAGCCGTCCGGAAGACGGACGATGCGGCCACCGGCCGGATCCCTGGTTGCCTTCGTTACGCCGGCGAGTGCCATGGCCTTCGCGTTCGCCAGCACGGCATGGCCATCCACGCGACTGAGGGCCACGGGGTGATCGGGCACCGCGCGCGAGAGCGCACCGTGCGTGGGGAAGCTCGTGTTTCCCCAGTCGTTCTGATCCCAGCCGTTGCCGGTGACCCACTGGCCGGCCGGCGTGCGCCCGGCCCGCTCCACGACGCGCGCGATCACCTGCTCGTACGAGTTGGTGCCGGTGAGGTCCACCTCGCTCAGCGACTGTCCCAGTCCGAGCAGATGACCGTGGGCATCCTGCAGCCCCGGCACGATCGTGCGACCGGGGAACTCCATCGTGCGCGTCGCCGGTCCGCGCAGCGCCGTCACCTCCCGCAGCGATCCCGCGAAGACGATCCGCCTGTCGCGAATCGCCATGGCGCGGACGAACGGCTGCGCGTCACTCGCGGTGTAGATGCGATCAGCCGTGACGATGAGATCGGCCGGGGCAGGTGCGGCACGCTGCGCCACGGCGACGACGGGCACGAGCAGGGCTAGGAGCGCGACGAGCGCGCCCGGGAACGGACGGGACATGGCGTGCAGGCATGAGAGCGGAGAGGACCGGCGGGTACGTAAGTATAGTGGCGTTCGGAACGAGGAATGGAAATGGGGAGGCGATCCGCTCGTCCGCGTTCCCCGCTGCCCGCATCAGGGACACGGGCCCATGGATCAGCGGTGTGGGCTCAGTGCAGATACGACTCCTGCCGCTCATCCGCCCGCAGTCGTTCGATCGTGGCGATGAGCACACTCCGCTCCACGGGCTTTACCAGGTACTCGGCTGCGCCGAGCGTGGTCCCGCGTGCGCGTTCAGAGACATTGGACAGGACGATCACCGGGATCGTGCGCAGGTCGGGGTCTGCCTTCAGCTCGCGCAGCACCTGCCAGCCATCCCTGTCGGGCATCATGATGTCCAGCGTAATCACCACCGGGTGCAGCGCACGCGCCAGTTCCACACCCTGGTCGGCGTTCCGCGCGCCGGCAACGCGGAAGTGCGCCGGAATGAGCGAATCGCGCAGCAACGACAGCACCTCGGGATCATCGTCGATGGCGACGATCATCGGGTCATCCGCGTGGCCGTCCGCAGCGACGTCGGGAGCGGGTGCCGGCTCGGCTTCATAGTGCGTGGGCAGCGTCACGCTGAACGTCGCACCCGTGCCGGGTGTGCTCTCCACCGCGATCGTCCCACCCAGCAGTCGCACAATGCGGTTCGCGATGGAGAGGCCGAGCCCGATGCCGTAGTACCGGCGCGTCGTGCCGCTCTCGACCTGCTCGAAGCTGTCGAAGATGCGCTCCAGATCATCGGCCGCAATGCCGATGCCGGTATCGCGAATGCGCGTCGTGAACCGATCGCTCGTGTCGTGGCTGAGCGACAGGTGCACGTCGCCGCGCGGTGGCGTGAACTTCACCGCGTTCGCTGCCAGTTGCAGCACCATCTGCCGGTACTTTGCACGGTCGAGCGTCACGGATTCGTGCATGCTGGACTGTACGGTTACCGAGAGCGCCTTCTCACGGGCGAACGGCAGGATCGCGTCCTTGATTTCCGCGACGACCATCGCGGGATCGAATTCCTCCGTGTCCAGCGCGAAGCTGCCGCTCTCGATGCGCGAGAGCGTGAGCACGTCGTCGATGAGCAACTGCAGATCACGGGCGCGGCGCATGATCGCGCGAACCGCGCGACCCTGCGGTTCGGTCACCGGGCCATAGACGCCGTCGCGCAGCAGTCCTGCGTAGCCGAGCACCGCATTCAGCGGAGTACGCAATTCGTGCGACATGGTGGAGAGGAAGCGCGTCTTCGCATCCGCTGCGCTCTCCACCGCCGTGCGACACAGTTCTGCCTGATCCGCGAGCGCCACGAGCCAGATACTGTGTCCCGACACGAGCACGTGGAAGGCGAGCGCGCGGGTGCCATCGCCGGCCGTGAAATGGAGCGTGACGGCGTCACCCCGAGGCGTCGCCTGATGTAGCAGCGTACGCACCGATTCCACGTCGCCCGGCTCCACGAGATGCTCCAGCATCCGGCCGGTGACCAGCCGGTCGCCGCGCAAGGCGCGCACCAGAGCCCCGTTGGACTCGAGAATGGCGCCGGCGGCACTGACGCGCAGCACGGGCAGGGGTAGCAAGTCGATCGGCAGCCGACCCCGTGTCCCCCTCATTCGCGTGCTGCCGTCCGATCGGGTCGGTTTCCTCTCCATGTTCTGAGCCAGTGCAAGGCATGAGCCAGTTGGGCGTGCAGCTATGAGATGTTGGCCGCGAGCGGGCTTCACCGCGTCAAACGCCATGTCCCCGATCGCTGGCCGCCGCGCGCTTGCCCTCTCCCGCTTCGCGTGCAACCTTTACGGCGCTGCTTCATCCCTCCTACCCGTCGCCAAGGGGCCAGTCAGAATGTCCTCCACCACCGCACCGAAGCCGCCGTCGGTCTGGGACGACTTCATCGACATCTTCGTGTCGCCGTCACAGGTCTTTTCGCGCCGCTCGACGGCGGGATTCGGCATCGCGCTGCTCGTCCTCACCGTCATCTGCACGGTGCTGTATCTCGGCACGAAGTCACTCATGCAGCCCGTGTTCGACGCCGAATTCGCCCGACAGACCGCGGCGGCCATGAAGGCGAATCCGCAGATTACCGCAGACCAGATGCAGAAGGGACAGGCAATTTTCGACAAGCTCGGCTTCCTGACGATTCTGATCTTCCTGCCAATTCGCGTCATCGTCGTGGGGCTCGTGCTCTGGCTGGTCGGCAAGCTGTTCGATTCGAAGCTCACGCCCAGCTCCTCCTTCATGGTGTCCACGTACGCGTCCTTCCCGCTCATCCTGGGCTTCGTGGCGGGGGGACTCATTGCGTATCTCACGGACCCGGCAAAGCTGACCAGCAGGTACAGCGTGACGCTGAGTCTCGCGAAGCTGCTCGATCCCAACTCGTCGTCACAGTTGCTGCAGGCATTTGCGGGTCGCGTGGATGTGTTCGCGATCTGGGTGACGATTCTCCTTGGCGTCGGACTCTACGTCGTGGGCAGGATCTCGAAGCAGCAGGCGGCAATTGGCGCGATCATCGTATGGCTTGTCGGAACGCTTCCCGCGATTTATGGTGCGATCAAGGCGGGATGATGGAGGGATGACATGCGCGCGATGGTGCTCGAACGACCTGGCGAGCCATTGCGACTGACCGAGCTGCCCCGGCCGACACCTGGCCCGGGGCAGCTTCTGCTTCAGGTGCATGCCTGTGCGGTGTGCCGTACGGATCTGCACGTGGTGGATGGCGAGTTGCCGTCACCGGCGCTGCCGCTCGTGCCCGGACATGAGATTGTCGGGACGGTTGCCGCACGCGGCGACGGCGCGGAACGCTTCGCACTCGGCGACCGCGTGGGCGTGCCCTGGCTGGGCTGGACCTGCGGCGTCTGTCGCTACTGCCGTTCGGGGCGCGAGAATCTTTGCGACCGCGCGCGCTTCACCGGATATCAGATCGATGGCGGCTACGCGGAGTACACGGTGGCCGATGAGCGATTCTGCTTTCCCATCCCCGCCGCGTACGATGACGCGAGTGCGGCGCCGCTGCTGTGCGCGGGTCTCATTGGCTATCGCTCCCTGCGCGCGGCGGGTGACGCCGCACGGATCGGCCTCTACGGCTTTGGCGCCGCCGCGCACATCGTGGCGCAGGTGGCGCGAGCGGAAGGCCGCCGCGTGTTCGCGTTCACGCGCGCCGGCGACGCCGCGGGGCAGCGGTTCGCGCGGGATGTCGGCGCTGAGTGGGCGGGCGCTTCGCAGGAGGCTCCGCCGGAGCCGCTCGACGCGGCGATCATTTTCGCGCCCGCGGGCCCGCTCGTTCCCGTCGCGCTCCGCAACGTCGTCAAGGGCGGCACAGTGGTGTGCGCAGGCATCCACATGAGCGATATCCCTGCGTTTCCCTATGACGTGCTGTGGGGCGAGCGCATGGTTCGCTCCGTGGCCAACCTCACGCGGCGCGACGGCGAGGAATTTCTCGCGCTCGCTCCGCGCGTGCCGGTGCACACTACCATCGAGACCGTGCCGCTCGCCGCCGCCAACCAGGCGCTCGATCGGCTGCGCGCCGGAGCAGTTACGGGCGCTCTCGTGTTGAACGTGGCGGCGTGACGCCTCAGCGTCCGCCCTGCGTCCAGCGCTGATTGTCGCGATTCACGTCCGGAAAATCGCCGTCGGGATCGATCTCTACCCTTACCACGTCCGGATGTCCGGCGACCTGCACCACATGGCGACGCGCGCCGTGCAGCCAGACGTCGACGGGAACGGTGATGCGTTGCACGCTCCGATCGGAGCGCGTGACCGCGAGCAGGACCGGCATGGGCGCGAGTCCGCGGTCCTCGATCGTGATCGCTACCGAGTCACCGTCCGCGCGCACACTCGCGATCGCCTGATCGAGTGACCACGGCCGGTAGAACCATGTCTCCCAGAACCAGGAGAGATTCCGCCCCGACACGTTGTCCATCGTGTTGAAAAAATCCTCCGGATGGGGATGCCGGTTGATCCATCGGCGCCCGTACTCACGATACGCGCGGTGAAACGTCTCCTCGCCGAGGATCGCGCGCAGCGCCTTGAGCACCTGCGCCGTCTTGTCGTAGTACATGATGAAGTACTGGTCCTCCGGCATGAGGTCGCCCCAGCGCATGAGCGGTTCATCGTGCCCGTCGCGTGCCGGCGCGAGATACAGCATGCGCTGCCCCGCTTCCGAATCGTTGGGACGACCGCCGCTGCGCGGCTCGCCGTAGAGGACCCGCATTCCTTGCGCGACGTCGAACTGCGTGAACCCTTCGTCCATCCACGGATGCCGTGTCTCGTTGGATCCCACCTGCATGGGAAACCACATGTGCCCGGTCTCGTGCATCAGGTCGCCGGCCAGGGACAGCGTGTCCGCCCACGGCTGCATGAGCGTCATCATGGGATACTCCATGCCGCCGCCCGTGATCACGCCCTCCATGGACGTCATCTGCGGCCAGGGGTATGGCCACAGATACGCGGACATCTGCTCGATGGCGTCACGCGTGTAGCGCGCGCCGGCAACCGCCCACGCGGCCGCGGGCGCGTGCAGCCGGAAGAAGCTGTTGATCGCCACCGTGTCCACGGCGCTGCCCGATGCGGCGTGCACCAGCGCGCGCGTCGCATCCCACACGTACTGGCTGCTCGTGCCCCAGGCGAAGTCGCGCACGTTGGGCGCAATGAAGTGCCAGGTGACGGTGCGCGCGCTCGCGGGCGCGGCGAACGCGCTCCCCGCGCGGCGCTCCGCATCCGTGACGATGTGCACCACCTGGCTCGACCGGCGCGCCGAGTCGAGTCGGGCCCGCGTGCGCGGCGCGAGCACCTGTGAGGCGTTCTGCAGCGTGCCCGTCGCGCCCACGAGCCAGCCGCGCGGTACGGTGACGTGCACATCGTAGTCGGCGGGGTCCATGTAGAATTCGGCGCCATTGAGATACGGGTCGGTCACCCAGCCGCTCACGTCATCGTAGACCGCGATCTCCGGGTACCAGTAGCCCATGTAGAAGAGCGTGTTGCCTTCACGTCCCTCCCGTCCATCCGATGGCGATGGGGCGGGGGAGTACGACCAGGAAAACGCGAACCGCGCGCTGTCGCCAGGAAGCAGCGGCGTCGGCAGCGCGATCCACATCACGGTGCCATCCACGTGATATCCAGGGCCACCCGAGCCCGCCTGCGCCGGCGCATCACCGGGCGCGATGCCTGTGCGTGACGAGAGAGGCTGGCCATCGGCCACGACGCGCGCGAGCGAGACGCCGCCGGTGATGGGCACGGATTCCCGCCGCGGGCTCCCCGGCGCGAACACGTTCTGTCGCAGGTAGACGGCCACCCGACGCAGCGTGTCGGACGAGTGATTGAGATAGGTGACGGTCTCCCGGCCGCGCACGCGCAGGGCCGCGGGATCGAGCGACGCGTCGATCGAGTAGCGCGCGTGCTGCACCCAGTTGCGCGGTCCGGGCGCGCCCGTTCGCGTGCGCGTGCCGTTTGCGACGGCGCGACTGAACTCCGGCGTCTCGTACAGCGGACCGGGAAGCGGCCGAGCAGTGGATGCGGTCCCGGCGGGATCGACAGTGGGTGCGGCGAGCGTCTGCGCGGCGAGCGGCGCGACCCGGGCGGAACACACGAGCGCCAGCAGCATCAGCGGCGCGTGCATGGTGCGGAAGGACCAGGAGGAGATTGGCATGCCGCGAATCTACGCGGTCCCCGAGTCGACTCCTACCCCTGGATCTTCACGCGCTATTCCCGCATCACCATCTTCGCGATGGTCTGGAGCTGCATGTTCGATGTTCCCTCGTAGATCGCGCCGATCTTGGCATCACGGTAGAACTTCTCCACCGGGTAGTCCTTCGTGTAGCCGTAGCCGCCGTGCAGCTCCAGGCAGAGCGACGTCACGCGCTCGCACATCTGCGACGCGTACAGTTTGGCCATGGCCGCCTCACGCGTGAATGACTGACCGGCATCCTTGAGCCGCGCGGCGTTGTAGACCATGAGCCGCGCGGCCTCCAGCTCCGTTTCGGCCTGCGCGAGCTGGAACTGCACGCCCTGGAACTCCCCGATGGGGTGGCCGAATTGCTGACGTTCGCGCACGTAGGCCAGCGTGGCATCCAGCGCGCCGCGCGCCACGCCGATCATTTGTGCGCCAATCCCGATGCGGCCGCCATTCAGCGTCTCGATGGCGATCTTGTAGCCCTTGCCTTCGGGGCCGAGCACGTTCGCGCCGGGCACGATGCACTGGTCGAGCACGAGCTCCGTGGTGCTCGAGGCGCGAATGCCGAGCTTGTCCTCCTTCTTCCCCACGGAAAATCCCGAATAGCCGCGCTCAATGATGAACGCGGTGATGCCCTTGTAGCCGGCTGACGGATCGATGGTGGCAAATACGACGAAGATCTCCGCTTCTGCGCCATTGGTGATCCACATCTTGCGGCCAGTGAGCACCCAGTGGTCGTCCTGGCGGACGGCGCGCGTGGCGAGGCCGAAGGCGTCCGAGCCCGACCCCGGCTCCGAGAGCGCGTACGCGCCCACCCTGGAGCGGGTGAGCTGCGGCAGATACGTCGCGCGCTGCTCCTCGCTGCCGTACTGGCCAATGGGGAAGTTGACCAGCGTGTTCTGCACGTCCATGAGAATCGCGGCGGCCGCATCCACGCGACTGACGGCCTCCACCGCGAGCGTCACCATGAACAGCGTGCCGTCCGCTCCGCCATAGCGCTCCGGGACCTCGATCCCCATGAGCCCGAGCTCGAAGAACTTGGGGATGAGCGTGGCGTCGAGCTTGCCGGCGCGCTCCATGTCGCGCACGCGCGGACGGACTTCCGCTTCGGCGAATTCAGCCACCGCATCGCGGAACATCGTTTCTTCGTCGGAGAGCTGCGTGAGCGCGGGATGCGCCGCGCCGGTATCGGTCGACATTCGGTGAATCTACCCCGCGACGGTGTCCTTCGTTACCGGCACTCCGGCGCGCTCCAGCACCACCTCGCCGAGTTTCTCGTGCAGCCCGAACGCCGGCGTCACCGTGAAGCGCACACCGGGGAAGCGCGCCGCGGCCTCGCCCACCATGCGCGGAATGTCGCGCGTGGAATGCTTGCCCGGCGACAGCATGTATGGGAATGCAACCACCTCCGTGGCCCCATCCGCCACGCAAGCCGCGAACGCGTCGCCAATGCCGGGCGCCGCCAGCTCCATGTGCGCATACCGCACGAGGACATCCGCCCCGGCCAGTCGCTGCACGACCGCCGCCACATCCGCCAGCATGGCGTTCGCCTCCGCGCGGACGGACCCGTGATCAATCAGCAGAATGGCCTTCATTCGCCGCCTCTCATGGCTCGCTCCCCTGCGCAATGACCTCCAGTGCCAGTTCGACCTTCCCGAACGGTGCCGACACCTGCACGCCCTGCACGCCGCCGCGCACGCGTTCGAGCATCTCGCGGGCAATCGCGATGCCCGCCGCCACGGCGTGCTCGCGGGATCGCTCGCTGGCCGCGCGCATGCGCGCGATGACCGCCTCGGGCACGACCACGCCAGGCACCTCGTTCGCCAGGAATTCGGCGTTGCGCGCCGAGACGAGCGGCCAGATCCCCGCGATGATCGGAATGCGCACGTGCGCAATGGACGACAGAAAGCGTTCGAGCTGCTCGACGTCGAACACCGGCTGCGTGATGGCGTATTCGGCGCCGGCGTCCACCTTCCACTCGAAGCGACGCAGTTCGTACTGCGGATCGATCGCCGCCGGGTTCACCCCCACCCCGATCGCAAACGCCGTGGCCTGCCCGATTTCATGCCCGCCCGGATCCAACCCGCGGTTGAGGCGGCTCACGAGATTCGTCAGGCCAATGGCGTCGATGTCGAACACGGCGGTCGCGTCCGGATACGGGCCCATCTTGGGCGGGTCACCCGTGATGATGAGCAGGTTGCGCAGCCCCATGGCCGCCGCGCCCAGCAGGTCGCTCAGCATGCCGAGCAGATTGCGGTCGCGACAGCAGTAGTGCGTGACCGTCTCGATGCCGAGCCGCTGCTCGATCAGGAGACTCGTCATGAGCGCCCCCATGCGGCTCTGCGCGCGCGGACCGTCGGGCACGTTCACGGCATCCACGCCGGCGTCCCGCAGCGCGACCACGCCCTCGAGCATCTTCGTCGCATCGACGCCGCGCGGCGGAACGATCTCGACCGAGGTCACGAAGGCGCCGCGCGCGATTTTCCCGGCCCAGCACGAGCGCTCGGCGAAGGGCACTGGCTCGCGGCCGGCGGCCGCCTCGGCGGACTCGTCGCGCGGCGCCGACTGATCATCCGTGTGCGGGAGCTGGTAGCGGATGGACATGGGACGCTGTCGCCGCGGGACCAGCGGCCGCGTGCCTTCCACCAACGCCTTGATGTGATCCGGCGTGGTGCCGCAGCATCCGCCGATCACGCGGGCGCCGGCCTGGACGAAGTGGCGGGCGAACGTCGCCATGTACTCCGGACTGGCCATGTACATCGTGCGGCCGCCCACGTCGCGCGGCATGCCCGCATTGGGTTGCGCGCTGAGCTTGCGCCGCGTGACCGCCGCCATGCGCTCGATCGCCTCGAGAATGGTCTGCGGCCCCACCGAGCAGTTCAGACCGATGATGTCCGCTCCGGCGGCGTCAAGCGCGTGGGCGACGTCCTCCGGCGTGGCGCCATACGGCGTGAGGCCATCCGGTCCGATGGTCATCTGCGCGATCACGGGCAGCGCGGCATCCACATCGCGCGCGGCGCGAATGGCCTGCTCGATCTCATCGAGATCGCTGAATGTCTCCAGGATGAAGAGGTCGGCCCCCCCGTCGCGGAGCGCGCTCATCTGATCGCGGAACAGGCCGCGCGCCTCGTCGCGGCCGACCGGCCCGAACGGCTCGAGGCGTACGCCAAGCGGACCGACGGCGCCGGCGACCAGGACCGCCTGGCCCGCCGTGTCGCGTGCGAGGCGGGCGGCGGCACGATTCAGCTCTTCGACGCGCTCCTCGAGACCGTACGGCGCCAGCTTCAGCCGGTTCGCGCCGAAGCTGTTCGTTTCGAGCACTTCCGCGCCCGCCTTGGTGTAGGCGCGGTGCACGTCGCGTACGAGCTCGGGCGCGCGCACGTTCAGCTCATCGTAGCACTGGTTGATGAACACGCCTTTCGCGTAGAGCATCGTGCCCATCGCGCCATCGAAGATGATGATGCGATCCGGGTCGAGGATCTCGCGCACATCGCGGCGGCTGGTCATGCGCTCACGCGCTCGGCCGTGCGCGCACCAGGGTCGCGCTCCCCACCCGACCGGACCGCGTAGTATTTGGCCTGGGGATGATGCACGACGATGGCGGCGGTGGACTGCTCCGGCATCAGCTGGAACGCCGACGTGAGCTGCATCCCGAGCGCGTCCGCCGCCGGCAGCAGCCTGAACACGTCGGCATGTCCTTCGAGGTCGGGACAGGCCGGATAGCCCCACGAGTAGCGCTTGCCCTGCGAGGGTAGCAGCCCGAGCTCGCGGCGCACGTGACGGTGCATCCACTCCGCGACCGACTCCGCCGCTTCCACGGAGAGCCCGTGCAGGTAATACGCCTCGGTGTACTCGCCCCGCGCCTGCAGCGCCTCGAATCGATGGGTGGCCGCATCGCCCACCGTCACCACCTGAAATGCCGCGACGTCCACGGTACCCGAGTCCACGCTCCGGAAATAGTCCGCCATACAGAGTCGCTCGCGCGATTCCTGGCGCGGAAACGAGAACCGCGCGATCTCACGCAGTGCGGCCCCGTCGCTCCGGAACGCGGCCGGATCGTACACGACGAGATCATTGCCGCTCGCCTGCACGGGGAAGTAGCCGTACACGGCGCGCGGCGCCAGCCAGTTGTCGCGCGCCGCCTCGGCGCTCAGCCGCGCGAGCGTCGGCTCGAACTCGCTGCGGACCAGCGCCTCGAACTCGGCGCCGGAGCCACGGCCGCCCCACTGCAGGCGGTACAGCTCATCCAGATCCAGCAGCGACAGCACCTCGGCCAGCGGGATGTCGTGCAGCACGCGTGTGCCGTAGAAGGGCGGCACCGGCACCGGGTTGTCCGCCGCGACGTCGCTCCGCGCGCCCCCGTCCGATCCGGCCGACACATCCTTCCCCACCTGCGTGTGCAGGAACACATCGCGCTTCGCGTCGTCCAGATTGCGCGTCACGAACTCCGGACGCCGCGCCGCATCCATGAGCGTTTCCACGGTGTCGAGCCCCTCGAACGCATCCTTGCAGTAGAACACGCCGGGCGCGTATGCGCGCTCGCCCTCCACGAACAGCGCGCGCCGGCCGAAGCGGCGGTTGATCGCCGCGCCGCCGATCATCACCGGAAACGCCAGCCCGCGCTTGTCCAGTTCCTGTACGCAAATGGGCATCTGCTTGCTCGTGGAGACCAGGAGCGCCGAAAGGCCGATCGCGTCCGCCCCCACCTCCACCGCCTTGTCGATGATCGTGTTCACCGGAACCTGCTTGCCCAGGTCGAACACGGTGTAGCCGTTGTTGGACAGAATGGTGTTCACGAGCGACTTGCCAATGTCGTGCACGTCGCCGTACACCGTGGCCAGCACCACCTTGCCCTTGGTGTAGCCCTCGGTGCGCTCGAGAAACTGTTCGAGATGCTTCACGGCTTTCTTCATCACCTCGGCGCTCTGCAGCACGAAGGGGAGAATCAGCTCGCCCGCGCCGAACTTGTCACCGACGTCCTTCATGGCGGGCAGCAGCACCTCGTTCAGGACGCGCACGGGCTGTTCGCGTACGCCGGCCTCGTCGAGCAACTGCTCGATGCCGTCCTTCTTCCGGTGCACGATGCGCCAGTGAATCTTCTCATCCGCGCTCATGCCCGCGGTCGGATCCTCGTCCGGGCGCGTCGCCGCCCGGGCTGCCGCGGTCGTGCTCTCGTCGAATCGCTCGATGAACCGCTGCAGCGCGTCGGGCCGGCGATTGAAGACCAGATCGTCCGCCAGCTCCCGCTCCTCCGTGGAGAGTTCCGCGTAGGGTCGGATGTGCGCGGGGTTCACGATGGCCATGTCGAGCCCTGCCTGCACACAGTGGTGGAGGAACACCGAGTTGAGCGCGGCGCGCGCACCGGAAGCGAGCCCGAAACTCACGTTGCTCACGCCCAGCGAGGTGAACACGCCCGGCAGTTCGCGCTTGATGCAGCGGATTCCCTCGATCGTTTCGGTCGCGCTGTCCACCCACTCGGCCTCGCCGGTGGCGAGCGTGAAGGTCAGGGCGTCGAAGATGAGATCTCCCGGCGCGAGTCCGTACTCGCCCACCGCGATGTCATGAATGCGCCGGGCAATCTCGAGCTTCCGCTCCCGCGTCTTCGCCATGCCCGCTTCATCGATGGTGAGCGCGACCACGGCGGCGCCGTGCCGCTTGACGAGCGGCAGGACCGCTTCGATGCGGGCGGTGCCATTCTCCATGTTGATGGAGTTGACGATCGCGCGCCCGGGAATGTGCTCGAGCGCGCGCGCCACGACATCGGGCTCGGTGCTGTCGATCATGAGCGGCGTCTCCACGCTCATGGAGAGCAGCTTGACCGTCTGCGCCATCTGCTCGGCCTCGTCGCCACGCTCCGTGAGCGCCACGCAGACATCCAGGACGTGTGCGCCGGAATCCACCTGGTGGCGCGCGACTTCGAGCAGTCCCTCGTAGTCATCCGCGAGCAGGAACTGCTTCACCTTGCGCGATCCCTGCGCGTTCACGCGCTCGCCGATCAGCAGTGGCGGCGGATCCTGGTGCAGGGTGATCGCCCGCATGCCGGATGAGACACGGGGAACGTGGTGGCGGCCACGCGCACCATCGTCGCTCGGCCGGACCGATGGTTCGCTGCCGCGCACGGCGCGGACCACGGCGTCCAGATGCTCCGGCGTGGTGCCGCAGCAGCCGCCCACGGCACGCACACCGAAGTCGCGCACGAACTCGGCCAGCGCACGGGCCAGGGGCTCGGGCTCGAGCGGATACACCGCGTCGCCGGTTCCCGTGTTGAGTGGGAGTCCCGCGTTCGGGATGCACGACACGGGCCGCGACGCATGCTCGCAGAGATAGCGGATCGGCTCCCGCATGTGTTCGGGACCGGTGGAGCAGTTGAGCCCGATCACGTCCACGCCGAGCGCTTCCAGCGTGGTCATCGCGCTCGCAATGTCGGTGCCCAGCAGCATGCGTCCGCTCGTGTCGAGCGTAACCTGCGTCTGGACTGGAACGCGGCGACCCAGTTCGCTGAAGAGCCGCTCGATGCCGACGATGGCGGGCTTCACCTCGAGAATGTCCTGGGCCGTCTCGATGAGCAGCACATCCGCGCCGCCCTCGACGAGGCCACTGGCCTGCTGGTAGAAGTTCTCGCTCAGCTCGGCGAACGTGACGGCCGAGAGCACGGGGTCGCTGCTCGATGGCAGCATGCCGGTGGGACCCATGGAGCCGGCGACAAAGCGCGGGCGATCCGGTGTGGCGTACGCGTCGCACGCCGCGCGCGCCAGGCGCGCCGCCTCCACGTTGATGTCGCGCATCCTGTCGCCCAGTCCCCATTCGTGCAGGCGGCGCGGTGTACTCTGGAAGGTGCAGGTTTCAACGACGTCGCAGCCAACGGCGAGGAACGATTCATGAATGCCGCGGATGACGTCCGGCCGCGTGAGTACCAGGTAGTCGTTGCACCCCTCGGTGGCCTTCCCGCCGAAATCCTGGGCGGTGAGGTGGTGGCGCTGGATGTTCGTGCCCATGGCGCCGTCGAAAATGAGCACACGACGCGACAGCTCAGCGAGATAGCGCGGCGAGGAACTGGAGCGGGTCATGGATCGTCCCCTACGAAAATGCCCGGCGCGCACAGGCACCGGGCCGGCGCTTTAGCGAATGTTTTACGTGGCCGCAAGTTGCCGTAAATCGCCACGGGACACATTTCTGTCCTCGTAGTGTACGCC
>Ga0105240_10004013_pt1 | contig 22665 bp, 17 predicted proteins | sample KBSC54metaG_FD_80426 | JGI IMG/M metagenome (GOLD analysis project Ga0105240, IMG submission 80426) | Corn rhizosphere microbial communities from Kellogg Biological Station, Michigan, USA - KBS C5-4 metaG | ecosystem: Host-associated > Plants > Roots > Rhizosphere > Soil | place: Michigan, USA... | reverse complement strand
TTCGCTCTCACCGGTGGCATGCTCGCGCCTTGGCTCCTGGGTTATCTCGCCGACTGGTCTGGAGTCGAGATTGTGATGGCCCTGCCTATGGCCGGAACGTGCGCGGTCTTCATGTTACTGGTCGCCATCATGGTAGAGTCGAAACTCAGCGGCCGGGGATCGTTGCAGCCGGAGGATCACAGGATCTGATGCCGCGTTGGTATTGCTCCATCATTCTCTTAACGGCCGCGCTCACGGCGAGTGCCGGCGAGCCGCTTTCACTTCGGATTGACGGGGTCATCGAGTCCGCCCCTGCCGCACAGCAAGCGTTCTGGGGCATTCGGATCGTGAACCTCGCCAATGGTTCCATCGTCTACGAGAAAAACGCCAACCGCTTCTTCGTGCCCGCTTCGAACACCAAATTATTCTCCACTGCGCTAGCCCTGATGCGTCTCGGTCCCAGCTATCGTTTCACCACGAGAGTGTTGGCCGGGAGCGAGCCGGTGAACGGTGTTCTACACGGCGACTTGCGCCTGGTAGGTGGAGGCGACCCGAATCTCTCCGCGCGAGTCCTCCCGTATAAGAAAGATGCGGCCACAGATAATCCGCTGCAGAAGCTCGAAGATCTGGCCGATCAGATCGTAGCCCGCGGCCTGACCGTCATTAACGGCAACATTCTCGGCGACGACACAGCCTATCCCTGGGAACCTTACCCAAACGGCTGGGCTGCCAACGACTCCATCTCCGACGATGGCGCACCGGTGAGCGCACTCACGCTCAACGACAACGCCTTCAAGATCACCATCGGACCCGGAGCAAATGCAGGAGATCCCGCGACGCTGACGCTCCTGCCGACGCTGGAGCCACTGACGATCCACAATCGCGTTCTAACCACCAATGGCAACGATCGTAAGATCCACTTCGAACGTTTGTCCAACTCGCACGAACTGATAATTACAGGCACAATGCCAATCGCCGCCGTACCCTACGTGACAACTCTCGCCGTAGACGACCCGGCACTCTACGCCGCCAAGGCATTGTTAGACGCGCTTGAAAAGCGTGGCGTCGTGGTAAAAGGCACAGCGCTCAGCCTGCATCGCCAAGCGGCCGACGCGCCTGTGGCTGAAGAAGGAATCGAACTGGCCAAACACTTATCCGAGCCGCTGCTCGAAGTGCTCCAAGTGGTCGACAAGGAGAGTCAGAATCTTCACGCCGAGTTAATGCTACGAACAGTCGCCCGCGAGAGAACCGGCGACGGGAGCCTGGAAAACGGGATCAAGGAGATGAAGGCATTTCTCTCCAGCATCGGCGTCGACCAGAAGCAATACCGGTTCGAAGACGGTTCCGGCCTCTCACGGCTTACCCTGCTGACACCGCTTACGATATCGAAGCTGCTGCTCTATATGTACAACTCCCCATACCGCGATGCTTGGCCGGCATTGTTGCCGATCGCCGGTGAAGACGGCACGCTAAGCCGCCGCTTTGTGAACACCAGGGCCGCGGGCGTTGTCCACGCCAAGACGGGTTCACTAAGTCACGTCACGGCCCTTTCCGGCTATATCTTGCCAAAGTCCGGCCGGCGCTACGCCTTCGCTATCACAGTAAATAATTTCAACGCCGACGCCACTTCCATCCGCCGCACACTTGATAAGATCATATTGTTGCTGGTGAGTCCAAAATAAGCCTATGCCGATCTACGAATACAGTTGCGACGATTGCGGAAGCAAGTTTGAGAAGCTGGTGCGCGGCGCGGAGACACAGGTCGCCTGCCCCAAATGCGGAGAGAAGCACGTGAAGCAGGAGTTATCCACATTCGCGGCTCACGCGAACGGACGCTCCGCTGAACCGCAAATGGGTGGCGGCTGCGGGGCAGGCATGTGCCGCATGCCCGATGTCTGCGGACGAAATTGACATTTTAAGACGCCCACTAATTGCAACTCAGTTGCTGAAAACGATTGACACGGGCGCAGCTCTGCTCTTAAACTAGACAAAGATCAGAACAGATGCTGCCTCAAATATCCAAATGCGACTGCGTCGCAACTAATGGTAGTTGCGACAGAGTTGCAACGAAAGATGCGAGCTGCCCTTTCGAACGGCGGTCCCTCTTAGAGGAGCTGGCGGCAAAAGGCGTCCGCCTCACTGCGCAACGCCGCGCAGTAGTCGAAACCATACAGGACGCCGGCGAACATCTCGACGCGTCCGCTCTATTGACCCAGGCCCGCATCCGCGAACCAAACATCGACCGCGCCACCGTCTATCGAACAATCGACCTGCTCAAGAGGCTACGTCTGATCGACGAGCTCGACCTGATGCACCTCAAGGGCGAAAAACATTTCTACGAAGTTAAAACCCGTCGAGATCATGTTCATCTGGCCTGCTTCCAATGCGGCCGGATCGAAGAGTTTTCGAGCATTGCATTCGAAAAGCTGAAAAGCGAACTGGCAACCCAAACAGGATTCGAAGTGCGCGTCACACGATTGGAAGTGGGAGGCCGTTGCCGGGCCTGCAGCACAAAAATGGAGGAACTACCAAAGCATTAAATCGGCCAGGTCTCCACGGCAAACTTTTGGCGAAGCACCGCGGAAACCTGGGAATCGACAACCCGAAAGCTGGCGACCCCCTCATTATACGGAACCCAGCCGCCCGAAGTGTCCCTATGAGAATGAAAATCAAGCGAAGTCCCAAATACTGGGTGGCAGTGGGAACGTTAGCTGCGTACTCGGCAATCGGCGCCAGGACCGGCGCCTATGCGCAGGATCGCAAGGGCGCGCAGCCGCAGCCTCCATTGCAGAATCATGGAGCCCTTCCTGTATTCCGTTTCGATATTCCTCCCGGAACATTGGACGAAGTATTGCGCAGCTTCCAGAATTCCACTGGTGTCAAAGTTCTGGCTCCGAGCGAAGGAATTCGAAGTTTAGAATCCCCTGGGGTGTCAGGTCTCTACACCACCGAACAAGCTCTGCAACTGCTGCTGAAGGGTACCGGCGTAGACTACCATTTCACTGGTGCCAACACCGTCGCGCTCGCACTGGCCGCCGTTACGACGACCGTCGAAGTCGCAGCTGACGCCGATGTCCTGGCCACATCGATGCCAAAGTACAACGCGCCACTGCGCGATACGCCACAGTCGATCTCCGTCGTCTCAGCTCAAGTGATGGAAGCGCAAGGCGCCACGACGCTACGCGATGCGCTACGCAACGTCGCCGGCATCAGCATGGCCGCGGGAGAAGCCGGAGCGCAAGGAGACAACCTGACGGTTCGAGGATTCAGCGCGAGAAACGACCTGTTCATCGACGGCATGCGAGACTTCGGCAGCTATTATCGCGATCCGTTCAACACTGAAGAAGTAGAAGTCCTGCAGGGCCCATCATCGGTAACATTCGGACGCGGATCAACCGGTGGAGTTGTCAATCAGGCAACCAAATCGCCGCAACTCCCGCGCTTCATTCGCGGCGACGTCGATTTCGGCACTGATGCCACCCGCCGAGTGGCGCTTGACGTCAACACCCCCGTGCCACAACTCGGAGAGCACATGGCGTTCCGTGTAAATCTAATGGGAAACGAGAACAACGTCGCAGGCCGTGACATCGCCGAAAACCGCCGCCTCGGAATCGCACCATCGCTAATGTTTGGACTCGGAACGCCCACCCGCCTAACGCTGTCGTACTTCCACCAGACCGGCAGCGACATTCCAGATTACGGCATTCCATGGCTGTTCAACGGTCCGGCGCCCGTCAATCGGAACAACTACTACGGTTTCAAAGACGCCAACTATCTCCGCACCTACGATGACATCGGAACAGCCAGGCTAGAGCATGACGTCAACAGTAAAATTTCGATTCGCAATCAGACAAGGTACGCGAATTACGTTCGCCACGTTCAAATCACTGAACCGCAGGTGCTCAATCCTTCACTGTCCACGCCGCTCAGCCAGCTGACAATCAATCGCAACCAGCTCGCATCCGACAGCGTTGAAACGTACCTCGACGACCAACTGGACGCAACCATCAAATTCGAAACAGCCCACCTGAAACACACGTTAGTAACCGGAGTCGAAGCCGGCCGCGAAACATCAGATCCCACGCGTCCGAAATACACAAATGTACCAACTACAAGCCTGCTGAACCCCGACACCACTCAACCGTTCACAGGAATCGCCGTACCCTCGTCACAAGTGACCACCACCTCGTTGAGCGCCTCAGCGTACGCGCTGGATTCCATAGAACTCGGCCGCAAATGGATCCTCTCCGGAGGCATACGATGGGACCGTTTTGACACCGGTTACCATCAGTACGTAGCACCGGCGTCGGCATTCTCGCGTGTCGATAACTTGCCCACCTGGCGCGCAGCAATTGTATACAAGCCGGTTCCAATCGGCACGTTTTATGTCGATGCCGGCACCTCGTTCAACCCATCCGCCGAAGCGCTTTCACTCAGCGCCGCCACCGCAAATCTCCCGCCGGAAAAAAACCGGACATACGAAGCCGGAACCAAGTGGGATCTCAATGGCGGAAGGCTCTCGCTCAGAAGCGCGCTCTTCGACACAGAGAAAACCAACGCCAGAGAGCCCGATCCCAACAACGCTTTGCTGAACGTGCTCGCTGGAACGCAGCGTGTCAGAGGCGTGCAGGTCGAGGCAAGAGGACATCTCATGCAACGTTGGGAACTGCTGTCCAGTTATTCGTACCTCGACAGTAGAGTAGTGAACTCGAAATACTATCCCGCGGCAATAGGATCGAGGCTAGCAAACGTCCCGGCCCACACGTTCAACATTTGGACCGAGTATCGTCTGCCGAAACGAATAGAAATCGGAGCCGGCAGTAACTTCGTGTCGAGTCGCACAGCGAGTTCAACGGTCCCGTTAGATCCCATCACCGGATTAGTGAAGCAGGTACCCGGATACTGGGTCTTCAACGCTATGGCCAGCCGTTCCATCAACGAGCACGTCAGTGTTCAGGCTAACGTCTACAACCTGACCGGCAGATACTACTACGATCAGCTCCATCCCGGTCACATCGTACTAGGTCCAGGCCGTTCGGCAACAGTCAGCATCAAGTTCAAGTTTTAAGGAAGGGATTCCGTTCAGTGTTATTGCCAATACCAGAAGTATTAACTCTCGATCAGGTAGTGCAGGCCCGCCAAGTCCTGGCCGAAGCGGACTGGGTGGATGGCCGGGTAACGGCCGGATATCAGTCGGCAAGAGTCAAAGAAAACATGCAACTCCCCGAGAACCATCCGGTAGCCCGCCGGCTCGGCGATATGGTCCTCCAGGCGCTAGGCAGAAGTGCGCTCTTCGTCTCAGCCGCGTTGCCATTACGAGTTTTTCCGCCCATGTTCAACCGCTATGAAGGCGGACAGGCATTCGGAACGCACGTCGATACCGCCATCCGTCCGCTAGCAGACACAGGTCAGCGCATCCGAACCGACCTCTCCGCGACACTTTTCTTGGCCGAACCCGATGACTACGACGGTGGCGATCTGGTCATCGAAGACACCTACGGTTTACACAGCGTGAAACTGCCGGCCGGACACATGATCTTGTACCCCGCCACCAGCCTCCACCGTGTGAATCCCGTCACCCGCGGAGCGCGGATAGCATCCTTCTTCTGGATTCAAAGCATGATCCGAGACGACGGACAGAGAACGATTTTGTTCGATCTGGATACGGCGATCCAAAAACTGAATGCAGGCAATCCCAATGATCCAACGCTGGTGCAATTCACCGGCGTCTATCACAATCTCTTACGGCAATGGGCAGAGTTGTAGAATCACGTGTATGCGATTTGTTTCTTTGCTCCTGGTGCTCACATCGTACTGCGTGGCGGCAGAAGTAAAAACCGTTCACTTCCAAAGTGAGGACCACGAGACGAAACTGGTCGGCTATCTCTTTGAGCCGTCCGGAAGCGGCCCGCACGCCGCAGTGGTCATGCTGCACGGGCGCGCAGGCCCGTATTCCTCTCTGGCCAAGGGCATCTATACTGCAGCCACCCTCTCGAAACGTCACAAGGAATGGGGCGAATTCTGGGCCGACCGAGGTTACATAGCCCTGCTCGTCGATAGCTTCGGTCCTCGCGGGTTTCCCGGCGGATTCCCGGTGGGTAGCTACGAAAATCGTCCAGCCTCAGTCAGCGAGCAAACCGTGCGTCCCCTCGATGCCTATGGAGCGTTGCGGTATCTACGTGCGCGCCGCGATATCATCGGAGATCGGATCGGAGTGCAAGGATGGTCGAACGGCGGCATGACCGTTCTGGTCACCATGAGCGACCAAGCGCCCGGAATCGCGCAGCCCACACCCGAAACAGGGTTCCGGGCCGCGCTGGCCGAGTATCCCGGCTGTGGAATGGATGCAGTGAAAGGACATTACCACTCCTACGCGCCCTTGCTGATGATGATCGCGTCGGCAGACGAAGAAGTTTCGCCGAAACGCTGCGAGGACTTTGCGCAACGTGCTCGCGCATCCGGCAGCAAGCTGGAAGCGATTGTCTATCCCGGAGCGGAACACAACTTCGACGATCCCGGCAAGAAAAAGCAGTCGAACCCAGCCAACCATAGCGCGACGGAAGATGCCATGAGCCGTGCAGAGAAATTCTTCGGAGAATACCTGCGCCACTGAACCACATTTTTGGCCAAAACGATTGACTTTAACTATCCAAAAGATATAGACTTCTAAACTGAAATCTTATATTTTTGTCCAAGGAGACAAGTGTGACTAAGTTGCTCCGCCTGTTCGTAATACTTTCGTCCTCGTCGATAATGATGCTGGCCCAAAGCGATCGTGGAACCATCACCGGAACGGTTTCCGATGCTTCCGGTGCGCTCATCCCCGGCGCGAAAGTTACACTGACTAATACCCAAACCGGAACCCGCGCGGAGACCGTTACGACCGGCACTGGTAACTACACGGTCCCGGGCTTGTCGGTCGGAACCTACACGCTTTCGGTAGAGCAGAGCGGCTTCAGCAAATACGATCAGATCGGTATTGAAGTGCAAGTTGCTATCACGACGCGGGTAGACGTCGTCCTGAAAATCGGTAACACCGGCGAACAAGTCACGGTCACCGCCGAAGCCTCGCTCTTAAAGACGGAGAGCGCCGAGCAATCCACCACAGTCACCGGAAAGCAAATCAACGAACTGCCGATTAACTTCGGAATCGGCGCCGGCGCCATCCGCAACCCCCTGTCGTTCGCGCAACTCACGCCCGGAGCCTCCATCAACGGCTGGAACAACATCACGGTGAACGGAACCAACGGCGGATTCAAAATCATCTTCGAAGGCCAGGAATCCAGCAGTTCCCTCGACCCGCGCGTCTCAGACGAATCGCAGCCATCGGTCGAGGCGATCCAAGAATTCACGCTCCAGACCTCGAATTTCGCCGCCGAGTTCGGTACAGTTGGCAGCGGTCTCTTTAACTTCACCTCGAAGAGCGGCACCAACGAGTTACACGGCAGCGTTTACGACTACTTGCAGAACACAGCGTTCAACGCCGGTCTTCCCTTCACCGACAATGGCCACGGCGGCCACGTTCCAATCGTGAAGCACTTAAGCGATGGCGGCTTCTCCGTTGGCGGGCCTGTCTTGATTCCCAAACTCTACAATGGCAAGAACAAAACATTCTTTTTCTTCAACTGGGAAAAATACAGGGATCGCGAAAATCTCTACGCCGGAATCACCACGGTACCCGATACCGCGTTTAGGAACGGCGACCTGAGCGCCATTCTCGGACGCAACCTGGGCACCGACTTTGCAGGCCGCGCGATTCTCCAGAATGCCATTTACGATCCAGCGACGGCCACCATCGATTCGAGTGGAAGGCGAGTGCTCAATGTTTTCCCGGGAAATATTATTCCCGCAAACCGGATCGACCCGGTGGCGGCAAAGGTCATGGGCTATTTCCCCAAGCCCAACATTGCCGACACTCTGGTAAACAACTTCAGCGCCAGCGGCTCTTTCTATAAACTCCAACTCATCCCCACCATCAAGGTCGATCACAACTTCGGCGAGAAGATCAAGCTCACGGGCTACTATTCGTGGGAGAACACCGATAAATCCAACGGCATCGACGGATTCCCGGAACCCATCTCCCAGGTGCGCCTCCAGGTCATTCGAAGCCAAACCTTCCGGCTGAACTACGATCAGACATTGTCGCCGACATTGCTACTGCACCTGGGCGCCGGCATCCAGCACTATCACAATCCGGACACCGTGCCCGAGGGCAGCTCCGGATTCGATAATGCGACGCTCGGAATCGTGGGCGCGCCCGGCAGCGGCTTTCCGAGGTTTCCCGTTCCATCCGGGGCCGCGGGAAGCCTCGGTAGCAACGTATACGGAGGCATGACATTCGCCACCGGACCGGGCAATCGCGGGCTTTACGTCGACGTGAAACCCACCGGCGTAGCGCAACTCACTTGGATTCGTGGCAACCACACTTATAAAACCGGCGGTGAATGGAAGATCGACAGCCTTATAAATCTCAGCTACATCGGCTTGAGCCCGTCCTATTCTTTTAACGCAACTGAAACTGCGCAACCGCTTTATGGCCAAACGCTCCCTAGCGGAACCGGCATTGGCTATCCCTGGGCAAGCTTTCTGCTGGGCGCCTATGACAGTGCATCAATCGGGAACACCGTAGCCCCGCAATATCGCCGCTCGTCCTGGGGCTTCTTCCTGCAAGACACGTGGAAGGTCAGCCGGAAGCTGACCGTCGATTACGGATTGCGCTACGATCTCCAGACCCCGATGAGAGAGGAGTGGGATCGCACCAGCGGCTTCAGTTCCACCGTGGCTAATCCCAACGCCAATGGCCGTCTTGGCGGCGTTGTTTACGAAGGACCCGGGGCTGGCCGCTGCGATTGCCACCTCGTCCCCACTTATCCCTACGCGATCGCGCCGCGCATCGGCGCCGCGTACCAGATCAACGGGAAAACAGTAATTCGCGCCGGTTGGGGTCTCAGCTATGGGCAAGTGGCGATCTTCAACTACATCGGTGGCGGCAACAGCCAGGGAATGGGCTTCAACACCATCAACTTCACGGCCCCTGGAAACGGAGTTGCAGCCGGCGTGATGTCGCAGCCCCTGGTGTACAGCCAGGCGGCACTAAATGGAGCGAGTTACAATCCGGGACTGCTGGTAAATCCAGGAGCCGCTGTGCAAAACGCGCCGGCTGCGGTAGACCAAAATGGCGGCCGTCCCCCGCGAGTCAACCAATGGAATATTTCGCTGCAACGTGAAGTCGTCAGAGACTTGGTTGTCGAAGCCTCTTACGTGGGCAATCACGCCGCCTGGTTGCAGGCCGGAAGCGGCCTGATCAGTTACAACGGGATCAACCCGGCGGTCTATCAGAAATTAGGCTTGGATATCACAAACGCGAACACGCGCACCCTGCTGACCTCGACCATCACATCGCCCGTAGCCGTGGCAGCCGGATTCACCAAGCCCTACGCGAACTTTCCCGATACCGGCACGGTGATTCAAAGCCTCCGCCCATACCCGCAATACGGCAGCATCGGTTCCCTGTGGGCGCCCCTTGGAGATTCCTGGTACGACGCCTTCCAGGCCAAAGTCAACAAGCGCTTCTCGCACGGGCTCACGGCAACCGGCAGCTACGCATTCGCCAAGACCCTCGACACTTTCTCGGGCAACGGCAATATCTTCAATCGTGGAACATTCAAGAGTCTCTCGCCCAACAGCATTCCGCAAATTCTCAGTATCAGCGTGAATTATACAGTCCCTGTTACCGGCTTCCTGGCAAAGAACACACTGACAAAAACACTATTGGCAGGCTGGACCATCGGAGCGATCAACCAGTATGCCAGCGGAGCGCTCCTACAGGCCCCCACATCGAACAACAGTCTCGGCACATATCTGCCAGGCCAAGCCACGCGTCAATTCCGAGTGCCGGGCCAGCCGCTCTTCACGCAGAACCTGAATTGCAACTGCATCGATCCAACACAACAAACGGTTCTGAACCCCGCCGCCTGGACCGATCAGCCCGCCGGAGTCTACGGAAGCGGAGCCGTCTACTATAACGATTTCCGAGGCCAACGCCGCCCCGTAGAGTCCTTAAGCCTAGGCAAGCGATTCATGATACGCGAGCGCTTCACCTTCAGCATCCGAGCAGAGTTCTTCAATCCGTTCAACCGGCTCGAATCGGTATCGGATCCCAGCACCGGAAGCCCGTCGAATCCGCCGACGCGTTCCAACGGCCTACTCACAGGAGGCTTCGGCTACCTCAACTACACAGCAGTCTCCTCAAACAGCGTAGGAGGCACAATACCATCGCCAAGAACAGGCCAAATAGTAGCCCGCTTCGAGTTTTAGCAGGGAAGTTGTTTTGTTCTTATTCGTGTGAATGCGTGTTCATTCGTGGCCAAAATCCACCGTGAACACGCATTCCATCCGTTGCCAGTCCGAATCGTCCTTCATAGGACCAACCCGATCCTGCCATACACGGTCCACCGGGTCATTTTTCATAGCGCGATCGAAAGCTGCCTGGTCCTCCACCTCGGTAACCAGCACAAGCTGATCGCCAAGCAAATGCACGGAGCAATGCTTCATACCGGCCGCCCGGTACCGGCGCAGGAGTTCAGGTGGAACGTTCCGATGAGCTTCGATGTATTTGTCCCGGTACTCCGGTTTCACTCGTGTGAGGCTGACGCGTTTCTCCATTGGGGATGAACCAATTCTCGCAAATCAGAAATCCAAAAATCCGGTTTGAACTTTTCCATCTCCCCAATGTTGCCGTAACCGTACCGGACGCCGCAGATCTTCACGCCGGCGCGGCGTCCCGCGTCCATATCCGGAGCCGCGTCGCCTACCATCAAACAATCCTCGGGGCGCGCGCCGAATACTTTGAGCGATGCCAAGATGACGTCGGGTTCGGGTTTGCACGCGAAGCCATCAGTGCCTTGTACGTGGTCGAAGTGATGCAGAAGGTCGAACTTCTCCAGCACAATACGCGTCGTCGGAGTGCCCTTCGTCGTAGCCGTCGATTTGCGGCCGCCAAGAGCGGATAATGCTTCCTGCACACCCGCATATCGCGTTGTGAGGGAGTGATTTCGAAGCAGATAAACACGCCGATATTCCACCAGAAGCCGCTCGAGATCCGCCGCCGTCATTTCCGGGAAGAGATCGCCAAACAGATCGTTCAAATGGAAGCCGATATACCGCCGAAGAAAAGCATCATCAACGTCCGGGCGTGTAGTCCCAGACAAAACCACCCTGATGGCTCCGCAAATATCAGCCGCGGAGTCCACCAGGGTACCGTCTACATCGAACAGATAAACCGGAAACTGCGGGATCACGCGGGAAGCGGAGGTTGTCCTTCCGAGAGACCCGGGATTCGCATGCCGCCTTCCGGACGCAGCGCCTGCTGCGGCTTTGGCCCTTCCGAATTCTTCGGAGTCTCCAAAGGCTTCAGCGTGCCGCCCTCAATGAGTATCTTCACTTCTGCCCCATCGAGAACTTCCCGTTCCAGCAGCGCCACAGCGATGCGCACCAGCGCTTCCGACCGGTCCTGGATGATCTCCTTCGCGTGAGCATAACCAGCATCGATCAATTTGCGTACTTGCTCGTCGATTTTGATCGCCGTCGTCTCGCTGTAATCGCGATGCTGCGCAATCTCGCGGCCAAGGAAAATCTGCTCTTCCTTCTTACCAAAGCTCATCGGACCAAGTTCACTCATGCCCCATTCGCAAACCATCTTGCGAGCCATTTCGGTAGCGCGTTCAATGTCGTTGCCGGCGCCCGTCGTCAGATGATTCATGAAAAGCTCTTCCGCAATGCGGCCGCCCATCAGGATGGTAAGTTGCGTCTCCAGATACTCCTTGGAATACGAATGCTTGTCATCGATAGGAAGCTGCATAGTGAGACCGAGCGCCATGCCGCGCGGAATGATCGTAACCTTGTGCAACGGATCGGCATGAGGAGCAATCATGGCGATCAATGCGTGACCTGCCTCATGGTACGCCGTATTCTTTTTCTCTTCGTCGCTGATGATGAGAGATTTGCGCTCCACACCCATCAGGACCTTGTCTTTCGCGAGTTCAAAATCGAATTGCGTGACTACCTTACGATTCTGGCGCGCGGCCACCAGTGCCGCTTCGTTCACCAGGTTGGCCAGATCGGCGCCGGCAAATCCCGGCGTGCCACGGGCAATAATTGCCAGGTCGACATCATCGGAAAGTGGTGTCTTCTTCGTATGGACGCGGAGAATCATCTCGCGGCCCTTCACGTCGGGGCGTCCCACAACAACCCGCCGATCAAAACGGCCAGGGCGGAGAAGCGCCGGATCGAGCACATCGGGGCGATTCGTCGCCGCCACCAGGATCACGCCCTCGTTAGATTCAAAACCGTCCATTTCCACCAGAAGCTGGTTCAGCGTCTGTTCACGTTCATCGTGACCACCGCCCAAACCCGCACCGCGATGGCGGCCGACAGCGTCGATTTCGTCAATGAAGATGATGCAAGGCGCATTCTTCTTGCCCTGCTCAAACAGATCGCGAACACGGCTTGCGCCAACGCCCACGAACATCTCGACGAAGTCGGAACCGGAGATCGAGAAAAACGGTGTATTCGCTTCACCAGCAATCGCGCGGGCCAACAGTGTCTTGCCCGTACCAGGAGGGCCAATCAGCAATACGCCTTTAGGAATGCGGCCGCCAAGCTTCTGGAACTTCTGCGGCTCCCGCAGGAATTCGATGATCTCTTGGAGCTCTTCCTTCGCCTCTTCCACGCCGGCGACATCTTTAAATGTCACCTTCTTTTGCTGCGACGAGTGCAGGCGGGCACGGCTCTTCCCGAAGCTGAGGGCCTTGTTGCCTCCACTCTGCATCTGGCGCATCATGAAAATCCAGAAAGCCAACAGCAACACAAACGGGATCGCATTAATCAGGATCGAAATCCAATTCCCGCTGCTCGCTTCATGGAACTCTAGGTTCACGCCCTTGTCCCGAAGCGTCTTATAGTAGTCCGTGTAATTCACCGGAGCGGTGGTGTGAAACTTGGTCTGATCCGCCAGGGTTCCGTGAATGTCCGTGCCGCTGATGGCGATTTGCTTTACTCGGTTCTGATCCACATAGTTCATGAATTCAGTGAAGGTCACCTGCTGGTCCGCGGTAGTGCGGCCAGACTTCACGACTACATACAAAAGCACAGCGACACAGATCAGAACGACCCAGAGTACCGCCGTTTTTACGTTAGAATTCATTCCATCTCCCTGACATGGCAGGACGTCAAAACAGAAACCCCTGCTACTACTAAAGACGCGCTTCGAACCGTCTTTGATTCAATCATCGGCAAAATTCGCGCTCTCCAATACCCGAACGACGGCTTGGCTCTCCGCCGTGGCGGCAAACTCGGCATCTACGCCGAATCGCCTGGTCCATACGATCTTGCCCCGGCTGGTGATCACTGGCCAGCCCTGGCGCTCCCAGATCGGAACGCGTTCCTCTTGAAATAGCGCCTTGATCTTCTCGCTGGACCCAGCCCGGCGCGTGATCTGGTCCCCCGGGTGCCAATTTCGCAACTCGACAGGGTCCGCCAGGAGGTCGCCATCCAACGAACTGCCGTCTTCAGTATATCCCGTTTCTACAGGCCCAACTTCTAGATAGACGGTCGACTCAGCTTCAGGGATAGCAGCTGATCCAGGAATAGTGAGTGGGATCACATAATCGTGATCTTCCCGCGTGCCGATGCGCGGCGGCGCAATCCGTAGCCACTCGAACGACCGAAATACATCCAGCCCCGGAACTTGAACTCGCCCATGGCCTTCTCCGCCTGCGGCCAACCTGAGCAGTGCTTCAATATGCGACGAATCGACGCTTCGAAGATCGCCTTTCGTCTCTTCTACGGCGCGCCGCAGCAGACGCCGGCTTACGGCTGTAGGAAGTGACAGCAGGTCGGTGGTGCGCACCAAAACAGCCGGCGGACGCCGCACGAAAAGGCGAGAGGCCGCCACGGCGATTTCGGCTTGCCAGTATTCTTCCTCATCCCGCGCCATCACCGCCATTTGGGCAAGGGTTCCGGGCAGGGAAGAATTAAATTCACGCACGAGATAGGGCAGAAGTTCGTGTCGAATACGATTGCGGGCAAATTTGACGTCGCAATTGGTCCGGTCGTCGCGCCATACAATCCCACGCTCGCAAAGCCAAGCTTCGACTTCCGTTCGTTCACACTCAATCAGGGGACGCACCAGCCCCTCGTCGATAACAGGCCGCACGCCCGATAGCCCTGCAGTGCCCGACCCACGAATCAAACGGTAAAGGACAGTCTCCGCCTGATCGTTAAGGGTGTGCCCGGTGGCGACACGATCGAAGCCATGTTTGCGATAGAATTCGCGGCGGGCATCGCGCCCGGCCTCCTCCAGATTTCCGCCGGCAGCCCGGACATCCACGCGCTCAACAATCGCCGGAAGCCCCAGCGCGGCGGCCAGACCCGCCACAAACGCGGCATCCTCCTCCGACTCCGTACCACGCAGTTGGTGGTTCAAATGAAGTACGGTCAGCGAAAGATCCCAGCGGGGCGCAATCTCGTGCAAAATATGCAGCAGGCAGACGGAATCGGCGCCCCCGGACACTGCGATACCCACGCGGTGCCCCGAGGCGAACATGTTATAACGAGAGATAGTTCGGTCTACTCGATCCACCACAGATAGCTTCATTGTAAGGGAGAACAACCAAGTTGAATTTGAATGAACTCGCAGCCGGCATCAAGCTGCTGCTGATGGATGTAGACGGTGTGTTGACCGACGGTAAGCTCTACAACGTCCCCGGACCGGACGGCAAAATGGTGGAGACCAAGGGTTTCGACTCGCAGGACGGAATCGCGCTGCAATGGTTAGCCTGGGTCGGCATCAAAAAAGGACTGATCAGCGGGCGAGTTTCACCGGCCACCGACGAAAGAGCAAAACAGACCAAGTTCAACTACGTATATCAGGGACACATCGAAAAGATTCCCATTCTGAACGAGATACTAGCCGACGCAAAAGTCCAAAAAGAGCAAGTGGCGTACATAGGAGACGACCTCACCGACATAGTAGTAATGAGGAGAGTCGGCTTCGCCATAGCCACAGCAAATGCGAGAGAAGAAGTAAAAAAAGCCGCCCACATGATAACCAAGACCCCAGGAGGCCAGGGAGCCGTACGAGAAGTAATCGAACTGATCCTGAAAGCCCAAGGCAAATGGGAAGAGCTAATGAAAAAATATGAAGCAGACTAGTGCGTGGGGCAGCTTGTCAAGCTGCAGCCGATTGTCAATCGGCCTCCGAGCCAACCACCAATGCCAGAACGACTAGGAATCGCAGTAGAAGTACAATCCGGCCCCGGCATGCTCCACCTCCTAACAGGAGTAATCCTACGCCACGGAGGCGACATAGCAACAGTCGACATAGTAGAAAACCGCCCACCAGATTCCCGCATCTACTTCGAACTGGAAATGCCCTTCGACCCGACAAAACTAGTAGAAGACATGAAGGCATTGACAGTAGTACGAGACGTGAAGATCCTAAAAAGCCATCACCAGATCTACGGCAAGCGCATCATCATCATCGGGGGAGGAGCGCAGGTAGGGCAGGTCGCAATCGGAGCAATCTCCGAAGCCGACCGGCACAACATCCGCGGCGAACACATCTCTGTAGACACCATTCCGCTAGTAGGCGAACAACCATTAGCCGAGGCCGTCCGTGCGGTAGCAAACCTCCCACGCGCCAAAGCAATCGTCCTCGCAGGGTCGCTAATGGGAGGCGAGATCGAAGACGCCGTACGCGAAGTGCGCGAACGGGGATTGCTCGTAATCAGCCTGAACATGGCCGGCAGCGTCCCAAGTGCGGCCGATCTGGTAATCACCGATCCGGTGCAGGCAGGCGTCATGGCAGTGATGGCCGTCGCCGACACAGCGAAATTCAACGTGCAACGGCTCTCCCGCCGCGTCTTCTAACAAAACGCACCAAAGTGACAACCAACAGCCCTACCGCGAGAAACACGATCATCGGTCCCCACCCGCCCAACGGATCTCTCCATCGAAAACGATGAGTCGCGCCGGTAATGAGCGCGAGCTTCGGATCAGCAACCGGATAGACGACCCTCACCACGCTGCCTTTTACCAGCCCGGAAACGCTCCCGATATCGATTTCATCAACGGCGAGCACCGGTTCCGCCCCGCCCACCGGGACAAACCTTAAGTCAACCGTTTCGCTACGTCCCCAAAGCCTCGGGTGAACGCCCTGCACCGTCGCGACAGCGATGCGTTGCGGACCTGTCGCCACGGCGGACATCATGGGGCCAGTATACGAGCTACGATCATCTAGTTGACTCTTCAAACAAGAATCCTGCCGGCAGCCCTGATCCTGTACAGCTTCCTATCTGTTTTGCTGATCGTGCAGAATCCTGGACTGCAATACGATGAGGCGCTGCTGGTTTTAGGCTCGGTACAGATGCGTCACTCGCCGCAAGAGATAAATCTGCCGCACGATCCAAACACTTGGTATTGCCTGCGTGTCAGATGCTTCCCGCTGATGACCGTGCGCTACGCCGGAGCTATCAAAGATTACTTGTGCCTGCCGCTCTTTGCTCTATTTGGTGCGAGTGCAGAGTGCATTCGGGTGATCTCAATGCTGCTAGGCGCACTTGGAATCTGGGGGCTGTCCAGACTCTTGAGCCGTCAAGTGAGCGCAGCCCAGGGTGCAATGGCCGCGATTGTGCTTGCAATGAATCCGGCGTATCTCAACATGACCATTTTCGATAACGGAGCGGTCGCTGTCTGGATGGGAGCGTTCGGTCTCCTGTGTCTGACCCTGAACGGGTACTTACTGAGGTGCCCGCAAGCAGACGCGCGATGCGAGTCCGCGATCCGGCCTCGGCTTTACGGGCGTTTACTAAAAAGCCCCGTGTGGGCCGCCTTTTGGCTCGGATGCGCAATGGGCCTGGGCGTATGGGCGCGAGCGAATTTTGTCTGGCTGCTGGCGGCTATTTTCGCCGCGGCAGTAATCGTGCTGGGAAGACGAATGTTGGTGCCGGTTTCGCATTGGGGAGCCCTCGCGGCCGGCGGCGCGGCCGGTGGAGCGCCTTTTATCGCCTATCAGGTCCATTCCGGAGGGGGGACCTGGGAAGCGTTGAGCATGTTTCAAGCGAACGAGCCGCTGAGGAACCGCCTATTCACGCGGCTGATTTTGTTCTCCGAAACGCTGCTGGCCGACCGCGAACATCGCGCCATCTGGGCCGGCCCCGGCATGCTGGATTGGCAGCCATGGTTCTTTCTGGCAGTGGTCGTCGCCTGCTGCGCGGTCTGTCTCGCGGCGAGGAATCGATTATGGGAGCGCGGCGCCGCTCTTACATTCCTGTTCTTGAGCGCTGCGCTCTTCTTTTCCAAACTAGCCGTATCGGAGCATCACTTAATAGTTCTTCTCCCCTTGGCCGCCGTAGTAGTCGTGCTGGGTCTGCGAATCATTCACAGAAAATGGCTGTCGCTAGCATTGGCCGTGGTCTACGCAGGCTCGGCGCTCTACTGGCACGTCCTGGAAATCAACGGCCTATCGACGACAGGCGGAGTCGGACTGTGGTCCGATTCCGTATACACGCTGGCTGATTATCTAGAAGAAAAGTACCCGGACCAGGAGTTGAAAATTCTCGATTGGGGACTGCAGAATAATCTCTTTGTGCTAACCGAAGGTCGATTGCACACGCGAGAGATTTTCGGCGACCCGCATCCGCCCGAAATAGGAGAAGTCCAGACGGGCGGAGTATTTCTGCTGAACGGAGCGGATCATCGCCAGTTTCCCGCCGCCTCCGAAGAGTTTCTCAAAGCCTTGGAAATCTCCGACATCCCAGCGCGGCACTTTGTCGTAAGACAAGAAAACGGCGCACCCTACGTCGAGATCGTCGAAATCAGGCCGCGCCGATAGTGCACGAAGATTCATCCGAAATGCTCGTCATCCTAAAGCTCCAATCCCCATTCCTTTATTCTTGACCTACGCGCTGCTTCCACCTTGCCAACACCACAGGTCTGGTTCACAAAGCAGACGGCGGGATTTAGCCTCGGCGCTGTTCGAAGGGCCGCGATCTAAGTTGATCTGCAGACCCGGCACGGGTGCACGATCCCAAGCCGAGCCGCCAACCTACACCTCAAGCGAGCGCAGGTAGTCTCGGACCTCATCCTGCCCAAAGTAGGTCGCGCCGCCTTCGGCTGTTGCATGGTACAGATCGTCTTTGACCGATCGATCGGCGCCACGTTCCACCAGAAGCCTCACCATAGGCATGTGTCCATCTTGAGCGGCGATGTGGAGTGCGGTAATGCCCTGACCGTGCGTCAACCCGCCGAAGGTGCCCTTCTGGTCGACAGGAGCGCCGTGGTTCAACAGCCATGCGGCAGTCTCCGTGCGGTTGCGCGCCGCGGCCCAAATCAGCGGAGTACCTCGATATGGATCAGCATCGAGCCGCGCGCCGGCTCGCACCAGGCGCTCTAACACGCCTACGCGATTGCTCTTGCACGCCCACACGAGTGCTTCGTCGAGCACCTCCTGCGGATCAGTCGACGGCTGCCAATCCGGGAACCCGCTATGCGGGCGATAGAAACCTCGGGCGGCGCCGGCTTCGGGTGTCAAGGTGCGTTCGCCACTAAAGCAAGCCTCCACCAATTCGGAGATGCCCAGCCCGGCCGCAGCGCGAAGATTGCTGGGAGCGACTGCATCGCGCCCCAGCAAATCGGCAACCTCGCGATGCCCCCAGAACAGCGCGACGATTAGGGGAGTGCCGCCTGCCCCGTGCGCTTCCGCATCCAGCGCCGCGCCTTTCGCAACCAACATGCCAGCAATCTCCGGTTTGTTCGAGTATGCGGCTGCATGGAGCGGTGTCCAGCCGCGATCATTAGCGTCATTCACATCGGCGCCTGCCGCTAGCAGCGCCTCGATCGCAGACACCCCTCCTTTCCAGTCCGGCTTGCCTGCGAAGCTGACAGCGAGATTCAGCAACGTGTTGCCATTCGTGCCGCGCTCATTTACCAAACGGGGATTCGCGCGCAACAGAGCTTCGAAGCCCGCAACATCACCCGACTGCAATGCGCCGAAGGCCGCCATAAACGGTTCGGTAGTCGCCGCGTCCGTTGTCGATGCCAATAGATTCACCCGGCTGATCAGGTCGTCCCAGCTCTCGAACCCATGCTCCCGTGCGTAGACCAGCCGGGCGTCCTCTTCGGTGAATGGAGCTTGCCGAATCTCCTCGTCCGTTCGATCCGCAAACCGCGGATGCCATTCACGAATCTGTTCCAATGCCGCCGGACCGGCCGATTGGCGGGTTCGCAACAAACCACGAGCCCGGTCGGTGATCCACGCCACATCGGCGACGAACAAACGCGTGTGGCGGGAACGCGATGACGGCTCAGCGTAGGCCTTCAATTTGGGCCAACTGGCGAACCCCTGTTCACGAGCCAGGAGAAACTGCGCGTCGTGCAAAGCCACCAGTTGACGCGCGGTTGCTTCGTCCACTGTCGTCCAGCGGCTATGATGGCGGCGCAGGCGCGAAATTGCCTCTTCGTTTCCGGCGCGAATCGCCCGTAAGAGTTCACGGGCCTGCTTCTTCTGTTGATCGAGATTCAAGACTGCCTCCTTCGTTATGCCTGGTCCGCATGACAGGCGAAAGAGGTGAACTCAGAGTGATATCTCACGAGGCAGGTGGGCGCGGCCCTTTCCGCGGACAGGACGCGCCCTGCACGCGTCTGCAGTAAGTCTACCAGAGTCGCGGATTTCGGCGGACGGAGCGAGCGGGCGATCTTCGCGACGATATGGAAACGGTCGAGAATATAGAGGGCCTCGGAACATTCCTGCTGATGACTTCAAGTAGGGTTCCCACGGAAACTGGCTGGCAGCTGAACAGGCGAAACGGTTGCTCGCAATCGCCGATCGGGGTTCGCTGCGGGGCAAAAGGGATTACGCCATGATCGCGGTGCCGGTCGGATGCGGACTGCACCGCGACGAATTGCTTGGCCTTGACGCTTGATCAGGTAGCCAGCCATCGTGGGCCAGCGGCTTCTACGCCCTTTGATGGAACAAGTTTGTGGGTTGTACCGTATAGGCTCGGGAAGGTAGATTGTTACAGGCTAGCGGTCGACCAGGATCGGGTGATCCAGATCAGTCTGATCAGGTCAGCCTGACTATAAATTTGGACAGCGGAATGTCTTGTGAGCGATGAATCGTCACCGAAAGCAAATTCCATGGACGTCCTTTTTCAGAGCGTCTGGTTCCGGCTCATCTACTTGCTGTTTTGGGCCACGTATCTAACTGTGTTCTGGTTCGTACTCGGGCCGGCATCCAAAGTTGCAGTGGCAACCACTCCGTGGTACGCGGTGAGTGTGGCCTTGGGAACATGCGCCCTCGTGCCCGCAGTGCCCGCGCCCGCCGTCATGCGCCGCATGCCTCGCCGATGGTTCCGCGTGCCTACGGGCGAGCGCGTACTCCACCGCATCGTTGGCGTTAGCGTGTTCGACTGGCTACTCCATGTCTCCGGATGGAATCGCCATGTCCTCGAACCCCTGCGGGGATTCTCCCGCAAAAAGGCCGGCTTACCCTCCCTGGAACAGTCGGTGCGAGCCGCTGCTGTCTCACACGGAATCTGCTTTGCCACTCACCTGCTATTGGCCGCCTTCGCACTTTTCAGCAGGCACCCATGGAGCGCTGCACTATGGATGCTGTTGCCGGGAGCAGTCGTTCATCTCTACCCGGTGCTGCTACAGCGCTCCATCATGCTTCGGCTCCAGCCGCTGCTGGATAAGACAGGCTCCTGAAATTCTCACGTGAGGCCTTCCCTAAGATGGCTTTTTCCGCACAGCATGCCTGTTGCGCGCGGAAATCGCTTCGCTTTCGGGGGCGACCAGGCCGTTCTGTTCCAACCAGCACCACTTCGAACTGGCTGGGTCGGCACGCTGAGAGCCAAGGGTTGTCCAGAAGTCCGGCTCTGGTAGATCCCGCAAAACGGCGAGGTGGCGATCTGGCGAAATCGGAGATCATACCGGCAAACTCGCTACTTCGCGATAAGGGAGCAGTTATGTCATGGCAACCGGTTCAGCGCGGCGTTCCAATACTTCTTCGAGCAACCGATTTCCTCACCTGAATGCAGAATCAAGATGTGATTATGATCCTCACCTAACCGGATTTCACGGATTGCAGCGATACGCACAATCGCGCTTCGGCTCACCCGTGCGAACTCAGCTGGATCGAGTCGTCTTTCGATCGCATCCATCGTCGTGCGCAGGGCGAATTCGCCCATATCGCTGTACAGCAGCGCGTAGTTGCGATCGGCTGCAATGTGACGAATCGAGTCGACAGGCAGGAAATAAGCGGCCTTCAGGCGCTCGACCAGGAATCTGGTGGCGTGCCGGGGTTCGGCTGGACGTGGCCGGGTGGCCATTCGCACCCGCGCTCGCTCGATCGCAGCCGAAAATCGTTCCTGCGAAACCGGTTTCAGCAGGTAATCGAGCGCCGCCAACTCGAACGCCTGCACTGCATGTTCGTCATAGGCGGTGATGAAAATCACGTGCAGTGCACGAGGCCCTTCAAGGGCATCGTCCAGTGCCTGAACGATTTCGAAGCCAGTTCCGTCCGGCAAACGGATATCGAGCACCAGCAGTTCGGGCGATGCCGCCATGATTCCCGCGATCGCCTCAGCGCAGGTCGCAGCCCTTCCACAGATTTCGAGATCGCCCTCAGCGACGGCCAGCCGCTCCAACTTGCGCATCGCCGGCGGTTCGTCCTCCACCAGAAAAACGCGGATCATTCGGGTAGTTGAATCTCGACGATGGCTCCGCCATCAGGATGGTTATTCAGCTTCAGCGCCGCCCGGTGGCCATAGACGGTTGCGAGGCGCTTTCGCGCGTTCGATAAGCCGTGTCCCTTCGCCGAAGCGCCGTTCCCATTTGAAAAGACACCGCAGCCATGATCGCGTATCGAGATGTTTACGAACCCACCGGCCCGTTGAACGCCGATGCCGATGTCCAGTTGTCCGGATTCCGGATCCTGCCCATGCTCGACCGCGTTCTCAACCAGCGGCTGAAGCAACAGAGCCGGCACTCGCGCCACTTCGGCGTGGCTATCGCAGACAATTTCGAACGTCAGCCGCTCTTCGAGCCGCGCCTTCATAATCTCCAGGTATTGTCGCGCGAGCGCCAGTTCGGTAGCCACGGGAACCATGGGTGACTCCGGCAGGCGCAGCGAGGAGCGCAGAAAATCGCAGACGCGTTCCAACATGCGGTCCGCGCGGCCCAGATCCTCATACATAGTTGCGGAGACGGCATTCAATGCGTTGAAAAGGAAGTGCGGCTGCAACTGGTGGCTGAGATTTTCCAGGCGCGCTGAAACCAATTGAGTCTCGAGATCCTTCGTTCGCAGCCAATTGTGATAGATGGAGTAGGCTGCAATCCACATCGAAAACGCAATCAGTTGGGAGGGGAACTCCATCAGGTAGCGCAAGGGCATTGCACCGTAATGGTAGGGTCCCAAACCCACCAGCGGAGACAGAATGGATCGCCCGCCCCACATCAGAGAAGTATGGATCAAGGAATAGACGACCACACCCAGCGCGTAAATTCCGATTCGAGTCAGGACCGGGCGAAAGGGCCATTTTCGCGCAAACAAGAATACGGCCGGCAGCAGCAACATCGAGAAATAATATCCGGTGCCTTGGTCGAGAATTCGCTGGCCCCATTGAG
>Ga0105240_10004012_pt1 | contig 22665 bp, 21 predicted proteins | sample KBSC54metaG_FD_80426 | JGI IMG/M metagenome (GOLD analysis project Ga0105240, IMG submission 80426) | Corn rhizosphere microbial communities from Kellogg Biological Station, Michigan, USA - KBS C5-4 metaG | ecosystem: Host-associated > Plants > Roots > Rhizosphere > Soil | place: Michigan, USA... | reverse complement strand
GGGCAACGGTGATGCCGCAGAGGCAAGTTCCAGATTGCGCAGACTGCCCTGAAACCAAGGCTCGTCTGTGAGCACTGAGAGCGCTGCGGCGCCTCCGCTCTTGTAACGACGCGCGATCCACTCCACGTCGAATTCAGGCCGGATAAGGCCTTTTGATGGAGAGGCTTTTTTGATCTCGGCAATCACTGCCGGACCAGTGGCCGCCTTCTTGCGCAGAGCGGCCGCCCATCCGCGCGGATGATGCAGCGTGGCAAGCCGCTCCAAATCTGCAAGTGGCACTGCCTTTTTGGCAGTAGCCACCGTGCTCCGTGTCTTTGCCAGAATGAGATCGAGTTGCGTTGACATACTCTCTATCGAGTATACCGGGCAGCAATATGATTCTGGGCCGGGTTCTCTAGTCTCTCAGTTTCTCGCAAAGCTGTTGTAGATAGCTGCGGACTGCGGGTTCTCTCTCAAGGCCGATAGCAATTCCGTAAGCGTGGCGAGCCTCGTCGCTCTTGCCGGCCCGAGCAAGCAAGTTGGCACGCACTGCCCAATAGGGCTGATACTCGTTTACGCGTTTGTCCGTTCTCACCCAGTCGAGTGCATAGAGGCCCGCTTGCGGTCCATCTACCTCGGCAAGCACCATGGCTCGATTGATCTCGGCCACAGGCGAGCGCGTTAACTGAACCAAGGCGTCGTAGAGCCTCAAGATCGCGCTCCATTCCACTCGGCCCCGCAGCAGTCCATCCGTATGTGCTGACTGAATCGCGGCCTCGAGCTGAAAGCGGCCGATCACTCCGGCACCGCTGGCGCGGCGAAGCGCTGCTTCCGCTTCCGCGATCATCTGCCCGTCCCATTGCGTACAGTTCTGCTGCATAAGCGGCACGAATTCGCCGGCAGCATTTCTTCGCGCAGGTCTGCGCGCTTCTGCAAACAGCATCAGCGCAAGCAATCCCCAAGCTTCGGGCTCGTCGGGAATCAACTCGGCCAGCAGTCTGCCCATAAAAATAGCTTCCGCAGCTAGTTCCATGCGGACAGGATCGGCCCCTGCTGCCTCACTCCAACCTTCGGCATAGCAAGCGTAAATTGCATTCAGCACAGTATCGAGGCGTTCCGGAAGCTCATCGCGATCGGGGACGCGAAAGGGAATGCGCGTGTCACGAATCTTGATCTTAGCGCGTACCAGCCTCTGCGCCATCGCTGCCGGAGAAACAAGAAAAGCATTCGCGATCTGCGCCGCATCTAGTCCGAGAACGGCCTGCAGCATCAGCGGCGCGCGCGCAACTGGGTCAATGGCCGGATGCGCGCAAGCGAAAAGCAATGCCAACCGCTGATCGGGAAAGCCGTGTTCTGGATCAGCGGTCATAGAAGTTGCCAATTCTTCCAGCTCTTCGCTGCTTGCGATTTCGCGTTGCCGCCGCACAGCATCAATGAGCTTGCGTCGCGCCACCGTCAGCAGCCACGCCTCGGGATTTGCCGGGCAGCCGTCCTTTGGCCACGCGACCAGCGCCGTTGCGAAAGCTTCTGAAAGGGCGTCTTCCGCCGCGGCCAGATCGCCGGAACCCGCCGCAAGGAACGCCACGAGCTTGGCCCGGCTGCTGCGAACCACTCCATCCAGGATTTCGTGTGGCTGCTGGTGCACCTTCACGGCTCCGCGGCAAAAGACTTGGGCGGCCCCTCGGCCGCTCAATGTTACATGGACCAGATAGCGCGCACTTCCACAGTTCCGTGTTGCACGCCCGGACAACGCCCCGCCCAGGAGAGGGCCGCGTCCAGATCGGGAACATCGATCAGGTAATAGCCGCCCAGTTTCTCTTTTGAATCGACGAACGGACCGTCGAGCACCTGAGTCTTTCCTTCAGTGGCGCGCAGCGTGGTTGCGGTAGACGAGGGCCGCAGCCGGTTAGAGCCCACATAGACACCAGCAGATTTCAGTGCTTCAGAGTAGCCCTGATAAGCAGCAACTCCTTGCTTCTGTTGCTCTGGTGTCATTCTTTCCCAGCCGGACTCATCCGAGTAAAGGGTTAAGAGATATTGCATGGGGAAACCTCCATCTTGGGATTGTAGGCGTTTGACCGCCTCACTCTCATGACGGATTGGCAGAGTCGAAATCGACATTTCGCCGGAAATTCTTTCCAAGCGATTTGCCGATGCATCAGAGCTATCGGATACGAAGCAGCGGATTAGAGTGGGACCTACGATGTTGCAGCTTGGGCAACGAGTTCCTTGGCGGCTTTGCGGCCGAGGCGAATGCAGTCAGGTATTCCGATGCCATCGTAGGCATTGCCGACAAGGTGAATCCCGGGCAGCGCAGCGGCGTGCGAGGTCACTCGCGCAATTCGGTCCTGGTGGCCCACCGAATACTGCGCCATGGCGCGGCGCCAGCGCGTGACCTGCGTATATTCCGGTTCCACATTGGGGCTGATGGTCTTTTCGCCGAGAATCTCGCTGAGTTCACGGCGGACGACGGCAATCAGAGTTTCGTCCGGCTCCGTCATTAGGGACTCGTTGCGAATGCCGCCAAGAAAAGCGCGGAAGACTGCCTTGCCGGGCGGTGTGCGGCCCAGAAATTTGCGTTGAACAAATGTGCAGGCCAGCATGGCGCGATTTTCAACGGCGGGCACCAGGAATCCGAAGCCTTCCGGTAGAGTGCCGAGCTTGTTTTCGTCGTAAACAAGGTTGATGGTGATGGACGAGGAATATGGAATGCCGCCCAGGTCCTGGCCAAGCACGGGATCAATGGGCGTGAGCAGTTTGCCCGCGGCCCAGGCGGGCGAAGCAAAGATGATTGCGCCGTAGTTTTCTTCAGTACCGGCCGCCTGGATACTCCAGCAATTTGTGGTTCTGCCAATCGCAGTCACCGGCGTTGAAATCCTTATCGATGCAGGATCGAGCTTTGCCGTGAGGGCATCTACAAGCTGCTGCATTCCGCCGCGCAACGCGGTAAAGATCGAGCGCGGGGCGCGCGGAGGCGATGATTTTGCATTGCCGTTGCTCTGCGCAGATTTCGCCCTGGCGCGCATCTTGCTGTGCGCAGCCAGCATGCCACGGGTGAGCGACCCATACTGCGTTTCCATTTCCACCAGGCGTGGGAGCACTGTGCGCGCGCTAAGCTGCGTGGCATCGCCGCCGTAAATGCCGGAAAGAAGCGGATCGGCAAGCCGATTGACAGCCTCGGATCCGTAGTGGCGTTCCACAAGGGCGGCAACGGCTTCGTCTGGCAAACCGCTGGGGCGGGGCGGATGCAAAAGCTCCAGTGCCATGCGGATCTTGGTGGAAAAACTGAACAGCGGTGTCAGTGCCGTAGGAACAAGCTTTGTGGGCACCAGGAACATTAGCCCGTCCGGCAGCGCTACAAGGCGGTTGCGGACCAGGATATAGGTTTTGCGGTTGGCGTCGTTGGAAGGGAGAAGTTGGTCTCCAAGTCCCAGTTCGCGGCACAGTTCGGCGGCGGCCGGCTTTTCAGTCAGAAAGGAGTCTGGCCCGCGCTCGATGACTGCGCCATCCACAATCTCTGAAGACAGCGACCCACCCAGCCGTTCGCGCGCCTCGAACAAAGTGTAAGTGACTGGCGCGCCCGCTTTGTTTGCTTTTTCAAGCTCATAAGCGGCTGCGAGGCCGGCAATGCCGCCACCGATGATTGCTATCCGCATCATTAAAAGTATCCCATGTTTACAGCAGGTTGCGGGCTATGCCCTTGCCGGGAGGCGCAGTCGATCGACCCCGCTGGCAGTGTGACCTCACTGAATCTTAGGATCGGGGTAATGACCGCAGATTGCATGTGATTGAAATCACAAGGCAGCTGAAATGGAGAGCGTAATGTTGAAGGCGTCTCATCCGGCCAGGCTGGCTGAGCCCTTTCTCCTGGCCAACGTGCTTCAAATTCTTCAATGCGGAACGTCTGCTGGTTCCCTTCCTCGCAATGATTGATAGTGTTAACAGGCCCCCGAAGGAGGCTCTGCATGAGCAGTGAGCTGATCCACCGATTGCATTTTGCCTTCACCATCACATTTCATTACCTGTTTCCGCAGCTCACAATGGGCCTCGGCCTGCTGATTGTGATTCTGAAGTCCGTGGCACTGAAGAAGCAAAGCGCCGAGTGGAATCACGCGGCCCGTTTCTGGGGAAAGATCTTCGCCATCAATTTTGTGTTCGGCGTCGTCACGGGAATCCCGATGGAATTCGAATTCGGCACCAACTGGGCGCGATTCTCCAATGTATCGGGAGGCGTAATCGGACAGCCGCTGGCAATGGAAGGCGTATTCAGCTTCTTTCTGGAATCGGCGTTTCTTGGCCTGTTTCTCTACGGCGAAAAGCGAATATCGCAGACGATGCACTGGTTCGCATCACTGATGGTTTTTCTCGGTTCCTGGATCTCCGGGTTCTTCATCATCGTGACCGATGCGTGGATGCAGCATCCGGTCGCGTATGAACGTATGGCCGATGGCAAATTTGAAGTGCTCAGCTTTTGGCAGCTGTTGTTGAACCCGTGGGGGCTGCTGCAATATGCGCACAACATGACGGGCGCTGTAGTCACGGGGTCGTTTGTCATGGCCGCAGTGGGAGCCTTTTACCTGCTCGAGGGACGACAAATTCAATATGGCCGCATGTTTGTAAAAGTCGGCGTGATTGCCGGCACCGTGGCATCCATCGTGATCATTTTTCCCACCGGCGATCTGCACGGAAAATACGTGGCGCGCCATCAGCCTACGGCGATCGCCGCAATGGAGGGGTTGTTCCGCTCCACCAGCGGCGCGGGTATTGTGCTGATGGGCCAGCCGAATGAAGAGACCGGCGAGATCGACAATCCGCTGGTCGTTAACAATGTGTTGAGCTTTCTCATCTACGGGACAACCAAGGCTGAAGTGCAGGGGCTTGATCGTGTGCCGCGTGAAGATTGGCCGAATGCGCTGCCGCTACTTTATTACGCGTATCACATCATGGCTGGATTGGGAACTTGGTTCGTGCTGGTTATGGTGGTGTCGGCGTTTCTGCTGTGGCGCGGTCGGCTCTACTCTGCGCGCTGGGCGTTGTGGGCTGTTCTGCTCAGCTTTCCCCTGCCGTATATTGCCAACACTGCCGGTTGGATGACGGCCGAACTCGGACGCCAGCCATGGCTCATTTACGGACTGATGCGTACCAGCGAGGGCTACTCTAGTACCGTTTCGGCCAGCAACGGGCTGTTTACGCTGATCGGTTTCATGGGACTGTACACGCTGCTTGGTCTGCTGTTCACTGTGCTGATCTACAACGAAATCAGCCACGGCCCGGGAGAAAGACCCGCTGTCAAAGAGGCGATTTCCGCTGACTGAAAGTTCTAGTAACAGAGGTTCTAAGGAGCCTGGCAATGATGGGTTTGATCTGGTTCTGGCTGGTTGCCGTAATGATTGTGGGCTACGTTGTCCTGGACGGCTTTGACCTGGGCGTAGGTGTGCTGCACCTGTTCCTGGTGCGCACCGAGGCGGAACGCCGGGCCACGCTGAGCAGTATTGGTCCCGTGTGGGACGGCAACGAAGTCTGGCTGCTTGCCGGCGGGGGTACACTTTACTTCGCTTTCCCCACGCTGTACGCATCCGCATTCAGCGGCTTTTATCTGCCACTCATGATTGTGTTGTGGCTTCTTATCCTGCGTGGTGTGAGCGTTGAACTTCGAAATCACATTGAAGTGGGTGTATGGCGTTCGCTGCTCGATGGGCTGTTCGGCGTTTCGAGTCTGCTGCTGACCATCTTCTTTGGGGCGGCACTGGCCAACGTGATCCGGGGCGTACCGCTGCAGGCCGATGGATATTTCTTTCTGCCGCTTTGGACAAATTGGAAGCCGGGCGTGCATCCGGGAATTCTTGATTGGTACACGGTTATTGGCGGGCTGGTTGCGCTGGTTGCACTTACTCTGCACGGCGCATTGTGGATCACGATCAAAACTTCAAACGAACTGTGCCGCCGGGCCCAACGCATTGTTACGCCACTCTGGTTCGTACTGCTGGCGCTTACGATCGCCAGCCTCATTGCCACTGTGAATGTTCGGCCACAGACTCTCGACAACTACTTCATGCACCCGTTCACGTTCATCATCCCGGTGGGCGTGGTGGCCTCGCTCGCAGGCGTCTGGATATTCAATGGCAAACTGCAGTCCATTCGGGCTTTCCTCTGCTCTTGCCTGTATCTCTTCTTCATGCTCGCGGGAGCCTGCTGGGGACTGTATCCCACTCTGCTGCCTGCCAGCACCGGACCCGATCGTGACATCACGCTGAGCCGCGCTCTCTCCGGTCCGCACACGCTCTCCGTCGGGTTGGTGTGGTGGACATTCGGAATGTTGCTGGCCGTGGGCTACTTCGTTTTTGTATACAGCCGGTTCAAAGGCAAGGTGGACCTCCAACCCGGCAAGCACTAGAGCGGCGACATGGCTTAATGTGCGGATCTTTCACTGCGCTTAATTAATTTGAAAACGTCGATACGAGTCGCGACGCTCGTGTCGATAGATTGATCAGATCGAGATCGATCAGATCGCGCCCGCCCTGGGCGTGATTGCAGTCACTGACGCTAAATGAGCATGAGCACAGAGTCTTAGTAGAAGTCACTGACATCTGCACCAAGAGCATCTCTGCGTGAGGTGCAACACCGCTACGGACGTGTCCACTGCTTCAGACAGGTTGCCGCATCTGCGGCGAGGTGGCCCGTGTGTGGGGTCGATACCTTAGGCTGTTCATCATTTTTATAACTATTTCGATTCCAGCTTTGCCCAGCGCGGCAGCGAAGGAAGGGCGGGCCCCAAGCCTATCCGTTGAAGGCATTTTGCGCTTCGATCTCTATCGGGGTTACCTGATGGTGGCAAGGGGTACGGTGGGTCCACTCAAAGGATTGCACTTCCTGCTCGATACCGGAACGAGCACAACCCTCCTCGATTCCCGTATTGCGGGCAAACTGAACGTCAATGGAATTCCCGAAGACGTAGATATTATCTGCCTCAAGAGCGGAGTGCGGGCTACGCATGCGCAGATACCTAGCATTGAGATCGGCCCGGTTCAGCAGAAACACGTCCCGGTGCTTGTACAGGATCTATCGATTTTCGACGATGCGTTACCGGTCCACATCGACGCCGTGATCGGCCTCGACGTGCTGGGCACCAGTCCATTCGAGGTCAATTATCGAACCCGCAGGATCCACTTCGGGCAGTTGCCGCATCTTCCTGTTTCGGTCCCGCTGAGCGTTGAAGAGGGACTGGCAATGGTTAAGGTGGAACTGAACGATACGACGGCCCATCTGATCTTGGATACCGGAACACCATCCCTGCTGATCTTTCGTGCCAGAATTCCAAAAGCTATTGCAGGTTTGAAAATGCATAAGCCGCAAGATGCCCACGCTCGCGGCAGTCTGCGAGATCACGAAGTGCACCTGCCCAAAATTCGGCTTGGCACGGCGGAGTTTGTCCGGCAATCGGCAATCGTCGTGGAAAACCGCGATGAAGGTGGGCGCGAGTTCGATGGCCTGTTGAGCCCCGCGGCTCTGGGCATAGACGCATTTGCGGTCGACCTGGACCGCGGCTCGCTCGAATTGCGATTCGGGATGTGACCACTTCCAGCCGATGCAACGAACCCTACTGCCGGGATTCCTTGTCCGCCCTTGAGAAGAGCGGTATATGAAACGGCTCCGAGGCCTGCGACTGCTTCTTCTGTTTCGAGTTGGCGTTATCCTGCTTGAGCGCGGTGCGTTGCGAATTGACGCAGGCCCATCCGCCGCGAAGCCGCTCGAAGACATGCGTAAAGACGCCCTTTTCATCAACAGGTCCCGAGTTGGCGCGGTGGTGCAGCGTGTAAGTGCCGTTTGCTACCGCGATGTCGCCGAGCATGCGAACGGTGATGATTTTCTGGGTAAGCCAGATGGTCTTGTCATCGGTGCTGATGGCCTGCACAATCTGCTGGTTGCGCGTGGTGATGTCGCCATTTGCGGCTACGTCCACGAAGAGCGGCGAAAGCACGTTCTCGAGGCTGTACTGGTCATGCTGATTAACTGCGTTGGACCAGCTGTCTTCGATCTTCTGAAACTGCGTGAGATCAGCGCTTTGCGTTGTGGCTACGGCCGTGGATACCGGTGCAGGCGCTGCCGGAGGAGTTTGAGCGATTGCAGCGCAGCAGGAGAGAAGTAAAGCAGAGAAACAGGTCAAACGGATCATTCGATACATAGCTCCCGACCTCTATGATAACGCCCGCAAGGACTCTCTATTGGACTCGAAAGATGCGTTCGCGATAGCAGGAATTAATCCGGAGATCCGTGGCGGGGCTGGCGTTCCCACTGGGAAAATCAGGAGCGGCGCGGAAGATGAGAAGGGCATAGCCCTTAGGTCAGCGCCTGGAGCCGCTCAGGCTGATGAAGCGTGACCAGAGAATCCTCGATGGAGATCCAACCCTCTTTACGGAATTGACCCAGGGTGCGGGTCACGGTCTCGCGAGTAGTGCAGGTCATCGAGGCCATTTCCTCATGCGTAAGCAGCAGAGGGAAACGGAACTCCCCGCCTTCGAGATGTTCCCCAATCTGGTGTGAGAGCTCCAGGAGCAGGCGCCCCAGCCGTGCCGCGACGGTTTCAGCAAGAGCAATGCGGCAGGCGTCCTGCAGTGCAAAGCGATATTCCTGGCAGATGCACTGGACGGCGCGCATCTGTGCTTCTTTGTGGCTGCGCAGGAAATTCAGGAACCGTTCTCGCTCAACGGGGCGGAGTTGTGCGGTGGTCAACGACTCTGCTGAAACTTCGTAGAGGCCGTGGGATAGCACAGCGTAAAGACCGAGTACGGAGCCGGGTCCAGCGACCCGCACAATCATTTGGCGATCTCCAGCCTGACCGGTAGTGAGCTTGAGGTATCCGCTGCAGATCAGATAGAGGCAGCGCGCCTCCTCACCCTGGCTAAAAAGGGAGGCTTGGGCGGGCAGCGAAATTGTGCTGGTTGCTAATTCGAGATCGGCTAGAACCGCACTTCCTAGTGAACAAAACCAGCCGGGGCGGCGGTTGGAGCAAGCCGCGCAACCTGCAGGAGCTTGCCGCGCGATGTGCTTCGGCCTGTTGTGTGTTTCTACGTTTATCTGAAAATCCGCCATCGTATTGGCCGCCCGGTACGGACCTTACCTCTTGATTTCCCGGTGTTTCTCGGCTCTGGAAGTCAAACGAGATGAGAGTCGAGACGAATGCAGCTTCGGGCCAAGGAAACGAGGTTTTCTTTCTGACCGAAGTTTGCAGCAAGCCTCAAGCGAATTGATGTGATGGGCCTCACGTCACTGATGTACCCAATCAAGCGACCCAAAAAGCTTGGGTGATTTTATCTTTCCAGATGGCACGGCGAGGTGTGCGCTGTTTCACATCGACCAATCTTCTCGAGCTCTGCCAACCTACCCTGCCCAGTGAGCTCCCAGCATGTGTCTCGGGGTGCGGACCATGAAGAGTTCATCTTCAGAAAATCGGAGCGACGCTCAGATTGCTGTGGCGCCCATCGCATGTGAAATCTTCGCCGAGTTGCTGATTCCAATCTCGCTACGAGCGATCTCGCAATTCTTTCAGCACTGCACCAGCAACGTACCGGAAGATTCGCAGGAGTTAACAGAAGGGCCGAAAGGCACTGTTTTGGATCACTTGGTGACAGGAATTACTCCTGCACTTTCAGCTATTTATCGTGTGTGATGAACATCACCGCTCGTTCTGATGACGAAAACGTAATCTTCGAGGCATGTAGTGATGCTCCGCACAAGAGCAACTTCGGGAAGAAAGAGATTCCGGAGAGGCGATGAGAGCAATGAAGGCGGTTTTTTTCATGCATAAAGATAGGCCTGTAGCGCGAACGCTGTTTGGTGCGGTCCCGGGAATACGGCTGGGGCTGCGAGCTTTTTTAATTCTGATGCTGGGCGCGGGAGTATTGAGCGCCATGGCCCTTGCTGCTGCGGCTCCGAAGGCGAAAACAGCTGAGAACAAGTCAGCAGTATCGGGCGACTTTGTTGGCGCCGAGACCTGTGCCACCTGCCACGAAGAAGTTGGCAAAAAGTTCGCTGAGAACCCACACAGCAAAATGGTCCAGATGCACGGCGGCAACGGCGTGACCTGTGAGAACTGCCACGGAGCAGGCAAAGCGCACGTCGATGGCGGTGGCGATACGTCGAAGATTTTCAATCCTGCAAAGCACTCGGCGAAGGAAGTAGACGCGAAGTGCCTGAGTTGCCATGGTGGCGCGCATCCCAATTTTGCCAATTCGCCGCATGGCGAGTCGGGGTTGAGTTGTATCAGTTGCCACAGTGTTCACAAGAGCAAGGATACGGAGAAGCTATTGAAGGCCCCGCAGCCGGCGCTTTGCTTCCAGTGCCACTCGGAGCAGAAAGCGCAGTTCAACATGCCTTTCCATCACAAGATCAACGAAGGCCTGATGAAATGCACCGACTGTCACGACTCTCACGGCACCTTCGGGAAGAAGATGCTCAGGTCCACAGCCGAGCAAAATCAGATCTGCAGCAAGTGCCACTCTGAGACGGCTGGCCCGTTTGTCTTCGAACATACCCCGGTCAAAACCGAAGGCTGTATAAGCTGCCACTCACCGCACGGTTCGCCCAATGCGCGTCTTCTGAATGTGTCCAATGTGAATACCCTTTGTCTCCAGTGCCATTCGGATTTCAACAACGCGAACAAGGCCGGCGTGCGCGGAGGAGTCTCGCCGACGGGTCCGGTGCACAACCAGTCGGCCCAGTACGTGGCTTGCACCATTTGCCATACGCAGATCCACGGTTCCAACACAAGCAATGTCTTCTTTAAGTAAGTGACGGAGAGTGAGACTAAGATGAAAACCTTTGGCTTCATTCAAGCAATCTCTGGTTTCGTCCCTCGCGCTTCCGTCAGGATTGCCGGAAGCATCGCTCTGGGCGCGCTGATCATCGGGACAAGCGCCATGGCCCAGGAAGCAAAACCCGCTGCAGCAAAGGATCAGAAAACGCCCAAGGACAGTTATGTCGTCCATCAGACCTGGGACGTGGGTGGTCGCATTGCCGATGTTAATGGCAGCGGAGGAATGTATAACACGCTGGTCAATCTTTACTCAGGCCCGCGCATTCTGGACCAGACGCTCGAAGTACACGCGCCGCAAGGAGCGAAGAAAGTCTTCTTCGACACCCTGTACGAGAACAGCAGTGGTTACGGCGGCGATCCAAACGCATTTAGCTGGCTACGCATGTCCAAGGGCAAGATTTATGACTTCAACGGCTCTTTCCGGCGCAATCGCCAATACTTTGATTACAACTTGTTTGGCAATCCTCTAAACCCGGCGGGCCTCACTTCCAACGGCTATACGTTTCCGCAAATCACGTTCGCTCCGCACCTCTTCAATACAGTGCGGCGCATGACAGACTTGAACCTGACACTGATGCCGGTTTCCCGGGTCAGCTACCGGGCCAGTTATAACCTGAACATCGTCCAGGGCCCGACTCTCTCCTCGATCCATCAGGGGGCAGACGCCCTCCTGTTGCAGAACTGGCGTAATTCCACCGATAACTGGATCGGTGGTATCGACTGGAAGCCGGTGCGCGGCACCACCCTGACCTTCGAGGAGCACATCACGCATTACAAGGGCAACACCAGCGACACGCTGGCAAGCATCGGGCTCCTGCAACTCGCGGGCGGCACGCCTGTCTCCCTTGGCTTCGATAACTCGACCGTGCCAAGTTGCGGCAATAGGCTTGCGGCTATTACCACCTCGGCTACGAATCCTCCTACGGCGAATGCAACCTGCAACGGCTTTTTACAGGACATACGGATTCAACCCACACGGACCATTTTTCCGACTGAGTTATTCAGGTTCCAAAGCTCGAGCCTGAAGAATATTCAAATGACAGGCCGGATTCTATATACGGGTGGCAACAGCTCCATGCCTTCGTATTACGAACTCTTCAACGGGCTGGAGAGCAGAACCGCTTCGCGCGTGGAGACCTTCACCGGAAGCAGCTACGTCAAGCGCTACACCATGGCCGCCGATTTTGGCATCGTATGGCAGATTTCACGGCGTTTTGCTCTGTCGGAGCAGTTCGATCACCTGAACTGGCGTCAGCCAGGGACTGGTACTCTCAGCGAAGTTCTGCAAACGGGCAGTTCGATGGCGGTAGCTCCCAGTGCGCCTCAGGCACCCAGTATCGATGTCTCAGACACGTCTCTTGGCCAGAAGACTGAGTCCAACTCCCTCGTCGGGGAGTGGGAAGCAGCCAACTGGGCGAAGGTATCGCTGGGATGGCGTCATCGGTCGCGCACGCTTGGTCAGGTGGGAGAGCCAACGAGCGCGCTGGCGAATGGCCGCGACTACACTTACAACGACCACCAGAACAGCGGAATCCTCAACGTTGCTCTGCACCCTGCCTCGGAGTGGAGGATAAACGGCGCCGTGGAGACAGGCTGGGTAGATAATTTGCTCGTGCCAATAGCGCCTCGCCAGTTTCAGCAGTACCAGTTCCGGACGACCTACAAGCCGAAAGAATGGGCACTGTTGAGTGGCGCCTTCAACGATCTGGAACGGCGCAACAGTCAGTATGGACTGCGGGCGCACAGCCGCAGTTTCGGGGTATCTGGCTCTGTGACTCCGAACGAGTTCTATAGCTTGGACCTCAGCTTTGGCTACCAGAGTGCCTACTCGCAAGTAAATAGCTGCTTCGGAGATCCGCTGGGTTCTCAGCCGGCCGACGCTACGCAGGCGCCGACAGGCGCCACCTGCGGCAATCTCCCGTCGGGGACCACGCTTCTCTGGTATGGGACCAGCCGATATAACACACCCTCGTATTATGGAGTGGCCGCCGTTGTACTCACGCCCGTCAGGAACCTCCACACGACTCTAGGCTATCGTGCTACCGGTATTCAGGGAAACACCGAACAGCTGAATCCGCGCATGGTCGCCGGGACCTTGCAGTCGATCTACCAGACGCCTTATGGCAACCTCGGCTACAAGGTAAGAGAGGGATGGACGATACACGGTGATTATGATTACTACGGATACGGCGAAGGCGGGCCTGTGGGACCAACCGCACCTCGTACCTTCCATAGTCAAATCGTCACCATTGGGTTGCGTTACGAGCACTGAGACCGCCTGTATACGGGTGGGTCAGAACCTGGCCCATTCAAATGGTCAACGGAATGAAACGGAAGAGCGGGCTTCTGCCCGCGCTTCCGCAAAGCAGGAAAAACCCGAGTTCTCCTGCAACCCGCGTGTAAACGCATGTTGCCAGGAAAGCGCAAGGAGCACAGAACAATGAAAAGGACGAGTCGATTTGGAGCGGTGCTGGCGGCAGTGGTTCTGCTTGTCGGCGTCACGAGTTTCGCCCAATCTTCTGGGGAAGCTACCTATAAGACCAAGTGCCAAAGCTGCCACGGGGCCAGCGGTGCGCCGAGCCCGGCGATGGCGAAGGCAATGGGCGTGAAGCCGATTGGCGAAGTGAAGAGCACGCCCGAGGCAAAGATGATTGCGATAACGACCAATGGCGAAGGCAAGATGCCGGCGTTCAAGGGCAAGCTGACCGACGCGCAAATCAAGGACTCGGTGAGTTATTTCCGGTCGTTAGCAAAGTAACAGGATCCAACACAACTTCGGAATTGTGGTTGTGTTGGATCAAGTAAGATAGCAGAACTTGGCAGGGTCCTAGGCCAGCAGTTTCGATTGCAGGAACTGGAGTAACAAAGTGAGTCGGCAGGTGCCGCACGACGAGTACTCGCCGTAATTTATTCAGAGGGGTTTTTTATGACAAAGACATTGCGTTCCGTGTTAATGCTGACTGCGGCCGTTACGCTGGCTGGCACATTGGCTTTTGCCGACTCCGGCGAAGCAACCTACAAAGCGAAGTGCGCGAGCTGTCACGGCTCGGCCGGTACACCCAGCCCCGGTATGGCCAAGATGATGGGCGTAAAGCCCGTTTCTGACCCGTCGGTAAAATCGATGTCCGTGGCCCAGATGGAAGAGGTTGTAAAGAACGGCAAGGGCAAGATGAAGCCGATAACAGGCTTGACGGACGCGCAGGTGAAGGATGTCGTTACCTACTTCCGTTCGCTGAAGTAAGCGGTACAATCAGAGACCGAGAACCACGAGAGCACTTCTCCTCTTTGTACGTCTGGCGACACGTGTGCCAAGCGACGCCTCCTCGATGAACCGTCGCCTGGCACCACCGGTGCGCATACAGCATAAGGAGCAGTGCCGCAGGCCCGCCCCAGGGCGACAGCACGATAGCACTGCCTGGAGTCTGAGCGCGAGATACCGGCTTCCAGCCAAGCGGTACCGAGCGTCTGGTCCTACTGCGCAGTGGTCGTGGTCTCGCTCAAAAAGCGGGCTATTCGTTTGCTCGCGGAGGAAGAAGTGGCAGCATTTCAGAAGTTCCGTGAAAACTGGGTAAGGCCAGCGTTGTTCTTCGGCAATAACCCTATCAGCCTTGCCGGTGGCGCTATTACAAGCGCAGCTGGAGTGACGATGATTGGCTATTGGCTGGTCGAGCTTTTCGGCCGTACCAATAGCAATCCCTATCTCGGCATTATCTTTTTCTTGCTTCTGCCGGCGTTGTTTATCGGCGGCCTTGCGCTGATTCCGGTTGGCGTGTTTCTCCGCTACAGGACGCTGCAGAAGGCCGGTCAAATTCCTGCCCAGTACCCGAAGATCGACCTGAACGATCGCATTTTCCGCCACGGTCTGGACATTGTGCTGGTGGCGACTATTGTGAACTTGCTGGTCGTTGCGATGGCCAGCTATCGCGGTGCCGCTTACATGGATTCGCCGGAGTTCTGTGGTCAGTCGTGCCACGTGATGCATCCGGAATACACCGCGTACAAGGTTTCAGCGCACTCGCATGTTGCCTGTGTGGAGTGCCACATCGGAAGCGGTGCGGAGGCATACTTCAGCGCCAAGGTGAACGGCACAAAGCAGCTGCTTGAAGTTTCGTTCCATCGTTATCCGACCCCGATTCCTTCGCCGGTGTCGAGTTTGCGACCGGCACGCGTGATTTGTGAGGGCTGCCATACGCCCGCCAAGTTTGTTGGCGAAAAGCTGCTGGTGAAGTCGAATTTTGCTGACGACGAACAGAACAGCGAAACGCAGACGGTCCTGGTACTTCACCTGGGCGGCGAGGATTCGCTGTCTCGCCTGAGCGGCATTCACGGCGTACACCTGAACCACATGGAGTACATCACAACGGACTCGGGTCGCAACACCATTCCCTGGGTACAGCGGCAGAATAGGGATGGATCAGAGACTGTATTTGCGTCGACAGCGCTGAACGGCGCACAGCCCAAGGGTGAGCGGCGCACCATGGATTGCATTGACTGCCACAATCGCGCTTCGCACACGTTTGTGACTCCAGAAGAGGCGATCAACCGGGCCATGGCAGACGGCGCCATCAGCACCGATCTTCCTTTCGTTCACAAGGAAGGGCTGGAACTGCTGAAGGCTTCTTATGCAAGCCAGGATGAAGCACGTGCGAAGATTCCGGCGGAGCTTGAGAATTTCTACAAGAGCTCAAAACCCGAGGTACTGAGCACGAAGCCAGCTCAGCTGAAGGCTGCCGGTGTCGAACTAGTGAGGATTTACACGCAGAACGTATTTCCCGACATGAAGGTGACGTGGGGAACGCATCCGAACAACATTGGCCACATGAGCTATCCGGGATGCTTCCGCTGTCACGATGGCGATCACGTAGCGAAGGACGGCAAGGCCATTACGCAGGATTGCGCTAACTGCCACAACTTGTTGGCGGTGGAAGAAGCCAAGCCGAAGGTGCTTTCGGATCTTGGGCTGTAGAGCAGTTTTGGAGCAATAACAACGGCGGCTGGATGGATCGAAGGGTAATTGCGATCTATCCAGCCGCCGGTTTTTTCTAGCCGAACATTATTTAGCCTGGACAATTAAGATAAGTGTCTTTGCGCTTAGAGTAGGCCAGAACGGCTTTGGCTCCTATAGCAATAAGCTCGCACCCGAGTACCACAGAAGTTGTATTGTGCGGCTCAGGCGGTAACGCGCGCCGGGTTACTTCAGGGTTCTGTTCATCGGAGCATGATAGGCTGACATTTCGCTTGGAGGAAGTTTCGGAGCCATGTCATCCAGCCATCCGTATCACTTCAATCTAACTGCCGCTGCACACGCAACGATGCTCGAACACGGGTTCCAGCCGGATTTTTCGGCGGCGGCCGATGTCGAAGTGAAGGCAATCGAAGAGCAGCCTGCATTGCCGGCGGTGCCTGGCGCTAAAGACTTGCGCGGATTGCTTTGGTCATCGATTGATAACGACACGTCAAAGGATCTGGATCAGATTGAGTGGGCTGAGCAACTGCCCGACGGTCGCATTCGCGTGCTGGTGGGGGTTGCAGATGTGGATGTGCGCGTAGCGAAGGGCATGGCTCTCGACAGGCACGCCGCCAACGAGACCACTTCTGTCTACACGGGCGTCACGGTGTTTCCGATGCTTCCTACAGAGCTGTCGGAAGGTATTACATCGCTGAATGAGAATGAAGACCGCGTCGCTATGGTGACGGAGATCTGCGTGGATGAGGCCGGCACGGCTTCAGACGGGAAAGCCTACCGTGCGCTGGTGCGCAACAGGGCGCAACTGGCGTATCCGAGCGTGGGAGCGTGGCTTGAGGGCAACGGTCCAGCTCCGGCGAAGGTGGCGGAAAACGCCAAACTCGCGGCGCAACTCAAACTGCAGGACGCAGCGGCGCAGCGCATGTCGGGAGGACGATTTCAGCACGGAGCTCTGGATCTGGAGACGATCGAGACGCGGCCGGTAATGCTGGAAGACGAGGTGGTGGAGATTAGGAAGCTCGAGAAGAGCCGGTCCACGTCGCTTATTGAAGAGTTCATGGTGGCGGCGAACGGAGTAATTGCCCAGATGCTTGAGGACGGTGGAGTCGCCAGCATCCGGCGCATTGTGCGCACGCCCAAGCGCTGGGATCGCATTGTCGAGGTGGCCGCAGGGCTCGGAACCACATTGCCGGCAGAGCCGGATTCGAAGGCGCTTAACAATTTTTTAATAGCGCAGAAGCAGAAAGATCCCGATCACTTTCCTGACCTCTCTTTGGCAATCGTGAAGCTGATGGGGCCGGGTGAGTACGTGGTGGTGCGCCCGAATGAGGTTTCGCCCGGGCACTTCGGGCTGGCGGTACAGGATTACACCCATTCGACGGCACCGAACCGGAGATTTCCGGACATAGTGGCGCAGAGGATCTTGAAAGCGTGGCTGGCAAACGAAACGCATCCGTACACCACCGATGAGCTGAGCGCGATTGCTGCACGATGCACATTGATGGAAGATGCAGCGCGCAAGGTTGAGCGCGAGATGCAGAAGCGCATTGCAGCGGTGGTGCTGCATACGCACATCGGTCAAACTTACCGGGCCATTGTGACCGGCGTGAACCAGTACGGCACGTTCGTGCGGACCCTCGATCCGCATGTGGACGGCATGCTGGTGCAGGGTGGAAAAGGTCTGGATGTCGGCGAGCGGGTCATGGTGAAGCTGATTTCGACGAATCCGGAGCGTGGCTTCATCGACTTTGCGGTCCAAGGTTAGCCGGCATCAATGGCTTACAAGACCCAAGACTGGGGATCGGACAGGTCCTTAGTACCGTATCAGACACTTGGGGACCTGCAGGATTTCTGTGTCCCAGAGGTCCCGAGATTCGTCTAATCAAAAGGAACACCGACCAGGCAAATGCTTTTCGGGCATCGGCCGAAGACGGATTCCATTAGAGTTCGATTCCCCTGCGGCAGCAATTTATAAAGCCGCTCATGCCGTTCCCTGCGAACGAGGCACGGAGCGGTACCGACAAAAACTCTGGAGAATGCATGCGTTTAACGAGACGATTCACTGTAGTTGTATCTATTTGCGGGGCGGTTCTGCTGGGCTTACCTTTTGGCGTGTATGCACAGGAAACTTCGCCCGTTCAGCAGCTTGCTACAGCAGCTGGGCTCCCGGATGCCCCTGAACCCGAAGTCGCGACCGCAAACTTGATTTCCACCGGAGATGATGGCCAGCCCGGCGTAGAGAGCGCGGCTCCGATTCTGGTGAAAAGGCCGCTCCCACAGCCGAAGCGGATACTTGGAGTTATGCCCAACTATCGGGCGGTCAGCGCTGGAACGACTCCGCCGCCGTTTACGCCGCATGAGGCGTTTATGGTGGCCACAAGAAACACTTTTGACTATTCCTCATTTGTCTTTGTGGGGATAACGTCTTTGCTTGCTGAAGGAACGAATGCGCACAGCCAGCTCGGAAAAGGCGTGCCGGGATATTGGGCGTATGCGTGGCGCGGATTTGTAGACAAGGCGGGCGGCAATTACTGGGTGGATTTCATAATGCCGAGCATGGTGCGTCAAGACGAACGCTATTACGCGAAAGGCGAGGGTGGGATCCTGAAGCGTTCCGCTTACGCGGCAACGAGGGTGGTGATTACGCCCGACTTCCATGGAAAGAATGGCTTCAACACGTCAGAAGTGGTTGGGAGGGGAATTTCGCAGGCGATCTCACTCTCGTATTATCCAAGTCAAACTCAGACGCTTTCAGGTTTTGCCCAGAAATACGGTTATGCGCTGGGCCGCGATGCCATAACGAATGTATTTCGTGAACTTTGGCCGGACATCAGTACGCATCTGACGCACCACAGACGCTCACAGACATAGGTTCGAGTTATGCATAGTGTCGATCGCCATCTAAGGAAGGGATGAGATTGAGGATTGGATCTATTTTCCTTTTCTTTGCTTTCCTTGTGCCGGCTGTTTCGCCGGCCCGGATCCTCGCGGTGGAGAATGAAAAGGTCGGAGGCGAGTCCGGTTCAGAGGAACTGCCAGATGCTCCCGTTCCTCAAATTGAATTTGCTCAAGCTCAAACTCCTAACGAGCGGACCTCATCGCCAAACGGTGAAAAGGTGGTAGTGAGCCCGGCAGAAGTTGAGAAGGCCAAGAAGCAAGAGGCCGATGAGCAACTCGATGCGCAAGTGCATCAACGAGCGCTGGGCATTCTTCCCATGTTCAACATCACCTACCTGGGCGACCAGACGGTTAGCATGACCGCAGAGCAGAAGTTTAAGCTGGCTTTCCGCAGTTCAATTGATCCTTTTGCGTTTATGACACCCTTCCTGATAGCTGGCTATCACGAGGCGGCGAACGATCAGGAAGGGTTTCCGTGGGGAGTAAAGGGACTGGGTGAACGGGCGGGTGCAGCCTATCTGGATTCGTTTAACGGGAACATAATCGGTGGTGCGATCCTTCCCTCGATACTTCACCAGGATCCGCGCTATTACCGAATGGGATACGGAAGCGCAAGGCACCGGCTCCTGTACGCGCTGGCGACCACGGTTATTTGCAGGCACGATGGGACGGGGAGATGGGAGCCAAACTACTCGAATGTCGGCGGCAATTTAGCTGCTGGAGCCCTCTCGAGTTTGTACTATCCGCCCACGGATGAGGGCGTGCTTGCCCTGGCACTCAGCAACGGCGTCATCGTTACCGCGACGGGCGGAGCCGCAGCCATTTTCAACGAGTTTTGGCCCGATCTTTCGCGCAAATGGCTTCACAAGGACCCGACCAACGGGCTAGATGCGCAACGGAAAGCAGCTCACGGGGCAAACTGAGCAGCGCCGAGTCATCAGTAAATCTCAATCTGAGAACGGGCCCAAATTAGTCCATCAGGGGGTAATTATGTGTGATCTATTACCTTGCTTCCCTTCCTAATCATGCGTTATCGTGGTTCAACATTTCCGAGCTAGGTATTCTTCACGGCTGAGCGCTCAATTGGGTTGTATCCAATTTGCCCGGCAAAACAGTCAGCCGTGAGGAGCCTGAAGCCGGTGAGATTCACGAGAACTCGCTGTGGGGGGATAGATGAAGAGCCTTTTTATCGGCAGATCAATTCTTTTGCCGTATCTTCTGATTTTGGCTATCGCTGCTGTGCGCCTTTTATTTGCTAACCCGTATAATCTGCTCCCGATTTTTTCGGCGTTGCTGTTTTTTGGAGCGTGCCGCCCGGTGCGGGAGTTTGGCATTGCAGTTCTGGGGCTCATCGGCCTGGATATCTTCATCACCACGCATCACTATAGCTATAGGCTTGCTCCCGACCAGGCCCTGACGTGGATGTGGTATCTGATTGCGGTAAACCTGGGCGCAACGGTGCTTAGCAAAACGATATCGCCCCGACGGATTCTTGGGTCCTTGCTGGTGCTCTCGGTGTCATTTTTCGTGGTCAGCAATTTCGGCGTGTGGCTGGAGTGGCACATGTATCCCAAGACGCTGAGCGGATTGGCTGAATGCTATGTTGCTGCACTGCCGTTTTTCAGAAACAGCGTGGTGTCTGAAATGTTTTGGGGCGTGCTGCTGTTTGGTCTGGCTCGCTTTAGCCAGGTAATGGTACTGGGCACGCGTTTGAGACGCGTGTGCTCCTGAAAGCTGAGCAGTTTATTGGAAAGGGGTGAACATGGCCCTCGATAGAAATATTTATGACGCAATTCTGAATGGCAGCGTAAAGAAGGCACATGATGCCACTGCGTCTGCATTGGCAGCGGGCGCAGAGCCGATCGCCTTGATCCAGGACTCAATGGTTCCAGCAATGGAAGAGGTGGGCAAGCTGTTTGAGTGCGAGGAGTATTTTGTACCTGAACTGCTGCTTGCAGGCCGAGCCATGAAGAGCGCAATGGAACTGATCAAGCCGCTCCTGACCGCGTCAGGACAAAAAATGGCAGTGCGCGTGCTTATCGGGACAGTAAAAGGCGATCTGCACGACATCGGCAAGAATATTGTTGCGTCGATGCTGGAAGGCAGCGGTTTTGAAGTGATCGACCTGGGAACGGATGTTGCGCCGGAGAAGTTCGTGACCGCCGTACGTGAGAGCAAGCCGCAGGTGTTGTGCATGTCGGCGCTGCTTACGGTGACGATGCCCGCGATGAAGTCCACGATGGATGCACTTGAATCTGCGGGCGTGCGCAGACAGGTGAAGGTGCTGGTTGGCGGCGCGCCGGTGACAAGCCAGTATGCCCGCGAGATTGGCGCAGACGGATATAGCGATAACGCGAGCGGGGCCGTGAGCATGGTGAAGGAACTGCTGGGGCAGTACGCCGCCTAATGAATTGAAGACTCCATCTGGTCCGCGCGATTGACTGCGTCCGATGTCCATCGGCAAGGCGCCACGAAACTGAGCGTGTGGTCAGGCGGGCTGGGGTCCGCTGAACGATGCGATTAAAAGCCATCATTTGCCAGGTATTCACCCGCGAAATGGAAGAGGTCATCGCGCGCTCCAAGCACGCAATAGATTTGGAAGTGATCCCGATGGGCCTGCACAGCCGTGGGGCACAGATGCGTTCATTTCTGCAAGAGCGGATCGATGCAGTGGACGAAGCGGGATACGACGCCATCCTGCTGGGATTTGCGCTTTGCGGACGCGGTACAGAAGGACTGCAGGCGGGGAAAACACCTTTGGTGCTGCCACGCGCACATGATTGTATCGGGGTGTTGATGGGCGGCCATCCAGTGTTTAACGCCTATTTTCAGGAGCATCCTGGCACCTATTACCGGACGCCCGGGTGGGTGGAGTTTCCAGCCGCGAATACAGATTTGGAGTCGCCGTTTGCTGTGGAGAGGCAAAAGTTTGGCGAGCGCAGCAGCCTGGAGGAATTGGTGGCGGTGTATGGCGAGGAGGACGGCAGGTTCCTCTTTGACCAGTTCAATGCGTTCCGCAAACACTACACCGGGCTTACCTATATTTCTTTGCCGTTAGCCTCAGACGAGATGAGCCGCAGCAAGGCCCAGGCCGAGGCCGCTAAAGAGGGATGGAACTTTGAAGAAGTGAAGGGAACGCTTTCAATCCTTGAGCGGCTGGTGAATGGCGATTGGAGTAAGGGAGAGATTCTGCTGGTCCCACCGGGCGCAACGATCCGCGCCAAGATCGGCGATGCGATTCTAGATGCCGAGATCCTTGACGCTGACAGATAACGCCGAATGAATACTGACATGGTGAAAGTGAGGCTTGAGCCGCTGTCGGTTGAAGTGTTTCTGCCGCGCGGAGCAGAGCTGATCGGCTCGCTTGCGGAGCATGGAGTGGAATTTCCGTGCGGCGGTACAGGTGTTTGCGGCGGTTGCAGCGTGCGCGTGTTGGCGGGCTCGCTCGCAATTAACCTCGCGGATCGCGAGGTTTTTAGCAGCGCAGAAATTGAAAGCGGATGGCGGCTTGCGTGCCAGGCCCGCGCGCAGGAGGGGCTGGTGCTGCATTGCGAGCAATGGCAAATGCACGTGCTGGCCGATGGAAGTGCGACCGTTGCGCACGGAAAACACGGGCTCGGCATTGCGATTGATCTGGGCACGACAACCATTGCTGCTCAGATGGTGGATTTGAAAGACGGTACGGTGCTGAGTGTGGAGACGGAACTGAATCCGCAGGCGCGGTTCGGGTCCGATGTCATGAGCCGCATACAAGCGGCCCTCGATGGACGGGACCTAACAGGAATGGTGCGCTCGGCGCTGGGCGCAATGGTGGCGCGGCTTGCGCGCGGGCGCGAGGTGGAAGTGGTCGACGTGCTGTTGGTGGGGAATACCGTGATGCATCATCTGTTTGCCGGGTGCGATGTCGGGCCCCTGTCCCATGTCCCGTTCGCGTCGCCTAACCTGGGCACGCAGAGTTTTGCGCCGGATGAGCTTGGATGGATGCTGCCTGCCGGCTGCAGAATTCGGT
>Ga0105240_10004007_pt1 | contig 22688 bp, 14 predicted proteins | sample KBSC54metaG_FD_80426 | JGI IMG/M metagenome (GOLD analysis project Ga0105240, IMG submission 80426) | Corn rhizosphere microbial communities from Kellogg Biological Station, Michigan, USA - KBS C5-4 metaG | ecosystem: Host-associated > Plants > Roots > Rhizosphere > Soil | place: Michigan, USA... | reverse complement strand
CATGGACATCTGGGGATGGACGCGCCGGCATTACTGGAAGAGATGTCGCGCTACTTCATACAAAAAGCTGTAGCAGCACATTCGACAGGCGTAGAGTACGACGCTGCTGTGGGCAATGAGGCTCTCTCAAGGACGCTCGATTCGCGCCTGATTCCGGCGTGGGCACCGCTGCCTAATCTTGAATTTATTGAGCAGTTGGCAACTCGCATGCCCAAAGCCGTACGGCTGATGCCTCGAAATCTGAACCACAGTTATCCAGTCACCGCCTGGGGTGCAGGAGAGTTGTTCGAATACCTCCAGTCGCGCCAGGTTCTGACCCTCATTGCCCGCGAGGACATTGAGTGGGAGGCGCTGGTGTCCTTGCTGGACAGTTTCCCTCGCTTGCCCCTTGTGCTCCTGGATATTGGATACCGCTTCGACAATTACCTGGTTCCTCTCCTCAAGCGTTTCCCAAACCTCTATTTTGATAGCGCGACCTATCTGGCCTACCGGCAATTGGAGAACTTTGTTGATCGCTCCGGACCCGAGCGCGTTCTATACGGTAGCCGGCTGCCATTGTTTACTCCTGCAACATCGCTGGGAGTGCTGGCCTCCGCTCGCATCTCAGACGATGCGCGGTTGTTGATCGCCGGCGGTAATCTTCGGCGCTTACTCGACGCCGCACAGACTGGATCGGACACATGATGCGCTCCCCCATTCCCGCCATGGATGCACACGGGCATCTGCGCGTCCGAGTCCGGTTTCCATATAAGACCGAACCGGAACAGATGCTGGCCGTGATGGACGACCTGAACATCCAGCGCCTCGCAGTAACGGCCTCGCTGGCGTGCTGGAACGATGCCCCGAGCGGTAATCTGCAGGTGGATGCGGTGTTGCGCCAGTACGGGCCGCGGTTTCTTGGTTATGTGACCGTCAATCCTCACGTAGAGGGCGAGGCCCTGCGAGAACTGGAACGATGGGCGCACTTTCACAACCCGCCACTGATCAAATTGCATCCGAGCGCCCATCTGTATCCAGTAAATGGACCGAATTATTCCCCGATTTGGGACTATGCCAATCAGACCGGCGCCACAGTGTTGGTCCATACCTGGGACTCACATCCATTGTGCGGGCCGCTTCTCTTTCCTGCCATTGCACGGGCTTATCCGCGGACAAATATTCTGATCGGCCATTCCGGTGTCACCTGGCGCGGCTACGAACAGGCGCAGGAAGCTGCGGCTAGCGCTCCCAACTTGTACTTGGAGCTTTCCGGTTCGCAGCGCCATCGTTCCATGCTGGCGCGCTGTGTCACTCGATTGGGAGCGGAACGGATCATATTCGGGTCCGATATGCCCGCGCTCGACCCTGCGGGCACGCTGGCCGATGTTCTGACGGCCCGCATTCCCGATGCAGATAAGGAGATGATCTTGCGTTATAACTTTTTGCGGCTTCTCGGTGAAACATAGAATGAATCACGAGTGATCTGATAAGCGCGTTTTGTCTGGCGAAGCTTAGAAATAGCATTGAAAGTTGGTGAAAATCATGGATCAAGTTCGAATCGGAATCATTGGCCTGGGCAAGATGGGACGGATGTGCCTGCGGGTTTTTACTGAGAGTCACCTCACTACGGTGACGGCGGTGAGCGCACGGCGGCAGGAAGTGGTGGATGAGGTCTCGGCGCAGTACGGTGTCCCTGGCTATGCCGACTATCGCAAGATGTTGGAGCGCAACGATGTGGATGCAGTCATCGTTGCCACGCCGGATAACTGGCACTTTGAATTCGCCAAGGCGGCACTCGAATCTGGTCGCCACGTGTTTTGCGAAAAGCCGTTTACCACCAATACCGCTGAGGCCGACACCCTGCTGCGACTTGCGCACAAGATGAACCGCAAGATCCAGGTAGCCTTCAATCATCGCTGGCTCTCGGCCTATCAAAAGGCGCACGACATGATCGCGGCAGGAGAGATTGGTGCGCCGATGACCGGCTATGCGCGCAAGAGCGACACCGTTATCGTCTCCACTAACAATATTCGCTGGGCTGGCGAAACCACCTGTGCATGGCTGCTCTCAGCTCATGACATCGACCTGGTGCGCTGGTTTGTTGCCAGCGAGCCGGTAGAAGCGCGGGCATGGGGGCGTAAGGAAGTACTGGTTGCGCGCGGCATCCCGACCTTCGACGTAATCCAGGCTCAGGTTAAATTTGCAAATGGAGCTTTCGTCACCTTTGAATCGGGATGGATTTATCCCAATACGTTCCCTACCAATGTCGATTCCTATATCCAGTTAATTGGAACGTCCGGGCATGTGCTTCTTGATCGCAAGCGGGAGTCCCTCGAGGTCAGCACCGAAAAGGAATTTTCCTACCCGAAAGGCTTTCTGAGTTCGGAGATATTCGGAAGACTACGTGGCGCATTCCCTTACTGCCTGGAGGACTTCGCATATGCGATTCTGAACGACACAGCACCCAGGGTGACGGGATACGATGGCCGGCAAGTAACTGCTACCCTAGAAGCCATTCACGAATCGATCGCTCGCGAAGGTGAAAATGTTCTCGTAGCTCAAGCCGCCGCTGACATTCTTAGCTGGTCGCAAGGATGATGCTCAGTACGCATCGCTGTTTGTGAATCATCGTGGAAGCTCATACGAACGTGGCAATACAGCGGCCATTCGCCTGGCACGGTATAGCCGATACGCTCCCAGGCTGACCAGACAAATCGCTATTGTCAGATCGGTAAAACGTGCGACGCGTGTAACCGCTAACACCCCGGCAATGCCGAGCAACACTCCTACGGCGACAGTTGAAAGGGAGATCACTTTCACCTGTTCCATCTTCTGACCGCCACCCTGCGCACTTGCTGGCGCGTGTTCGGCGTGTGTAAAAATCTGGTCGAATTTCACTTCCTGGCTGCCGGCGGTGCCAAATATCATCGTCCCCAGCCACATTCCCGCAATAGTTACTCCGGTGTTGATCAGGATGGAGGCTCCATCAAAATTGGCCAGCAGCCAAGGCCAGTGACCATGCGGCAATACCCACGCGCGAACTGCGAGCAGCGACAGTCCCACTCCCAGACCCAGAAAATAACCGACCACTACACCCTGCCAGTTGAGCCGCCGGGAAACCAATGCTCCCATCAAAGGAACAAAGGACGGGGCAATGAAAGCAGTGGCCATCAAGACCATTAGGTGAAACAGTGCCTGATCACCACCCTGCGAAATGTACAAACCGATTCCAAGCGATATCCCGCCGACCAGGAGTGTAATTAACCTCCCCACCCGCAGCAACTTCTGCGGTGAGGCATTGGGGCTGATCAGCCGCTGATACACATCTTTTGTGAGCACGCTGGCAATAGAACTGAAATCAGAGCTGACCGTAGCCATCGTTGCGGAGAGCATCGCTGCCACGATGATGCCAACCATGCCAGCCGGAAGTAGCTTGAGCACTAACAGCACATACACGTCGGCCGTTCGGTGTTGCGCAATCAAATCGGGCAGGAAGGTTCGCGAGAGGATTGCCGGCAGGATCATGAGCGGACCACCGATGAGGTGCAGGAAGGCGGAAAGATATGCAGCCTTCGAGGCTTGTCGCTCATCCTTCACAGAATAAAATTTCTGCGCCAGAGACCACGACCCATTCAGGGTGATGGTTAGCATCACTCCCCATCCGATCAGGTAAATCCAGTTGTAGGGACCATTGGTGACGTGAAAAAAGCTCTTTGGCAGCACCTCCACGGCATGCCGGAGTCCACCTGCACGCCAAATGGCGAGTGGAAAAAGTAGAGCCAGTGCGACCACCTTCATCAGAAATTGTATGTAATCGGTCACCATCAGCGCCCAGAGGCCACCCAGGAACGTATAAACGATGGTGATGACGCCGCAGATAATGATTGCCCAGGTGGCAGAAATGCCCAAACCCACAGCCAGGAAAATGCTGGTGGCGAATAGTTTCAGCCCGTCTTCTGCTACCTTCATGGGAATGCCGGCCCACGCAAGAAGTTGCCGGACAAAAGGATTGAAGCGGCGCTCCAGAAACTCGACCGGCGTCACTACCCGAGCCTTCCGCCATTGACGGGCAAAGATCAGGCCACCAACAATGCAACCCGGTACCGATACCCAGATTAGGCTGATTGCGGTCCAGCCATAGGTGTAGCCCACTTGCGAATAGGATACAAATGCCAAAGCGCTGGCACTCGACATGTAATGAGATACGCCAGCCAACCACCACGGCACCTGATGTCCGCCGGCAAAGTAATCCTCGGCCGAGTGCATGCGCCTGCGATAATAAAGGCCGACCAAAAGAACCAGCAGGAGATACCCGCCGATCACAACTAAATCAGAGAGTGTCAGCGGAAATCTGCTCATCGACTCATTCATGCGCGCGCCACAATTTCTGCCACCACATCCAGGAGCATTGATCCCCTATCCTGGATGGCCTGTTCTGTTGCTCGGGCGCATTCATGATCAGCAAGCCAGCGGTCAACGAAGGGGTTAGTTGAGCAGGCACATCGTTCTTCATTCAAGGCACACTCGTATATATTCCGATATTCCGACCGCTGAGGTTGATGCACAATAAGATGCCGACGTACCCGCACCTGCCAGCTCAGAATGTGTATCGCAGCGATCCCTGAATGACACGATTGCCTTCGCCTGAGATTACATTTCCGAAATTGACTACTGCAGATCCTCCGTATTGATTGGTTCCTACGTTTGCTACGACAGGAGCCGCGACTCCCCCGATCGAGGTGCCACCGCCATCCCAGTTCGTGTGATTGAATGCATTCAGAAAATCCGCCCTAAATTGTATTCCTTGGGTTTCTCGAATAACCAACTTTTTCGAGAGACTCATGTCCCAGTTCCAATATCCTGGTCCGAAATAACCGTTACGTGGAGAATTGCCCCATTGCCCAGGCACTGGCGCTGTAAATGCTGCCGGGTTGAGCCAGGTTGCCGCAGTCGAGTGAGCATGATTCTTCAAATATGGCTTCACGCCAGGAACAATGTTTGCCCTACCTGCTATCCAACCCGGATAAGCTGCGGGAGGCACGAAGGTGACGGAGAATGCAGGCCCAGTTTCGTAAGTTGCGATGCCGGAATACGTCCAGTCACCCAAAATCTCGCTGAGCACTCCACGGTTCAGAAATTGGCGATTTCTCCCAAAAGGTAGATCGTACACAAAGTTTCCAACCAGTGTATGACGAGCGAGGTAAGGGCAGTTACCGTAATCTCCTCGCGGATTATTGATGATCTGCGGACCCGCGCCAGTCGGCGGCCCTTCGTCGCGGCAAGCAGTCCACTGATACTGGGCCTGCACCAAGAAGCCCCGGGAAAACTGATGCAGGCCTTCAAGCTGCATCTGGTCGGTATTGGAAATGTTGTCATTGTTCGTGGTCTGGATAACACCCCACGGCTGGTAGGGACGTGAATTTTGCAACGGCGCGGTGGGTTGCTGCACAATCGGCACGTTGGTGTTGTATTGCGTAAAGGGCAAATTGAGAGTGCGATTGCCCACATAACTGACCCGCGCTTTCCAGTCGCCCCGGAACTGATGTTCCAGGGTCAGATTGAATTGCTGGATGCTCGCGTTCTGAAATTTTTGTGTCATCGCATAGACGGTAGGGTGCGCACTGGGTGCAGCCGCCGTACCTGCTGGAAAGGGTTGGTTGAAGGTAATATCAGGCAAATAGGGGCTCGTTGGCTTCGATGGTTTGGCTGAGCTATATGTGATGCTCCCTCCCCACGGGGGGTTCTGAATATTATGGCTGAAGCCGATGTAAGCGGCGTTGAAGTTGTAGTAGATGCCGTAGCCGCCACGGAGCACGGTATCGTTGTTGCTTGTGAGCCTCAATGCGAACCCGAATCTGGGCCCCCAATTGTTCCGATCAGGGCTATAGAACGTCTTCGCCAATCCCAAAGCGCCCGTGGTTGTGAACGGGTATTTCGCCAACAGAGAAGGATCCGTGCCGGGAGGCGCAGTAGGCGTACTGGAATCTTCCGGAAGTATGAGCGAATTGGCCGTGAAGCTGAAATAAGTCGCTTGATTGCCCCGCGCCAACCATGGAGACTGATACATGTAGCGCAACCCGTAATTGACGGTCAGCCTCGGAGTCGCCTGCCAAATATCCTGCGCATAGAACTCCCAATCGCGGCTGTAGACTACTTGGTCTGGCGTAGCACCGCCAGTGGCACCGCTGGTCGCATCACCAAGCAGGAAATCGGCGACTGCATTCCCGATCGACGAGGGATGTCCCGGCCAACCCTGATTTCCGGTCCATGTGCCATTGAACGTGAATGTGCCCAGAGGGCCATTTCCGTGGGTTGGAGTGTAAATCTTGAACCCGGTTTCATCGATGCCGGCTTGCAGCGTGTGCCGTCCCATCACATGGGTGAAATCGTCAGTAATTTCGACGTCGTACTCGCGAGTGTAGTCTGCCAGGCCGATGTCCCCAATGCTGTTGTAGCCCGTAAAAGTCATCTTGGGCAGACCGCGATTGTTGCTGGGGGTTAGTTGCGGAAAGAGGGGGTAAGGATTGAAGGTACCATTCTGGCCGCTGCGGATGCTCTCGTGATCGAACCACGCGGCACGCAACGAATTGATGGTGCTCTTTCCGAATGTGTGCGTCTCCGTGCCGCTCAAAGTGTAGGTCTTATAGCCGTAGTTCTGGCCGTTGCCATAGGTCGGCGGGCTGTTCAACGGATCAAACCATGGATCGCCAACAGAATGGGAGTAGACGCCGAACAGCGAATCGTGGGCGGACGGATGATAATCCGTGCGAAGGTCCCACTTGTTCGCATGGAAGACCTGACCCACCGTTGTTGTGTAATTGAATTGCTCGGTTTTCCCATCGGGCCCCTTCGTACCTTGAGGAAGTCCCAGCGAGCTGGCATCGGTCGGGGCAGGAACAAAGCCAAGTAATGCCTTTGCCTGTGAAGTGATCAAATTGGACGGGATTACATTGTTCGCGAACGGCTGTCCAGTTTGGGGATTGTAAAGCTGCACGCCCCCGGTAGCGTTACAGACCCCGCTAACGTTATAGGTCGCGCATAACGCCCCGAAGTCGCCTTGCGTTTGAGCAATTGTGGGCAGATTGTTCTGCACCGTACTCGGAAGGTTCTGGCGAAGCCCGTCATAGTCGAAAAAGACAAATGCCTTATTATGCAGAATTGGCCCGCCAATATCTCCGCCGAATTCATTGCGATGAAAGGGAGACCGGGCTTGACCCGCCGCATTGTTCACAAACGTATTGGCGTTCAACGCGGTGTTTTGAATATATTCATAGGCTTCCCCATGAAACTGATTCGTGCCCGCTTTGGTCACCATCTGTACATTCACAACGCGGCTGAAACGCGCATCCATGCCAATGCCGCCGACTTCGACCTCCTGCAACGAACTCAGTGAGGGCAAATTGACACCCCCCAGGCCGAAGGAATAGGAGCCGCCGCCGTTCCCGGAGTCATTCACACTCACACCGTTGAGCGTGAAGTTATCAGCTCCCCAATGAGTACTGCCAGCAATCTGGGGCGCCGAGTTGAATGTGGCGCGCCCAACTCCGGCGGCAAGAATAAGAAAGCTGTCAATGTCCTGGACAGGCGTAGGAAGGTTTTTTAATTGGGTAGTCGTGATCGCCGTTGCAATGGTCCCATTCTCAGTATTGATCAGAGACGCATTGGCAGATACCTGAATGTTCTCGGTCACGGAGCCTACTTCCAGCTTCATGTCCCTTCGCAGCGTTTGCTGCGCCAGCAATTGGAGGCCAGCAACCGTCGACTGTCTGAAACCTGTCTTCTCCGCGCCGACGGAATACACGCCCGGATCCAGTTCGGGCACGGTATAGTTTCCAGAACTGTCGGTGCCGGTATGAGCAGCGACTCCCGTCTGTTGGTTGGTAATCGTAATTTGTGCGTTCGAAACTACCGCTCCGGTAGAGTCGGTGACTCTGCCGGTAATGGAACTGCGTAGTACCTGGGCTGGCGACAGTACTGTGACCAAGCCACAAAGCAGCATCGTCGCAGAAAAAAGTGAAAAAACTTTGAACGGCCTCGTTCGAAAATGCGAAAAGGGCATAGGGTACCTCTCCTGATCATTTCGGTACTAATATCCCGACGTTCTATTAGTAGAACTATTATTCATTATGATAATCATTGAGGACATGTCTACCACCTCACGACGAAAGCCGTCAAGCGGAATTTCCTGCATCCATCGGCTCAACGTGTAGTGTGAGGCCGAGACTGGTTTTTCAGGAGGCGAGAGTGTATCGTAGCGATGTTACGAGCGATGGCGTAAAGCCTGCCCGCGCCTTTAGTTAATGGCGGAGCGGACCTTCTCCTATCTATGGTTGTTGCCTCACTTATGCGTAGCTCAAACCAGGACGGAATATAGATCTCCCGTATTGAGATGTAAATCTGACTACTCCGATTTACATTGGTCCCTGTCCGCATTTTCCGGCAAGGGAAGATTCCCCTCCAGCAATGAACTCCTGCGCAACCTGCAACATGGGGTTGGGAACCTCCGTAAGCGGCAGTTGCCAGATAATCACCCCGTCAGAGTGCGTACATCCGAGTTGCAGAGCTTTTCGGAGCAAGTCTGGCGCTGGGCCACCTTGTTTATGCCACGAGGTCGCATGGGCATAGACCCCTCCGTAGACTGGAAATTTCCCGTCGGCGACCACGCGAGCGTCCTCAAGGAAAGCTCGCAAGCCATTGTTTTGTTCCAGATTTACCCACCAGAGCCATACTCCGTCGACGCATCCCGCCAATCGTTCTGACTCCTGAGGATCAAGGTCATAAATCGTAGGAATAAATAAGAGCTTCGGGTTTATTTCCTGTTTCGTGTGGTAGATCTGGCAAACATAGTTCCGAGTAAACATCTTGTCGTTTCCGCCGGCATCGGTATCGTCGATGTTGACCCCACGCAGTATGGGATATTTGAGGGAGAGGCCAGCGAGTTCTTTCATCCAACGTACGAAATCCTCCCGGTAAGGCAAACTCGCTCCTTCGGTGTGGGGGATCAGTACTGGCCATACTGCGATGCCGGCCGCCTGCGCCGCGGGGAGAAGCCGCTTAAAATCCTCAAAACTCATAGGCGAGTTCTCTTCGATCGGCTGCACATAACAGGTGAAGTGGTTGGTACGAAGAAGCCGGATGGTCGTTGGCACGTCCAGCTTATGGTCCTTGCCTTGAATCGGTACGCTCCACGAGCAAGGAGAAGATCCCATAGCGTCTGGCATTTTTGTGGAAGCCCCGGCAGCGAGCCCCGACGGATGGATCGACACGATCAGTAGTCCAATCAAGACGAGCCGTGCGAAGCGGGTCGTGCGGTTCGTTATCATCGCTCGCGAGAGAGATTGCAGGATCGAATGCTTCGAACGTTCACGTCTAATATCCATACAGGCTCGATCTCCTCATTTACAGGTACAGTTGTTCAGATACTTTGCTGCGGTTTCCTGCTTGCCGACAGGCGCAGTAGTTTGCGGTTTCTGCCGGGGAGCTTCAGCTTCGAAGACAATCGTGTGATTCAAGATCCTAAATGTTACATTCCTGCCTTCGGTGACATTGAAGATTTCCTCGACGACAAACTCCGGGTCCGCAATACGCACACTCGTCTTTGAATCTTCAGCTTCATGGTTGATCACAAAGACAAATGCACTCTCATGGTTTGCACGCAAGCATGCCTCGATCTCCGAGAAGGTAGATCGTAGCCGAAGCGCTTATGGAATTGATGCCTCGCCTCATCGCTTAGATCGAAGGATTCTGGACCGGCGTGAAATGGTTCATCCTGATAACAAAACAGGTTATTGAACCCCGGAAGCTGCGTCCCTTCCGCGAGCACAGGCGCGAAATTTTTCCTGACGGCAACAGCGTACTCCGCTACATAGACGGAAATAGCCGGCGGCGCATTCCGGCCAAAGTTCTCAACCCTGCCTTTCGCAAAGGTATAGTTATAGGTGAAGAACATGCCTCGCGACCGAGCATAGTTCATCACATAGTGATCCAGCTCAGCAGTAAGGTGAGTCGGATACCCGATCCCCGTAAAGCCGTGATTGATCACCTGATCGATTGTGGAACGCAACGCGCGCCTCGCCTGGGTTGGAGTCGCGTCCTTTCCACGCTGCGGCGTCAGGCAATGGCGAGAGTTGTACGGTGATTGGGAAGGATTGCTTGCCCGATGGACCTCTAAGTCCATCGAACGCTGCTGGTGCGCGTCGGCTCTCGGTTTCAGTATCTTCGGTCTCCATGGCCGCGGCCCATTCCGGGGGACAAAATACAAGGACGCCATGTTCAAGAGCTGTCTTCTATCAATCATTCTTCGACCCTGTCATTCTTACTTGCGACGGCGAAGACCCGGTCTTCCCGACTAGAGTGATTCCATTCCAACAACGATCGCCTGGACTCCGCAGCACCGGCTACATCTGCAACACTGCTTGGAGTCCAGGCATATTCACTGCTAATTGCTTGCGAGCGACTTACATAATTTGACTGGCTCTCTTCCCCCGCAGCCTACTGGCCAGCCAACGTGGTCAAAGCAACCATGCCTCCGGCGGGCATGGAAACGGTAACTGTACCATTGCCCTCGGCATTGACTCTGCCTCCATCCGTCACTTTGCCGGTACCGTCGGCATTCCAAAGCAGGACTCTAAACTCCGTTCCTCTGGGCAGGTTGCCTATACTTACCGATCCAGTTGCCTGGTCGGAACTCAGCGCGAACAAAGTCAAGGCGCCGGTGGGACTGCGAAACGGAGTGATCAACTTCGTGCCCGAGGTGCCGCTGTAACCCAGCACCTGCCAGTGCTGGCCTGTGGTGTTCGCCATAAGCCATTCCATGTAATAGGAGGGGCGCAGTGGCCAGCGGTCCTGGCCTGGAGCCGGATTGAAGAGGTATCCGATAAGAGAGTAATCCTGATAGGTAAAGTCATACTGCGCCCGGAAAAAGTCCCATTTAGACATTCCGGTAAAACCATCGTTCACTGAAAGCATGTTGAACCATGCTTGCTCGAATCCGACGGTATTCGTTTCGTTGACTGGTGTTATGTTCCCGCTTGCATCCTGATAGTAGCCGGCAAGAGTAGCAGTGAGGGCACCTTTCCGGTACGGGTCAACGTCCATGATGGTCTTACCGTTCAAAGTCTTGATTCCCCGAACTCCATACTCGGTAATAGATAGCGGCTTGCGTTCTTCCACCGGAATGGCGTTATAGATGGCAAGAATCCCATTAAGCCGACTCTGCATGTACGCTGTGTCCCAATAGTTCCAGTAGATATGAACAGACCAGCCATCCAGGACATCTCCCATATGGGTCGCCATATAGTTGAACCACGTCAGTTGGTTATTGATCACCAGATCGCCACCTACAAACTTGATGTGATCCCGGATACCTGCGTTACGGAGTTCCTGATCGAGCAGCCGATAATATTGCTCATAAAGTTGCGGCTTTACCCAGCTTGTATTCACCTCGTTCTGAATGGTGATCTGCTGTACCGCAGTCAGCCCATGGTTCGTCACTAGGTCCACGAGCGTGGAGGCAAACTCCTGCATGTCCTGCTGCATCAGTTGCTGCTGCACCGTTGGGTCGTCCTTGGGCGCGCGATCGATGAACCACCACGTGATGTTGACTTTGGCACCGGCCTGTTGCGCGAGTTCTACTGTCTTGTAAAAGGAATCCATGAGATTCTGGTTAGCGGGAAGGTATGCCGCCGGCGAGAGAAAAATACGGCTCAACCCGGGTTTCATGTCCTTGACCTTGGCCTCAAGGTTTCCTATGTCTTCGGGCGGCTCATTCCCTACAAAGCCTCGGGTCGGATCGTTCTGCGCAGTGTATACATAACCATTCATCTGGGCGCCATATCCCTCGAAGTCGGGCACCACAACCTGCCCTGGATTGACGGCAAACTCAGTCACGGCTGTTTTTCCATTGAGCACCGCCGCGCTCCCAGCCTCGTGCGCGGCGGCATCCGCATGGACCGACACCACATCCGACAGAGGCACGTCGCCCAGATCGATGACCGCTTGCCCAGTTGAAGCGTCCACATTCGTGTAGTTTGTCGTACTGAGCTGTTGCCCGTTTGGCGAGGCCACTTCCACTCGCACGTTTGCAAATTGCTGAGGAACCTGTTGCGCATTCTGGTCCACAACAGAAAGATAGAGTTTTGCACCCTGATCCTGTGGGCCGCGAAGAGCATAGGCATCAAGCGTTAGAGGGCCCGCGTTGAGAGGCGTCGTCTGCGCCGAAGCGATACCAGCAGCAACGAGACACACGATGGCCAGAAGCGGAGCGAGAAGCGCCGGGTACATTTTTTTTGAAGTTAGGGTGAGTTTCGACATATCTGCGGAGTTCCTTCCCGATAAAGTTGTGGGTACTTCAAAAGCTCAAGGCGACCCTCGACGCTCCGTGGGTCCCTGACTTCAAGGAAGAGGAACTCCACGGTGACACGTTTGTAAGTTCGTGAAGTTAGTTAGTACTTTACGGTTAGGCTGAGTTGGATTGTGCGACTACCGCTTCCGCTCATGATCTTTCCGGCATTCGGGATCGGAGTTCCGCTATCGCGCGTATCAGCAATCGATGCCCCCGGCTGCCCCAGATTCATGTGGTTGAAGGCATCCAGGAAGTCCGCGCCAAACTGCACTTGTAACCGCTCTGGCAGCATGAAGTTCTTCTTTGCACTCATATCCCAGTTCCATAGGCCCGGACCGAAGAGCATGTTACGGGCCGAGGTGCCCCATTGCCAGGGTTGTGGCGGAGCAAAGGCATTGACATTGAACCACTGGACCCCGTTCACGATGTCATGCGATCCGGATTGCCGCCCTTGAGACAGTGGAATGCCAGCTACCTGATCGGCTCGTCCTCCCCACCAGCCGATGAACTTCGTGCCCGTTTGCGAATAGCTTACGGAGAAAGGCGTGCCGCTGCCGTAGGTGGTTATCCCAGAAACTTGCCAGCCGCCGAGGACCGCGTCTCCTATCCAGCCCGTGTGATTCAACCACTGTCGCCCTCTCCCAAAGGGAAGTTGGTAGATGTAGTTGAAGACCAGCCAATGCCGGCGTACACCGGTGGTATTTCCATAGTCGAGGGACGGCTGTTGCCATCGCTGAGGCCCGCCGGAGGTGTCGACGTCGTCCAGGCTTCTGGTGTACTGGTACTCTCCCTGAAAGCTGAATCCGTTGTTGAACCGCTTGTTGATCCCTGCCTGTAGCTGGTTGAAATGCTGGTACCCGCCGCTACGTGTGGCGTTGATCGCGCCGAATGGCTGGAACGGACGTTGCGCCTGCAGTGTGGCATTGGGAATTTGGATGTTGGGGACATTGATGGGACCGGAGTTCCACGGCAAATGCTGGCCTTGGTTGCCGACATAGGACGTCCGCACACTCCAACTCCTTCCAAACTCCTGTTCTACAGTGAGGTTCCACTCCTTCGTAAGCGCATTCTTGAAGTCCCATTGCAGCATGTTGATGGTGGGGTTCGGCGTAATGGCGTTTTGACCGTTGGTGCCAGGAAATGGATTCGCAAAGGTGATATCTGGCAAATATGGCGTCTTCGGTTTTCCCGGAAGCGAGCTCGCAAACGATTGATTGATTCCAAGCTGCCAGGGTGGATTCCAGCCATCGGCGCGCGATCCCACGAAGCCCGGCTGGAAGTTGTAATAGAAGCCAAGCCCACCGCGCACAACAGTATGCGTGAAAGGACGAAATGCGAAGCCAACGCGTGGTGCGAAATTGGTCCGGTCCGGCTGGATATATTGTAGGGGCAATCCTATGCTCTGCGTCGTTTCATACGGATACGCGGCGAAGAGATCCGGCGACGCTCCGGCCGGCAAGGTTGGAGTCGGGCTGTTTTGAGGCAAGACAAGCTTATCGTTTTTCATGTCGAAGGTCGTGACCTGCTGCGTACGATACCTCCAGGGGCTCTGGTATTCATATCGCAAGCCATAGATCAGGGTCAGTCGTGGGGTAGCTTGCCACGTATCCTGCACATAGCCGCCCCAATCCCGCGAATAAATCGGAGCAGCGAACGCTCCGACCGGAGCAGTCGAGGAACTGTTTGCCACCCCCAGAATATAGTCGGCGAACGAGTTCCCGGCAGAAGTTGGAGCTCCCGGCCAACCTAGATTCCCCGTCCACTTACCTGAAAACGCGAAGGAGCCAGTTGCGCTCCCGGTCGAAGGAACGCGGGAGCTGATCTTATATCCCGTCTCATCGATTCCCGCTTCGATCGTGTGACCGTTCTGGATACGCGTGAAATTGTCGGTAATTTCGACGTTCCAGCGAGGGGTGTAATAGCCAGTTCCAAAGTCATGGAACATGCCGGTGTAACCGCTCATCGTCATTGTCGGAAGACCGCGATAAAGAGTTGCTGGCATCTGCGGAAAGAGCGTCTGTGGATTTACATCCTGGTTTTGTCCGCTAAATTGGGTTCCATAGTCGCCCCAGGCCAGGCGAAACTCATTCAGCGTGGACGAGTTGAACGTATGCGTTTCGGTGCCGCTCACCGTGTAGTTTTTGTACCCGTAACGCCCCTGTCCATAATTCGCCGGATAGGCGGTAGCCGAGTTCCACGGTACTGCAAGCCGCTGCGCATATACCCCGAAAAGACGATCCGAAGAGGACACGTTGTAGTCGATTCGCACGTCCTCAGAATTGACATTCTGGGTAACGGGCACTGTCGTCACATAGTTCGGGTTTTCAGATGGCAGTCCGGGAGTCTGTGCCGTTGTCGGGGCAGGAAGATACTTCATCAGCAACTGCGCCTGGGGAGCGATCATGCTGGTGGGAATCTGATTACCCGGGAAGGCTTTTCCAGTAAACGGATTGTAGAGCTGAACAGGGAGTGCCGAGAAGTCGCCCTGCCGCATATTCATGCTCGGAAGATTGAGCTGAACCGCGTTCGATTTCTGCTGACGAAAGCCACTGTAATCGAAAAAGAAAAATGCTTTCTGCCGCCAGATCGGTCCCCCGATATTGCCACCAAACTGGTTGAGATGGGCCGCTGGCCGCGGGAGGCCGTTCGCGTTCAGTAGATACTGGTTCGCATTCAGGGCTGTATTCTGCAGATACTCATACAGCAGGAAGTGGAAGTTGTTCGTGCCGGCCTTCGTCACCATGGTCACAGCGGAATGCGCAGTATATTTGGCATTCATATCGCTGCTTTGCACATTCAGCTCTTGCATCGAGCTAGGCGGTGGCAACACCAGTAGACCTACGCCTTGAACGGTTACGGCGCCGCTATTCCCAGGATCATTCACCTCGACCCCGTTGAGCGTGAAATTCACGCTTCCCCAATGGGTGCCTCCACCGATGACAGGGTTCGTGGCATCCCCACGGGCCTGAACACCGGGGGCCAGTGCCACAAACGCGTCTATGGTCTGATTGGAAGTGGGCAGGTTCGCAAGCTGCGTCTCCGATATGGTGCTGCCAAGCGTCATCGAGTCCGTATTCAACATAGACGCATGGTCGGAAACAGTGACCGTTTGCTGTACCGCCCCCACCGAGAGCCTGGCGTCCACACGCTTCGTCGCCGACGACGAAATGCTCACACCCGTCGTCCGAAAAGCTTCGAATCCTTCCTTCTCGACGGTGACCACGTAGCTCCCCGACAGCACCCCAGGCACTGAGAAAGTTCCCCGTGAGTCCGTTGTGGCCACCATCATTGCACCCGTACCGGAGTTCTTAACGGTAATGTGCGCCCCTTGAATCGCCGCGCCGGAAGCATCCATCACGTTGCCCACGATTGAACTCGTAATGTTCTGCCCGAGAAACACTCCGCACGCAAAAAACAACTGAACCATCAAAAACAACTTGATTCCCTTAGTCATTGGCCACTCACCTTCATTGGTTTTCCTGGACCCCAGCCCGTTCTATTAGAGAAACACATTCACAGCATGTTGGGCAGATTTACTCTTTACTTTTAATCCACCGGTGTCAAGCAAAAACTTTTAATCTCTGTATTGGAATAATGATGCGCATCATTGACACGCAGATCGCCCGCCTTCTGGCTCGATGGAGGAATTCAGTATCTTATAGAAGGTGCCATCCTGACCCAAGTAAAAGTGCCCGGCCTTCACAGGGAAGCCGGGCACTCATCGATCGGAGATCAGGGTTCATCCTTCATTGACGGCGAAAACGGTAAACATGCACGTCATGAGGACCAAACCAATCCGTGAATTTGCCGTCTTCCACTGCTACATGACGAGGCGATTCGAAGAGCACCTCGCCGTCTCGCACGCCCTGGGGCAATCCTGAATAACTGACCTTGACGGTGGCTCCCTCACGGCGCGCAGCAAGGACGTAGATATAGTCTCCTGCCTCTCGCACGGTGAATTCCATCGCCGCACCCCCATCCGAGGAGAGCTTCAGATTTGAAGCAGGAGCAATCAGCGCTGGATAAAGAGGCCCATCGGGTCGCAGCTCGTCGAGGACGGGATTAAGAATGCGATCATAAAAAGTCCAGTTCCATCCATAGGCAGCATCGCGCTCGTTCAGACAAGGCACTACATTTCCACCAAAGTAAACAAGCCCTCGCGCTCCGTCGATGATCGCCTGATACGTCATGTACCGTTCGTCAGCGAACGTTGGATACCTCAACGTCGAGCCCGGTTTAGCCACGCCGCTCCAACAAATCTGGAGGATCATCATGGTCGGCTTGCGATAGTCCGTTGATTCCCGGATACGCAGCGCATAGTCCCCCACAACGCTCAGTTCCTTGTTGTCAATACCTGAGTGAGTTCCCGGAGGATAGCTGATCGGATAAATATCGACTGCGCCGATATCGAAGAACTGAGAGTACGGTTTCCAATCAGCAACAGTTCCCCGCGGCGCCTGAGTGATCCAGATTGGATGGTTAGGATCCAGCGAGTGAACGGTGTCGTAGTAGACGCGCAGATCTTCCGCAGGAATCTTCCCCCACTGCGGCTCATCCGTTCCCTTCCAGAAGAACAACGCGGGGTTGTCACGGTATTTCTTCACCACCCGCTGCAGTTCGGCGAGATGCGCGGCGTCACCTGCCTTGATATGCTGCAAATCGGCAATCGATATGGCTACATGCAGGCCCTGTTTGTTCGCTTCACGCAGCACGTCGTCCAGTTCCGCTTCCTTGTCTGGTCCCCACTTACGCGGAGGACAGTACCAGAGCTGAAAAGTGAATCTCCCGCTGCTTAGATAAGTCATCGCATTAATTTGGTTAGGCGCCGCCGCGCCGGTCGGAGGACCGCCTGTGAAGCCAATAGGAAATGTGGGTGCAGCGTCCACCAGAAATGCCCCGTCAGGCTGGGTTTGAACATGGCTCACATGGCTGCTGAGAGATTGCGCACCCGACGGAACAACTAAATAGCCACAAAGAAGCAGGCAGGATATTGAGCTTAATTTCTTACCCCAGCAAACCATAGTGCGTTTCTCCTTTTGCATTTGTCACTTTTGCTGTGTTCTATAAGCAGAACACTAATTCGATAAGATAACTATCGACAGTCTGGGAGGTCAAGCAAATATTGGCTGCTCGACGGATCATCTTCGCGAAGGACTGCTTCCTACCAACTCCTCGAGCGGAAGCACTGCATCATGGTCATGAAAACCAATGCGTAGATCCTGGAATCGAGTCTGGGCTCTTCTCCAATATTCATATTCCGCATTCCATCGCCTCAATGCGGTATAGAGCCGATAGTCCGTATATTGCCTCAACCACTCGTGTTTGTATGATTCCTCCAGTTGCGCGATCGCATCCATCAGATCGGCCGTGCGGCTGTGAACCTGCGAAGAAATGCCCTGACTGAGCAGATCAGCGAGCTGTTCTTTCGTGGGACGCGCCGGAAGCGCAGACCAGCCATCCGCGATCTCAAGCGCATAGAGGTACTTCATGCCCGTGTAATCCAGCAATTGGGCTCCCACCAGGAGAGTCGGCAGACCTTCAAAGGCTTTGCCTGACGATTGCGCCCGGTAAACTGCCTCCTCCGCATTCTCGGCATGCAATCTGCACTGACGGAGATCCTCCCGGTGACGCTTCACACGCTCGAGCATCCGGGGTTCGAAGGGATCCCGCCACACCGACGACATCGTTTCTTGACCCATCGCTGCCTGAAGGCTCTGCTCGGCAGCATTCAACTCCGTAAATGCCTGCGACACTTCCGGAGCAGCATCCTGCAAATACAAAGCATGGCTGTACTCCGCAAAGAAATCCGCGCGCTGGACCGGACGAGATTGCCATGCCGCCACCGCGCCATACGCCATACCTGGCCACGACATCTGCATCAGCATCTGGCCATCGTCGGTCCATACTGTGTTTACCAGGCCAAGCGCATGGGATTTCCGGCCCGCAGCCAGCAGCGTATCGATATTTTCGAACGTCAAGTCGAAATCAGGCGCCACTTCGTCCCAGCTACTCACGCCGGATACGACCATGTGAGGCACATGCTGCGCAACAAGAGGATCAAGCCACTGTTTGTATTCCGGGTCCGGCTTGGGATCGTAGTACCAGGGAAGCGCAATCAAACCCGGTGGAAGCTGAGAAATAATCCCGGGAAACTTGACCATGATGTCCGCGTACGCCATTACGTGCTTGCCACGCTCCTGAAATAGATTCGTCACTGAACTCAACTGCTCTACAAACAACTGCACGGGCGTCGCGTTCGCCCCGGCGCTCTCTGCCGCTTTCTGGATGCTGAAGGTCTCGTCGAAGCCGATGTCTACAAAAGGGCTTGGAAAGAGAGCAGCCAACTGCGAGACCCAATCCTGCAAAAGCGCCTTTACCTTTGGGTTCGTAGGATTGAACTCTCCTCCATGAGGAAAGTCGGCAAGATCAGAATATTTCTCGATTCGAAACAGATCGTGAAGATGACCATAGAGTTCAACTGCGGGAACGATATCAATGTGCCGCTCACGGCCATAGGCGATGATTTGCCGCACCTGGCTTTTCGTAAAGCGCGCTTGCGGATTCAGAAGCGGATAGCCGTCCAGTTCCACATTCGCTTCAGAATAGAAGAAGTACTGATTGCCTTTAAATCGCGCAAGCAGGTCGAGTTGCTTCTCCACCTGTTCAACGGTAGACATTGGACCTTCGCTCCCCACATCAACCAGGGTGGCGCGATAGGCCAGCGACGGCCAGTCCTGAATAGTCACTGCGGGAAAGCTGGCCGAATTCCCTGTTCCATCAGCAAGCTGAAGAAGCGTCTGGACACCATAGTAGATTGCAGCGGAGGAACGGCCCGTGATCTGAATCCCCTGCGCGCTGATTGTTAGGCGATAGGCTTCGCGCGACGCCGGCCCGGGTTTTTCTCCCGGCACGGGAAGAGGATCGACGGAACCAGTACGCTTGAGAACGATGGCAGGCGTAGAAGGCGAAGATTCGAGAACCGGTAAGCGAACGCCTGTCTTCTGAGCCAGGCCGCGCGCAAGTTCGTCGGCCGCAAACCGGTCCTCGGGGCTGGGAGCAGATGCAAAGGTGATTCCGAGGTGGTCGAGCGGGCGACTGCCTGATCCGTATTGCACAATTTGCGGCTCTGGCAGTACCTGAATTCGCTGCGCGGCCTTTGCAGTGCCGCAGCAAGAGAGAGAGATTGCGACACATAGATATCCCAACTTCATGGTTTTCTCCGAAACTCGTTTTGAGCACACCGTAAGCCTTTGCAACATGTCCCCGTACTGTTGGGCGATGCGTCTCACGACCCATCTCCCAAAACTGTTTATAGAATGTTGAAACGTCCTATAACGCGGCGCGAGCCACCGGCACAGAGATCGCAGATGCAGAACCTCGATGAGGCGCTCGTGTTTTTGCGGAATTTGAAATGACCTGTTCCCATCGAACGAATTTTGCCGATTTTTCTTTCTGGTCTTTAAGTAAGCTGATTGATGATTTGTTCGTTTTATATGAGAGACATATATATATCTATTGACACGATATTATACCGAACGATATAGCTGATATCGAGCGAATCTCAGGTTCGTTCCTGATGCGGGAGGCATAGGATGCCCCCGCTAACAGATTTGGATATTGAGACTATAGGGATTCTGCCGCCATGCAACCTGTTTGGAAGATGTTCGCCATTACCGCCGCACTGACAGCCTTTGCATCCGCCACTCCAGCGCCATCTCCGTCCGCGCCTGTCGCGCCGATGCCGTCTCGTCAGATTACCGCCGATATCTCACAGATCACGAGACCTCATAGTCGTTCACCTCTGCTGGTGGTCGGGGCTGGTCGAGCCAACGAGGGCCTTCGTGCGGACTGGCAAGCACAACTTGCCATTGTTCAACGTGAGATTGGCTTCCGTTGCATTCGGTTTCATGGCCTGCTCGACGATGACAACATGGGCGTTTACAAGGAAGACGCGGACGGCAATCCCCGCTACAACTTCCAATACATCGACGCCCTCTACGATGCATTGCTCGCCCTGCACATCCGCCCTTTTGTGGAATTGTCCTTCATGCCTGCAAAACTTGCCAGCGGACCGCAGACGGTCTTTTGGTACAAGGGGAATATCACTCCGCCACAAGACATGACCAAATGGGAAGGCCTGATCCAGGCTCTCATGACCCACTGGCAGCAATGTTATGGCGAGGCCGAAATCGAGACTTGGTACTACGAGGTCTTGAATGGCGGCCCTGCCGCGGCGGATTCTCTCTACGAAACGAAGTTTATTCAATACGTCGCGCCGCCAACCATGTTCCCCATGCGCGAAAACGAAATTTACTTCGCCACCCTAACGTGAATGCAGACGGCACAAAACTAGCGCTTCGAGCCGACCCAAATCTCGCCCATCTGAAATTAGTACTTAGGTTCCGTCGGGCGATCAATCTAATAATATTTTCAGGAGTACTTTAGAATGCGGCTGTTTGTTTTCCTCCTCCTCTTAGCCGGAACCGCGTCTGCAGAAGGCCTTCGCGCTGGCGCTGCACAGGTCGTAATTACGCCGCCCAAAGGGGCGCCAATGGCAGGCTATTACAGTAGTCGGGTTGCCGAAGGAACGCACGACGATCTTCATGCGAAGGCAATCGTATTCGAGAAGGATGGCGTAAAGGTCGCGTTGGTGGCCTGCGATCTTGTCAACCTGCCGCGCCCTATATCGCAGATGGCTCGCCAAATCATTCAGCAAAAGACCGGCATTCTCCCAAACCACATCATGATAAGCGCGACGCATGACCACACCGGTCCGGTCATCTTGACGGTCCCTTCGCGCTACAACCTTCAGGGAGAGATGCTGCGCATCACCCAGATCTACACGGAAGCTCTTCCAAAGCTCATCGCCGAATCTGTCATCTCGGCAAATGCCCATCTGCAACCGGCGCAGATACGTTCCGCCATCGGACGGGAGAACTCCCTCGCTTTCAATCGCCGCTATTTTATGAAAGACGGCACCGTCGGATGGAATCCCCGCAAACTGAATCCGAACATCCTGCGTCCAGCCGGGCCCACCGATCCCTCTATCCCGGTGGTGTACGTGGAGACGCTGACAGGCGAAGGCATCGCCTCCTATGTAAACTTCGCTATGCATCAGGACACGACCGGCGGCCTGAACTTCTCGGCAGACTACTCCTACGCGCTTGGCAAGGTTCTTCAAATGGCCAAAGGTGATCAGTTGACGAGCATGTTCACCATCGGCTGCGCTGGAAACGTCAACCATCTCGACGTCACCCGCAAGGAACCGCAATCCAGCTATGGCGAAGCCGCCCGCATAGGAGCTGTACTGGCCGGCGATGTTCTCAAGGTCATTCAACGCGCGCCAGTGGTTCCTGTCGAACAGATCCGGGTAAGCTCTAAAATATTGAAACTCGACCTGCCCAGCTTCACCCCTGAAGAGATCGCCTGGGCGCGTCGAACACAGGCAACCGTCGGAACACCGAAGCCCGCTCCGTTCTACGATCTGGTCCGCGCAGCAAAGATCATCGAGATCGACGACCGCCATGGAAAGCCCTTCGATGCAGAGGTGCAGATCATCGCCCTCGGAGACGAGATTGCCTTTGTGAGCTTTCCGGGCGAGATGTTCACCGAGTTTGGCATTACCCTCAAAGAGGATTCTCCCTTCCCTATTACAATCGCTGCCGAGCTGGCGAATGGCGCTTTAGGATACATTCCAAATCAGGAGGCGTATCCGCAGGGAGCCTACGAGGTCATGAGCACACGCCTGAAGCCAGGAGCGGGTGAAGAATTGATGAACTCCGCATTGAATCAACTCTTTACACTCTCACAGCATTCCGTTGAGGCACACGCAGCGGCCTCGCGATGAAGAGTTACGCTTCATATATACCCATCCTGGCGCGCTGTTGCGGATAAGACGGCATGGTAAAGGAGAATCTGACAAATGCATTGCCGAGAGCTTCCGACTCCTGCTGTCATCATCGATCTTGACGTCGTCGAACAAAACCTGGATCGGATGGCGGCATATTGCCGGAGTCACGATCTCAATCTTCGCCCTCACACGAAGACCCACAAGACGCTCGAGGTTGCGAGGATGCAACTGGAGCGCGGCTCTATGGGTCTGGCGGTCGCAAAGGTCGGTGAAGCAGAGGTCATGGCGCAATCAGGCACGAAGCAGATCCTTGTCGCGCATCCCATCTTCGGACAGGAACAACTGGAGCGCCTTTGCCGGATAGCCCGTGGGATCGACGTCCTGATCGCTGTGGACAGTGAAGAGACCGTCAAAGCAATCTCGCGCGCTGCAGTTCAGCATGGCTGCACCCTAGGAATTCTGGTCGAGTTCGATGCGGGCTTCCGGCGATGTGGCCTTCCTCCCGGCCCTGACTGT
>Ga0105240_10004006_pt1 | contig 22690 bp, 14 predicted proteins | sample KBSC54metaG_FD_80426 | JGI IMG/M metagenome (GOLD analysis project Ga0105240, IMG submission 80426) | Corn rhizosphere microbial communities from Kellogg Biological Station, Michigan, USA - KBS C5-4 metaG | ecosystem: Host-associated > Plants > Roots > Rhizosphere > Soil | place: Michigan, USA... | reverse complement strand
GCACCGACTCGGCGCCATTGGCTGTATCGGGCTCGCTGTAGAAGTGCCAAACCCCGGGGTTGCCAAGACTGTCCGCGTGGGGATTGCCGGCCAGGATGTCGGGTGAAACATCCCCCGCCAGGTCCCAGTGACGAGTGCCGTCGCTGAGGGTCAGATCCACCGCGGTCAGATCGCAGGAGTGGTTTCCGTCGCGCGGCCCGACGGCAAATGCAATCACATCGCCGGGCTGTACCGACAGGTTGTCAAACGGACCAAGTTTGATTTCATTCGGACCCTGGGCGGTCCCGGTTGCCAGCCGCTGGCGGGAGCTGCCTCGCCGCAATTCCAGCGCCCAGGTCACCCCATTGCCGCATTCGGGATGCGCGTGTTGCACGATGCCCTCAACGTGCATGGTGGTAGCCACGGGGCTGCGCCAGCCCACCACGACTCGCAACTTCGGCGATGGATGCACCGCCACTCCGTGCGGTTTCATGTTGCCTGGCACACGCACGGCCTGACCCGAAGAATTGGCGATGACACTCAAAGCATCGGCGCCAACCCAACCCTTGATGAAATCGTAGCTCTGAGCGCTCTCCATCTTCTGAGTCATCCTCGACTCTATTCTTGCCTCGCCAGCGCCCACGCCTAAACAATCGAGCCACGCCGCGATCACGGCCGGTTCCGCCTCGTGCTTTTGCGCCAATTGATCCAGGAGTCCCTGGTCCATCGGACCCTTGACCTCGTCCGCGGCAGCCAGACATCTTGCGGTGCTGGAGGTCAGTTTCTGTCGAAAACGTGTCAAGGCGTTCACCGCTGCTCGGACATCCCGAAGAGGCAAGTCCGCCCGGCCGGGAGCAGTCAAACGCGGGTTCTCCCAAACAGCGAAATCATGCTCGTTACCGTCCCCGGCGTCGGAGACCGCCAAATAAAGAGTGACCTCATCAGCTGGTGCCAAAGGTGGAAGCTTCAGCCTCAGGTCTCGCGCTTGGGCGATAGGGGTAACAGGAACTTGCCATGCCTTTGGGCCATCTCGCTTGCCAATGTGGCCGACGGTCGTAAATCGCCAGAGTGCCTGCTGCCATTGCCGGATAGTCGTTAGCAACGGCCCCAATTCATCTGGCTTTGCGGCACGCCATCGGGCGCGCACTTGATCCAGCAAGAGCGACGGAGTGTTATCGTTCAGTGACGCCCAGAGCGTGGCCAAATACTTCGCGTTCAAACTCCGTTCCCTCGCCACATCCGCAATTGATTCCTTCCCGGCCTTGATTGCGTCCCGATCCGCCAAAGTTGCGGAGAGATATTTTTCCAGGGGCAATACTCCGCCGTCCTTGGTGTCGAACTTGATGCCCTGTAAGTTCACCGCTGTGCCACCACCGTTCTCGCTGAAACGGCTGTAGAAGGCACGGATGGCCGCCAGCCTTTCCTCGGTCCAATCCCGCTGGGACGTGCTCGGCGAGAAACCGACTCCATCCGGCAAAAGCACCGCGTGTTTGGCGACCTCCTTGGCCGCATCCAGGTACTTGGTCAGTAGCGACGGCGACATCACCAGCGAGTTGCCCACGTTCATGAAGCCCTCGCCTGACGCGGAATCGGCCGGGAACTCCTTGGCCGGATCCAGCGATTCCACGCCAGTCAGATCACGAAGGGTATAGGTATACTCCGCGTTGTTAAGCCGGCGGAGGACCACCGGACCTGGGTCTCCCTCGCGTGCTAAAGCCACTTCGTCCAGCATCGCGTTTATGCCCTCTACCAAATGCTTTCTTTCCTCCGGGGCAGGCTGCGGTTTGTCCTGGGGCGGCATTTCGCCATTGGCAAGCTGTTCGAGCGCCTGCTGCCACGGCTTGGGATGCTTGAACACCTGCGAGTAAGAAGCAAACCCTTCCAGGTCAACATCCCCCTTGTGCTTCGCGGAGGAGTGACACTTCAGACAGTAATTCCCGACGAGCGGCTTGACTACGCCCTCAAATGTTCTGGCCCCCGAGCCGGCGGCAGATTGGCTCAGCGCGCCCGAAACCGATGAGCCTCCCAGGCACGCGGCGCACGTCCACCAGAACAGCCGTTGCCAGGAATTCCATAAACTAACACGCTCCAGTAGCACGCTTCAGTCTAGAGCCAGCCGGTCTTTAAAACCAAGACGGATTTGTTCTGGGAGGAGACGAATGGAATAAGGTAGGATTCTCACTCGGTGGCAAACTGCGGAACTCAGGTGCTCGCCTTTTGGATGCTCAGTCGCTTCATTTTTGAAACCAGCGTCGTCGGCTTGATCTGCAACAAGGCTGCGGCCCCGTCTGCGCCATAGATTTTCCAATTTGTACGGCGCAAAGCTGCCGCAACAATGTCCCGCTCGCGTACGGCAAGCTCATCCAGAGAAAGCTTTCCGTTTCCATCCAGGCCGGCCGAAGGCCCAGCAGGGGTGTCAAAACCAACACGACGGGGCAGATCGAATTGAAGCTTGCCGCCTTTGGCCAGAATCACCCCGCGCTCAATGATATTCTGCAACTCGCGGACGTTGCCGGGCCAATCGTAGCTCTGCAATTGCTGCACGAGGAGTCTGGTCAGGCGCGGACGAGAGACGCCGAGCCGGCGGGAGGCTTGTTTGATAAAGTGATCGGCAAGCGCCTCAATATCTTCGAGCCGCTCGCGCAACGGCGGGACTTCAATCGGGAAAACGCTGAGGCGATAATAGAGGTCCAGGCGAAAACGGCCTGCCTTGGCCTCAGTGAGGAGGTCGCGATTGGTCGCCGTTATGAGACGAACCTTTACCGTTCGCGTGCGTTCGTCGCCCACGCGCTCAAATTGGCCTTCCTGCAGGACTCGTAACAGTTTGCTCTGGAGGTCGAGCGGGATTTCCCCAATTTCATCGAGAAACAAAGTTCCATTGTTAGCCAGGTCGAAGCGCCCGACCCGATCTTTGATGGCTCCGGTGAAGGCACCGCGGACATGGCCGAAAAACTCGCTTTCGAATAACTCTTTTGGAATCGACGCGCAGTTGACCCGCACCAGAGGATGCTCTTTGCGAGCGCTCAAATCGTGAATCGCGCGCGCGACCAGCTCTTTACCCGTGCCGGATTCGCCCAGGACGAGGACGTTAGCCTCGGTCGGGGCGACGGTGGCGATCTGGGCAAGAACTTTCTGCAAGGCCGGGCTTTGGCCGATGATATTTCCGAAGCTGGCGCGGAACTCGTCCTGCAGGAATTCATTTTCAAATTCGAGATTCTTTTGCCTGGCAATGCAACTGAGCGCCACAACGCGTCCGACCACCTCGCCGCCGTCCCTTTGATAGGGGGTGGCTTTCACCTGTATCCAGTGCAGCCGGCCGTCTTTGCGTTTCATTTCGAACTCGAATAATTTCGGCTCATCCTCCGCACCCTTATCCGAGCCGCACGCACTCGGGTCCGAGTCAGCGCGGAGCAGAGAAGGCGTCTGGCCCAGGAGTTCGTCCGGGGAGTAGCCGGTGATCTCAGATACCAGGTGGTTGGCGTAAATGATTCGGCAGTCGGAATCCAAAATCATCACCCCTTCCGAAAGACTCTCGAGAGCCGTGCGATAAAACGCCTCAGACCCGGAAAGCTCCGGACGGATGGGAGTTGGCATCTGTGGTTCTGAAGTGAAGTTCATTGGCCTTCAAGATGGCCTAGCTTGTTGCCTTGTGCAACGTTCCTTCGTTGTTTCCAACGTTTAAACGTTGAAATACGGCGAATCGGTGCCCACAACAGTATTCAGCTATGATGCTGGTCACCAGTTATTTACATATAGGCACAGGACCTATTGGAGCATTGGCACGTTTCACGCAATAGCTGCTTGTGACGCAGTTCAGCACTAAAAGGGCGAAGAGAAGAGAAAGACAGGAAGACTTATGAAGACAGCCATCGATAGACCAACGAGATCGCCCTGTTCGGCAAGGCCATCGATGATCGCAGTGAGCTGAACGAAAGGACCACAATTATGTTTATTCTAACGATTGCGACCGTGGTGTTGAGTGTGCTCTATGGACTTGCCTGGCATAACGTGCCAGCCCGGGAGCCCGCAGAGGTGAGGCGAACCAACCGGAATCAGGAGCCTCATGACTGATATCACCCGATTCTTGATGGGCCACGGTGGCCCAGTCCTGTTTGCCATCGTCTTTGCAGAGCAGGCAGGTTTACCGCTCCCGTCCGCGCCGTGGCTATTAGCCGCCGGTGCGTTATCAGCCGCCGGTCGCCTAAACCCCTTGCTGGCGATCGGAGTGACTGCACTAGCGGCTCTCTTGGCGGATTCGCTCTGGTTCTATGTAGGCCGCAGGGGAGGTCAACGTGTCTTGCGTCTGTTTTGCCGTTTGTCACTCGCGCGGAATTCCTGCGTTGCCCGGACAAAAGACTTCTACGCGCGTCACGGTCGGCAGGCCCTGGTAGCTGCGAAATTCCTTCCTGGGTTCGGCGCGGTGATGCCTCCGCTGGCCGGCGCTCTCGGGATGCCCACGAGTCGCTTCCTTTTGTATGACGCATTGGGCTCGTTGTTCTATGGTAGTTTCTATGTCATGGCAGGTTTTCTTTTCCACAACCAGCTCGAGCAGGCAATGGACCTGCTGAGGCGAGTCGGATTCAGCGCCTTACTGCTGGCGTTGGCTTTGGTTATTGGTTACGTCGCCTTCAAATACGCCCGACGACGTACTTACGTAAGAGTAAGCCGACGCGACGACACCGAACGCCAAAAGGCCGGCGTTGCAGACGACCTGCTTGGCACAACCAGTGGTGCTAACCAGGGTGCGACAGGTTTTCTGGCTGAAAGCCTGAACACTCTGGAACTCCAGAACGTGGCCCTCGCCATCGCAGGCTCACCGGCACCACGTGTGATGGCGAGAACTGTTACGCCGATAATCTCCAATGTGCCATAAGTTATGAAAGGGTTTTTGCCAGACCAAACACGCATCAGCCAGGTGCATCTGCGCACCGCTCATCTTGAGAGGGCCGTGGAATTCTACTCAGGCGTGTTGGGGCTGAGCGCGTCTCATGGACCAGACGCTCAAGCCATCGTGTCGGCAAAGCTGAATGAGAAGGGACTCCTCGTCCTTAGCGAGGATCCAAGCGCTTCGCCACGGCTGCCGCGTACCACTGGGCTCTATCACTTTGCCCTGCGCTACGGGACGCGCATGGACTTGGCCCAGGCTTATCGGCGCATTGTCAAAACTGGCCATCCGCTTGCCGGTGCTTCCGACCACGGGGTCAGCGAAGCGATTTATCTCAGCGACCCTGATGGCAATGGGGTTGAACTTTACGCAGATCGGCCGCGGTCACAGTGGCGCTGGCAAAACGGCCAGATCGCAATGGTGAGCACCCCACTCGATCTCGATAATCTCCTTGCGACCGTTCCCGACCCAACAGCGACAAAACACCCAAATGCGCAGATCGATCTTGGGCACATTCACCTCCACGTCGCTGATTTGATTGCTGCGGAGCAATTCTACAGTGAATTCCTCGGCCTGGCTGTAACCCAACGCTCATATCCTGGCGCACTGTTCTTCGCCGTTGGCGCTTACCATCATCATATTGGTGTCAACGTCTGGGCCGGCCAGGGCGTTTCAACAGGCAACAGTGTGGGATTGGTTTCCTACCGCTTGGAGGTTCCGGTCGCGGAGATCCTTTACTGCTTGAGCCACCGAGCACCGCTCGTGGGCTACGAAACGCAGATGAGACTGCAGGAACAGGGCAACCGTGTCCTCCAAATTCGCGACCCGAATGGAAGCTGGCTGGAAGTACAGGCGTCAGAAAGCGCGGCTGTAGCCGGGCCAAGGTCTCTGCGGGCGGACTGCCCGGAACACGGCAATCGCATTCACTATTTACGAAGCAAGAGAAACAACAACCGATTGAAAATAGAATCATGAACAACAAGAACACGAATCAAAAATTGGGCGGCAAAGTTGCATTGGTTACCGGGGCATCCAAAGGGATTGGCGCTTCGATCGCGAAGCATCTGGCCGGTGAAGGAGCGGCTGTCGTCGTAAACTATCATTCAGGCAAAAGCGACGCGGACAGAGTCGTTTCCGAAATTACAAGCGGGGGTGGAAAGGCGATCGCCGTTCAGGCAAATCTCTCTCAAAAGGCGGAGATCGATCGCCTGTTCGCGGAGACGAGAAAAGCCTTCGGCCGCCTTGATATTCTCGTGAACAACGCCGGAATCTATGAGTTTTCCCCGCTGGAACAGGTCACGGAGGAACATTTCCACAAGCAATTCAATCTCAATGTGCTGGGTCTTGTTCTCGCCTCGCAGAAAGCGGCTGAATACTTCGATTCCACAGGTGGGTGCATCATCAACATCGGTTCAGGCGCTGGGATCAATCCGGTTCCAGGCGCCTCGGTTTACAGCGCCACAAAGGCCGCTGTCGACGCAGTCACCAAATCGCTGTCCAAGGAGTTGGGCGCACGGAAGATCCGAGTCAATTCTCTCAATCCCGGGATGGTGGAGACCGAAGGCGTTCACACGGCGGGAGTTTTGGGTACGGACTTTCATAAGCAGATTCTGGCGCAAACTCCCCTCGGACGCATTGGGCAGCCAGAGGACATCGGAAAGGTTGCCGCATTCCTTGCCTCAGACGATGCGGGTTGGATCTCGGGCGAGACTCTGCTCGTTGCAGGCGGGCAGCGTTAAGCACGAAAGGCTTTATGGAAGCATCAAAGTTATAGAAGTCGATGAACGCACCAGCTTCACAAATTGAAAGCGGGCTGGAAATCAGAGCGAGCGCTCTGGAATCCAACTCAAGCGATCCTCGCATCACCCGCCGGCGAATCGCTTTTTTCGTAACGGTGATCCTGGGGCTGCTGCTCTCAGTGAACTGGTTCGTATGCCACACATGGAATCACTTTTGGGGAATAGCCTCCATGCCGCTGTGGCAAATTGTTCCTTCAGTGCTGACGATTTCGTTTGTCCTCACCACACTGCTCGGATTTCATCAAACGGACGCAGTGCTGCGAATTGTGTATCGAGCTTCCGCAATTTGGCTGGGCGTTTTGAGCTTCACTTTTTTCGCATCTGTCGCGTGCTGGTTCATTTACGTCCTCTCAATGCTGTTTGGTTTCCGGGCTGACCCGCGATCCATAGTGGTTCTGGCATTTGGACTCGCATTCTTCGCCAGCGGTTATGGTTTGGTGAATGCCGCTTGGATTCGGGTCACGCGCCTTACGGTGAACTTGCCAAACCTACCCGAAGGTTGGCGCGGACGTAGAGTGGCACTCGTGACGGATTTGCACTTGGGCAATGTCCGCGGCCGTCCTTTCTCGCGCCGTGTCGTTGCTAGACTTCAGCGTCTGCAACCCGACGCCGTCTTTATCAGCGGCGACATGTTCGACGGCACAGCGGCGGACTTAGATTGGCTTGGACCGTGGAGCGAACTGTTCGTGCCACGGGGTACGTATTTCGTAACTGGTAATCACGAGGAATTCACCAGCCGCAACAAGTTTGTCGATGCCATTGGGAGAACAGGGATCCGGGTGCTCAACAATGAGAAGGTTGATATTGACGGGTTACAAATTGTTGGTGTGCACGATGGCGAGGCAGGCGAACCGCAAATTCTGCGCGCCGTATTGCAGTCAGTGCAACTTGATAACGGTCGTCCCAGCATCCTCCTGGCGCATCAGCCATCAAATCCGGCGATTGCGGCGGAGGCAGGCATTTCCTTGCAACTCTCCGGCCATACACACGGCGGGCAAATCTGGCCGTGGACTTGGGTTGCCTCGTTGGTCCATGGGCGATTCAACTATGGCCTCAATCGATTAGGCGCGTTGCAGGTATTTACCAGCAGCGGTGTAGGGACGTGGGGCATGCCGATGCGCGTCGGTACAAAGTCGGAGATCGTCTTGATTCGTTTTCAAGCGGTGGAAGGTGGAACGGTTAAGGTCGATAACATGTAGCTCAAATTGCGCCCGGATCCGGCCCATCGCTGAAGAGGAGGAAGCTATGAGTAACGGAAATTCAAGGACCGTCAGCGTCCGTTACATGATCGACGATGTGAAAGCCGCGGTGGAGTTTTACACGAAATTTTTCGGCTTCGTCGTTGAAGTGAATGCGGCGCCTGCTTTTGCTTCGGTTACTTGCGGCCACTTGCGGTTGCTGCTTAGCGGTGAAAAGAGCTCCGGTCGACAACCGTTGCCAGATGGTACCAAACCTATGCCTGGCGGTTGGAATCGTCTGGTCCTTTACGTGACCGATCTCGAGGCCGAGGTCGCGCGGCTCCGCGCCGGCGGAGTGAAGCTCCGTCGCGAAGAGATCCTGAGCGGACCGGGTGGTTCTCAGATTTGGATCGATGACCCGTCTGGCAATCTCATTGAACTATTCCAGCCCAAATAGTCGGCGATGTTCCCGTAAGTCCCGTGTTCAGGCTGACAGGGGCTGGGGTTCGTTCTCTTTGCGACGCCCCGCGAGTTCGTCGGCCATCTGAATGGTGGCCGCCTTGTTCATGGGATAGCTCAAGAGGAGGAAGGTGCAAACCGCGAAGAGCAGGCCCACGACGATCCCGCTGGCAAACCGATAGCCCGTGACGGCGTTTGGCGCAGATGGAAGCTTCGTGTCGTATTGAAAGAAGCCTTGCATGATCCAGAGGAACAACGCGGAGCCTAGCGCCAGCCCCGACTTCAAAGCGAAACCGATAGTGGCGAACACCATGCCGGTAAACCGCCGCCCGAGTTTCCATTCCGAATAGTCGGCCACATCCGCAAAGATGGCCCACGTCAACGGAATGGTCGGCGCGTAGACGATCGAGATGAAGGCTGTGAGGGCCAGCATCCCCCAGACGTTCGCGGGGGATAGAAAATAGAAACTCAGAGTGCCGAGGGTCGCCAAAGCAAAGCCGGCGGTCGAAACTGCCTTCTTCCCAAACTTACGTGCCAGCGGGGGTGACAACAGAATCACGATCATGATCAGACCGGTGCCGAGCATATTAATGATACTGTTAAACACGTCGGCGACATTCGAGCCGGCCAGGTTCGCCCGGTCCCCGTGAACAATGTAGCCGAGAGTTTCAAGGATTCCGCCGGAGTGCTCGGCCACTGCGGGACCGACCAGGCCGAATCGTCCCAGGAAATCGAACATCGCCGTTTTGTCAGCGTAATGATGATAGTAGTTGTAGAGCGCGCCACCGCGAAACGAGAGGATCGCAAAATGCGCCAGGGTCCAAAAAAACATGATCTTCCAAGGGCCATTCTTAAGCAGATCGAGAAAGTCCTGCTTCGGGGATGACTTCACCGTCTTGAGCGGGTGAATGCGTTCGCGCGTGGTGGCAAACGTGGCCAGGAACAGAACCACGCAAAGGCCGGCCCAAATCGTCATGGTCATGCGCCAGCCGTACTGGCGGTCATGACCGTTGGCAAATTTAGCCACCAGCGGCAGCGTCAACCCACCGACAACGAATTGGGCGGCGTTTACGGCGACGAAGCGGTATGAGTTCAACTTCGCGCGCTCATTGATATCACCGGTCATGACTCCGCCCAGCGCCGCGTAGGGCATATTGTTCATCGAATAGATGGTCATGAGCAGCGTATTAGTGATCGCGGCATAGGCGACCAGGGCACTCATGCTCCAGCCTTTGGGCGTGGTGTAGGCGAGGACCATGATTACTGCCCACGGCACGGACGTGAATAGAATCCAGGGGCGGAATTTCCCCCAGCGCGTGTTGGTGCGATCAGCCAGGATACCGACGATGGGATCAGCGACGGCGTCCCACAACCGCGGCCACAGCAGGATCGCGGCGGCCGCAGTCGCGGACAATCCGAAGGTGTCCGTATAGAAGTTGAGCTGGAAGAGGACCATCGTCATGAAGACGAAGTTCGCGCCGGCATCGGCGCAGCTATATCCGGCCGTTTCGAGCGCGGAGAGTTTTTGCGAGGAATTCGTCATAACGGGCCAACTCAGTTTCGCACACTCAGAACGACTTTCTGCAAATCGGAATCGCGCGAGCAGTTCCCGACCATGATCTCGAAATCCCCCGGTTCCACCACATAATTCATGTGGATATCGTAGTACGCCAGCGCCTCCCGGGAGATCTCAAGAGACACGGTCTTCTTCTCGCCAGGTTGGACCCAGACCTTCTGAAATCCTTTTAACTCCTTCACGGGCCGCGTGACCGTGCTGACGCAATCACGAATGTACATCTGCACGACCTCGGCCCCAGCCCGTTTGCCGGTATTCGTCACGTCTACCAGAACCTGTGTCGACTGGTTGCGGGAGATCCTCTTTTTTGACAGGCGCACGTTTTCGAGCTTGAAGGTGGTGTAGCTGAGGCCAAATCCGAATGGAAACAAAGGCGAGACCTCGTCCCAAAGATAGCCGCGCCGCGCCGAGGGTTTATGGTTGTAGAAGACCGGAAGATGGCCGACGGAACGCGGGATGGAGATGGGGAGCTTGCCGCCGGGATTGATATCCCCGAACAACGCATCCGCCACGGCAGTGCCGCATTCCTGGCCCAGATACCAGCATTCGAAAATGACCGGCACACTTTTGGCCACCTGGTTGATGGAAAGCGGACGGCCGTTAAATAGCAAGGCGATCACCGGCTTGCCGGTGGCCAGCATCGCGTCCACCAGTTCGTCCTGGAGCCCGACAAGGTCCAGGCTCGTCCGATCGCCCATGTGCTTCAAGCCCCAGGCTTCGCGGGAAGTCTGCTCGTTGCCACCAATGGCCAGCACAATGACGTCCGCCTGTTTGGCAACCTCCAGGGCCTCGGCAATCCGCCTTCGGTCTTCGGCTGGGTCACTGGGGAGTACCTCATCCTGCTGCCACGAGCCGTCCTGAGTTATCCGGCAACCTTCGGAATAAAGCACCTTGATCTGGTCGCCGACCTTTGCCTGGATTCCCTCGAGCACCGTTACATTGCTCTTTGGCAAGCCGCTGTAGCCTCCCAGCAACGGGCGGTGGGCGTTCGGACCGATGACGGCGATGGAGCTCAACCGGGACGGGTCGAGCGGAGCGATTTGATTTTCGTTCTTGAGCAGCGTGATGGTTTCACGCGCTGCCTGGAGCGCCAAAGCGCGGTGGGCTTCGCAGCCGACCACACGTTCTGCTTCTTGCGGATCCACATAGGGGTCGTCGAACAGGCCCATCTGAAATTTCCAATGCAGCATCGGGGCGACCAGATCATCGAGCTGCTTCTCTTTCAGCGCGCCCTTGCGGACGAGTTCGACGAGATGCTGGTAGCAATCCGGCTCCGGCAGCTCGATGTTCACACCCGCTTCCACGGCCAGCCGGCACGCTTCCTGTTTGTCTTTTGCGACGAAGTGCCCATGGGTATCGGGACGGTAACCCAGTTCCCAGATCGCGTAATAATCCGACACCACAAAACCTTTGAAGCCCCATTCTTTCCGCAGCACATCGCGCAGGAGCCATTTATTTGCGTGAGACGGCACCCCATCAATCTCGTTATAGGAAGCCATCACACTGATTGCCCCGGCCTCGCGGAGGACGTCGCGGAAGGGGAGCAAAAAGGTTTCCCGCAGCAGGCGCTCCGAAACGTTCGCCGGCGCGCAGTTCATTCCCGACTCCGGCTGACCGTGGGCGGCGAAATGCTTCAGTGTGGCGATGACCCGCTCCTTGTTGCGAAACGTGGCGTCGCCCTGGAAACCACGCACGGCAGCGACGCCTAGCCGCGTGTTCAGGTAGGGGTCTTCGCCGTAAGTCTCCTCGACCCGCCCCCAACGCGCGTCCCGCGCCACGTCCACGACCGGTGTGAGCGCCTGATGCGTGCCCCGCACCCGAGCCTCATGCGCCGTCAGGGTGAACAGTTGCTCGACCAGCGCCGGATTAAACGTGGCGCCCAGCCCGATGGGTTGGGGAAAGCTCGTAGCATCACGGGCGGCAAGGCCGTGCAAGCACTCCTCATGGAAGATAACCGGAATGCCGAGGCGGCTATTTTCGAGGAAGAATTTCTGAATGGCATTGGTGAGTTCAGCCATGCCACGCGCAGTCTGACCTTTCCAGGGTTCGCCCGGGGGGCTGCCGGCGTCGCTGGGGCGTCCGACCTGGCCCAGGCCATGGCGTTTTCTGAAAGCGGCTTTGGCCTTTGCCGGATCAAAACGCCCCTGGTCGTCCACCAGTTTCTCCTGCTTCTGCTGCCAGACGCAGACCATCTGGGCAGCCTTTTCCTCGAGGGTCATCCGACCGAGCAGGTCCTTGACCCGACGGGCTGGAGGGAGGCCGGGGTTTTTGTAGGGTGGGACTGCCAGATATTTCGTACGGGAGTTAGGAAAGGTCTTCTTCGGCATATCCGGACTGGTGAAATGGTCGGTCTGTTTCTGGTGCAGCGCGGGACGTCGGAACCGGGGACGAACCGTCGGACGAGCCGTCCCCCGCCCTGTGGCCCCGTCTCGAGGACCTGATCAATTACGGACGGTCCGCCGTCGGAACGCGCTATTTCGTTTTCAGTTTCAGGATGGTGATCGAATACGGCGGAAAATCACGGGAGAAACTTGAACTGATGCCGGTCACAGTTTCCGTGTGCGGGATAACATTTTCCGGCTTGTCGATGGAGTTCGTGTCATCCAGCGCTTTTCCAGCTAACACGACCGCTTCGGCTTTCTCTTTGAGTTTTGGGGCTCCGTTGATCTGGATGTTGATCGGCTTCATGGATCCCGCCGTATTCACCACTTTCAGGTAGATCACCCCGCTCCTGGCCTCGCGGGTAGCTACAAAGAAGACCTCTTTGAGTTGCTCCGGGGCAGGAGCGGCGCCTCCGCGGCGGCCCTGCCGCTGCCAGGTACGGGCCGAGATGTTCAGTGAATCCGTCGCGAGGATTTCGTCACCGTGCATCGTGCTGAACATCCTCTGGGCATAGTAAGCGGGAGAGCCATAGCTCCGCAGCGCGTCGTAGCCGATCAGATCCGAGCTCCATTGCATGGACCGGCCGTTTCCAGTGAGCTGGCTCACATTGACGAAAAGCGGAGCGTAGCAGGAAAGGAGAACGATGTCCGAGTTGCGCTCCATGCACGTCATCCACGCGCTGTCGCCGAGCGCTGCGGACATGTTCGGCGTGGGCGAACCGACCCGCGTAGCCCACTCGCCACAGAAGATTTTGGAGGCATTCGTTCGCGAATAGGAATCGTATTTGAACGCCTGAGCCATCATCTCCTCCATGTTGCGATAGTAATGCTCGTCCACGAGATCCGGCGTTCTGGATTTAACCCAGAGCGATAGGGGTTGTTCGTAACCGCAGGAAGAAATGGCTTTCAACTGAGGGTATTTCTTCCGAATCGCGTCAAAGAATTGGCCGAACCGTCCGTCGTAGGTGCCATTTCGATCGGGGCCGCTGCGGTCAAACCAATCTTCGTTTCCGATCTCCACGTAAGTCATCTTGAATGGCTTGGGATGGCCATCCCGGGCGCGTTGGGCGCCCCATCGGGTGGTCCTGGCATCCCCCATGAGATACTCGATCTCCTCGAGGGCTTCCTGGACATAGGGGTCGAGCTGGGGACCCGCTGCGATCACGCCCCCCTGGCCGAGGCAATAGCCGGCAAAGACCCCAAGCAGGGGTTCCATGTTCAGATCCTCGCACCACTCGGCGAATTCGAGGAGCCCGAAACCATCGGTGGACCAGTAACCCCAGGGGCTGGGATGGCCAGGGCGCCGTTCCAGCGGCCCGATGGTTTCCTTCCAGTTGAAACGTTGGTTGAACGCATTGCCCTCAAGATAATTGCCGCCGGGGAACCGGAGGAACCTGGGTTTCATGGCGGCCAGCAATTCCATGATATCAGCACGGTTGCCGTTCTCACGATTCTTATAGGTGGGCGGGAAGAGCGAGACATTTTGCAGCCAGAGCGTTCCCGGAGCCCGGGTGGTGACCTTGAGGACATTTTCCCTGGAAGGGGGAACATCCTTGGTCCTCAGTTTCGCCTGGAACTTCTTCCAGGCGGTTGTCAGCCCGGAGATTTCGGCGCTGGCAAAAGTAGTCTTGTCGTCGGCGCTCTCAATGCTGACGGTCACGGGACCTGTGAAGCCGGCGTCCGCCTTTGCGAAGAAGGACAGGCTATAAGTGGTCTTTGGCTTGACCGGAATGCCCCAGTAACCGCTGTTGGCGACGCCTGCCCGAGCAGCGCTGTTCGCGGACGAAGTTTCGATCTTGAGGCTGACGTTCAGGAATTCATTGAGTGGGGCATTGGTGTCGAGAACCATCGAAGCACCGCCGACGACCGTCCAGTATCTGGGCTTAGTGTCGGGCCGGAAGCTGACCGGAAGGTATTTCCCTGCTTCGTAAGTATCGGGAGAGACACGCGGAACGGCCGCATCCGCCTTGAAAGAGCGATTGCGAATGAGTTCTCCGTAAAGGCCGCCTTCGTAGGCGAAGTTGATTTCTTCGGTCATGAGCCCGTACAGTGTAGAACTGACCTTGCCGACGACTTTGCCCGCGTCAATTTTCAGAACTGTGGGTCCCGAAGGCAGGATTGGAGCTGGTGTGGCATTGGCAGCAGCGGCAGGAGCATTTGCAGTTGCCGCAGAAGGAGCCGCCGCGCTGGCAACTCCGCTGGATTGCGAAATGATTTCAATGGCGCAGATTTGCGGATTCTCGACCTTGGGCGTGAAGGTCACCTTGATCTTGCCGTCCGTGACCTCTACGGGAACCGTTTCGACGTACGCCTTCAACGGCCCTCCGGCTTTGACCCAAACATCGAAGTCCTTGAATTCCTTTCCCTGGACATTGAACGAGAACACGCGTTGGCCTGGACCAGTAATGCCCTCGAATGTTTCTGCAAAATGGAGCTTCACCGTGTACTTCCCATTGGGGACAGGCCACGAAAAGGAGTCCATGCTGTAGTGTTCCGACCGGTAAAGATCCGGACTCTTGGTGTTGGCGATCTGGATGTCGGGACGTTCGATGGTTTGGCCGCCCTCGAAACCCTGATCAGCCAGCCAAACATTGCCTTCCGCATCTTTCACAGGCTCGGACTTTCCGGCTTTGATGCGAATTGTCTTCGCGGTGGGCACGCCAGTCGCAGGTGCGGTCGGCTCACGTCTGGCCACGATCTCAGCTTTGCCGAAGTCCCCGACCTCGCGCGTGAACCTGATTTCGTTGGCGTCGGCGGACAGCTTGCCCATGTAATTGATACGAATCTCCCGGTCCTGGATACTCAGCATTTCCACGAACGAAATCGTTTCGCCGTCCACTTTGCCTTCCTTCAGTTCGGCTTCGCGCTTCCGGTCGCCGGCTTCGGAGTTGGCTTTGCCGGTCAGCTTCGAGCCGTCCTGCTTGAACGTGAAGGTGTAGAGCTGGTGCCCGATCTGTGACTCGAATTCGGATTTCCAGGTGCCGGTAATATCCGCCGCGAGGATAGACAACGGCAGGGCTGCGAGGGCTAGCAATAGGGTTAAGTTCTTCATTGATGTGGATTGTTGGGGCTCAAGATTCCGGTTCAGCTGATTTGCTAGATTCTAAACTCGCCGCCGTAACGCGGCAGCGCCATCGGATAAAGCAATCGCTTATAACGTCCGCGGGATTATTTCAATGGCGCAAATTTGCGGGTTCTCGACTTTGGGCGTGAAAGTCACCTTGATCTTGCCGTCGGCGACCTCGACCGGAATAGTCTCCACGTAGGCCTTCAAGGACCCGCCCGCCTTCACCCAAACATCGAAATCTTTGAACTCCTGTCCCTGGACATTGTACGAGAACACGCGTTCGCCTGGCCCGGTGATGCCCTCGAAGGTTTCCGCAAAGTGCAGCTTCACCAGGTACTTCCCGTTCGGGACCGGCCAGGAAAAGGAGTTCATGCTGTAGTGTTCCGCTCGGTACAGATCGGGGCTCTTCGTGTTGGCGATCTGGATGTCGGGGCGTTCGATGGTCTGGCCACCCTCGAAGCCCTGGTCAGCCAACCAGAGGTTGCCTTCCGCGTCTTTGGCCGGCTCGGACTTACCGGCTTTGATCCGGATAATCTTGCCGCCAGTCGCCGTCGCTGCCGGGGCCGCTGCCGCAGGCGGTGTCGTCGCCCCAGTTGTCTCAGGCGCGACCTGTAGAGCCGCCATCTGTACGGGATGGTCCTGGAACAGCAGCGGTGCAAACTGATACAGGCTGCGCCGCCAGGACTGCCACTCGTGAGCGGTGTCGGGAGACACATAAAAGTAACTGTTTACGCCCGCCGCCTTGAGCGCCTCCGTGTTCACCTTGGGATCGCCGCCGAAACCTCCACGACCGCCTCCGCGGTTGCCGCCAAGCTCTCGACTGCCGTAGCTGACGAACAGCGCCTTCACCTTCTGCTTGAAAGCGGCCAGGTCGGTTATATTCGTCAAACCGATGCTGCCACCGCTGAAAATGCCGATGTGGGAGAACTTATCGAGATTGGCGAGCGTGATCTGACGGGTCTGCATCCCGCCCATGGAAAGGCCGGCCATGGCACGGTTGGGCTGATCGGTGAGAGTGCGGTAGCTGGCATCGATGAAGGGGATAAGGTCATCGATGAGAACGTGTTCGAAGGCGCTAAAGTTGAAGCTGAAGCCGCCGCGACCAGGACCTCCACCACCAGGCGCCGCTCCGTTGGTTCCAGGAATATAGCTGTTGGCCATGACGATGATGAATGGGTTGGCCTTTCCCTCGGCGATCAGGTTGTCCATGATTAAGCCGGCGTGGCCCTGGCTACCCCAGCCGCTCTCATCTTCCCCGCCACCATGCTGCAAATACAACACCGGGTAGTGTTTAGACGGGTCCTTTTCGTAGTTGGGCGGGGTATAAACGAAGCACCGCAGATTGGCGCTGGCGCTCTTGGAATAGAAGAGGACCTGTCGCAGGTCGCCGTGCGGCACGTCCCGGACGGCGTAGAACTCCTGGTCGTGGGCCGGGACTTCGAGGCCGCTACCCCACCGACTAGCGCCGTAGAAATACAGGCTGCTGGGATCCGGCACCGCGGCCCCATCGATCAGGAGTTGATAATAGTGGAAACCTTCGTCCTGGGGCCGCGAACCCCCGACCCAGGCGCCGTCCTCGCCTTTGACCAGAGGATACTTCACCGCTCCGATATCGAGCATGACACTTTGGGCCTGCGGCGCGACGACCCGAGCGCGAACGCACCGTTCCGAGTTGACCTGGGGGTACGGTTTGCCGGGCTGATTCAGAGACGATGGTTTGAAATCCTCCACCGCCGGCTGGTTTGTCTGGCCCATAGCTGGAAGCCCGGCCAAAAGTGTAAAACCTAAAATTGCAGTTTTCATGATGACCTTTCGTTATTTCTATGAACACACGGCCCTTAGTCCTGGAACAACGACTGGGCGAATTGATGCAAGCTGCGCCGCCACGACTGCCACTCGTGGGCAGTGAGCGGAGAAACATAGTAGAGACTGTTTACACCCGCCTCTTTGAGTGCCTCGGTGTTCGCCTTGGGGTCGCCGCCAAAATTTCTGCGGTTGGGGGAGTCGACTTCCCGGCTGCCGTAGCTGACGAACACAAGCTTCACCTTCTGCTTGAAGGCGGCCATATCGGTGATATTCGTCAGGGCAATGCTGCCGCCGCTGAACACTCCGATATGCGAGAACTTATCGAGGTTAGCCAGGGTAATTGAGCGGGTCTGCATTCCGCCCATGGAGAGCCCAGCCATCCCCCGATGGGGCTGATCACCCAGAGTGCGATAGGTGCGATCAATGTAGGGGATCAGGTCGTCGATCAGGACCCGCTCGAAAGCGCTGAAGTTGAAGCCCCCGCGTGCGCCCGGGCCCGGGGTGCTGTTCGTCGTTCCGGCGGGAGCCACTCCACCCGGAGGCCCGCCTCGCCGAGGGCCACCCATGCCACCGCCATTTTCCATCACGATGATGAAGGGCTTGGCTTTACCCTCAGCAATCAGGTTATCCATGATCAGGTTGGCATGGCCCTGGTTGCCCCAGCCGGTTTCATCTTCACCCATCCCGTGCTGCAGATAGAGGACCGGAAAGCGCTTGCTGATATCCTTATCATACTCCGGCGGGGTATAGACGAAACAATGGCGATTCGAGTTGCTGGATTTGGAGAAGTAGAGGACCTCCCGTAATTGGCCATGAGGAACGCTTTTGAGAGCGTAAAGATCCTGGTCTTTGGCAGGGATTTCCACGGCACTGCCCCAGCGTCCGCCGCCATAGAAATACCTCGTGCCTGGGTCCGGGACCCCGGCGCCATCAATCAGAATTTGGTAATAGTGGAAACCTTCGTCTTGCGGCCGGGTAATGCCAACCCAGGCGCCATCATCACCCTTGGTCAGGGGGTACTTTGTGCCGCCCAGGAATTCGAGCGCAACGCTCTGGGCTTGCGGCGCGACGATGCGAGCTCGGACGCGGCCCTCCGAGTTGACTTGGGGATACTGTTTGCCCTGCTGGTTGGATACCGAGGGCTTCCAATCGTCCGCCGGTTCATTGGTTTGGGCTACTGCCAACTGGCCCAAGACCAGCAAGGCCAGCCCAACCAGGGATAGTTTTGTCTTCATGAGAGGTTGGGTGAGTTCGAGTCGAGCCCAGGAATTGGTCTCCAGCTCATTTTAGAATGGTGCATTGGCTTGCTGCTAAAGAACAGCGAAAGAAACCACCGTTGCACGGCGGCCGAATCATCGAGCCAACGCGTTGAATCTGCCGACATTTGTCTGTCTTTACTCTTACTTCCGGCGAACAACGAATTTTGGACACCCAATCGCGGTCTTTTTTTCGTCCAACCTCAACACCGCGGCTCAAACCGGAGCCTTAGATTCCCAATGAAAACGGATTCTCACAAAAGCCTCGCTCGCGGTATTCAAAAAAATCAAAATCCGCGGGGCGCAACGTTCCAGCCAGATCCTGGCAGGCCATGCCGATGAATGCGCCTGTGAAGTTCGGGAGACCGGGTGTGGTGGCCTCGTCGGAGAGGATACTGGCGTCGAATTGTTGGGGCAGCCAGCGCCATTCGTTGTCGACGCCTTCGACGCGGTAGGCGAACTGGAGCCGCTCGTAATCAACTTCGACCCGCAAATGCACAGGTTTGCCGGCGGGAATCGCCAGGGGTGCCGTGAAGGCGTCGGCTTGCGCCGAATCCGGCACGCAGGACATTACCCGCAGATGGTGGCCAAGGCTTTCGTCGCGTGAGAGGTAAAGGTAATGGAACTTCGTGTTGTTGTAATAGCAGACCAGGCCGGCCATTTGTTGAAAATGTTCCGGTTCGAACTCGATGACCGCCGACGCGCTGTAGCAATGCGATTGCTGCCGGCGCGCAACCAGTGATTGGCGAAACAAACTCCCTATGGTTTCACGCCCAAGTAGTCGAAGAAAACCAGGACGTGCTGTGAGGCTAAAAATCTCGTCCGGCCAGGGTGTGCGCAGCCATTGGAAATCGATGGGAAGTTGCGCCTCGTCAAAATCATACCGGAAAACTCTGCTGCGGCTGGCCGCGTGGTCCAGGTCCCCTTCCTCCACGGAAGAGCGCGGGGAGCGCAAAGCGGGTGCCGGCGTCTCTAAGGTGGGAAGCCCTTGTCCGTCGAGCGTGCGGAGCCAATCGTCCTTGCCCCAAATCATCTGCTGGATCGCGGTCTCCCGGCCGAGCGTGCAACGGCCGCGGTTGCGCAGCGGTCGGCCACAAAGATAAACCATGTAGGTCTCGCCTTTTTGCGTTTCGACCAAATCGGCGTGGCCGGCGCGCTGCAACTCCACGTCCGGGCGGTGTCGTGCGCTTAGAATATATAGGTCAGGATGCAACTCATATGGGCCGGTGAGCTCTCGGGAGCGGGCCATGGACACAGCATGCCCCCAGCCTGTGCCGCCTTCTGCCGTTAGCAGGTAATACCAGCCGTTGCGCTTGTAAAGATGGGGCCCTTCCGTGAATCCCAACGGCGTGCCGGTGAAGATTAGTTTCCGTTCGCCGATGAGCCGGCGTTCGTTCACCGAGTATTCCTGGAGCACAATTCCGGCGAAGCGATTGTTTCCGGGGCGATGATCCCAAAGCATGTTCACCAGATACTTGCGGCCGTCCTCATCGTGAAACAACGAGGGGTCGAAGCCGCTGCTGTTCAAAAAGATCGGATCGGACCACTCACCTTCAATGCGCGGGCTCGTGACCAGGTAATTGTGGAAGTCACGCAAGGAGGCCCCGCTCGCACCGCCGACGGTGGTGCGGCCGTAGCGTTTAACGTCGGTATAAACCAGCCAAAATAATCCGTCCGCATGCGTCAGGCAGGGCGCCCAGACGCCGCAGGAATCCGGGTCTCCGAGCATGTTGAGTTGGCTGGGACGAGCGAGTGGGCGCGTCGCCAGTCGCCAATGGGACAGGTCGCGCGAATGATGGATCTGCACTCCGGGGAACCACTCAAAGGTCGAGGTTGCGATGTAGTAATCGTCGCCGACACGTACGATGGACGGGTCGGGATTGAAGCCGCGGAGGATGGGATTTCTTATCGTGTTGGCGTCTGGCATGGAGTGATTCAAGAGATGGTGGCGGTGTTCGGTTCGCGGACTACGGTCCACAAGACCGCCGCGCCGACCAGGTCGAGCACGGCGAGTCCGATGAAGAAAGGCGTGTAGCCGATGGCCGCCACCAGACCCCCGATTAAGGCGTTGAAGACAAAAACCCCCGCATTGCCAAAGGTACCCGCCAGGCCGGCGACGGTGGCGACTTCGTTTCGCTTGAACAAATCGGATGACATGGTGATGACGGTGACTGACAACGTTTGGTGCGCAAAACCACCGAGGCAAAGGAGCGCCAGCGCCGCGTAGGGGCTTTGGACGAACCCGACGCCCGCCATGCCAGCCATGAGGCACGCGCCTAAGGTGAACGCGCCGCGGCGAGCATTGATCAAAGCAACGCCACGCTTCTGTAGAAACGCAACCACCACGCCGCCGAACATGCAGCCCAAATCCGCGGCCAGGAATGGCAGCCACGCGGTCAGGGCGATTTCCTTCAAGTTGAAATGCCGGACCTGGCTCAGATACAGCGGCAGCCAGAACGTGAGCGTGCCCCAGGTCGGATCGGCGAGGAAACGCGGCCAGGCGATGCCCCAGAAATTGCGTCGTTGGAGGATGCTTTGAATCGACGGCCGCGTCCCGTCGCCCTGCAAGTGCTTCTCTTGGCCGGAAGCGATATAGTCGCGTTCTTTCGGGGACAATTTAGGATGGTTATCCGGGGAGTGATAGAAGCAGAGCCAGAGCGAAGCCCACACGAGGCCGATGGCGCCCGTCAGAACAAAGGCCATCTGCCAGTTGAAAAAGTAAATGGCGAAGCCCACGAGCGGTGGCGCGAGCATGGAACCGACCGATGCGCCGATGTTGAAAAGACCGCCGGCGAACCCACGTTCCCTGGACGGAAACCATTCCGCTGTGGCCTTCATCCCGGCCGGATTGGCCGAGCCTTCCGCCAATCCGAGCAGCCCGCGCAACCCGGCCAGCGCCTGCCACTGGTGAGCCAGCCCGTGGGCCATGCAGATGAGCGACCACGCGACAGCAAAAATGGCGAACGCCAGCTTCAACCCGATGGCGTCCATCAAGTAGCCACACAACGGCTGCAGCATGATCGCTCCCTGGAACATGTTCAGGATCCAGGAATACTGCTGGGCGGTGACATGCAAATCCTTAAGCAGCGTTGGCGCCGCCACGGCCAGCGTGCTCCGCGTCAGGTAATTGATGATCGACCCCAGCATGAGGAGGCTCATCATCCACCATCGCAAACCTCTGATTCGTGTGGCGGTCATCTAGTGGGTGTTTTCGATCGTCTTGAGCCGGTCATTCGCGGTCGGATGCACTGCGGCTTCCTGCGTTCATTTCACCCAAGAGTTCTTACTCGGTGCGAATGAAAAGGAGGGTTCACTTGGCGATTTCACCCACGCTCACGGTGAAACCCGTGAGCGGGTGGTCATTTGCGTCGAGAAACCGGGCACAAAAGTCCGTGGCTCCGCCGCCGTTAATCACGGCGCAACGCACGATGTTCTGCCCCTGCTTGAGTGTGAGGCGCCTGGAAACGCCGTCGTCAATGACCGTCTGACGGTCGCCATAAATCCCGATGACTTCCTGGCCATTCACCCACCAGACCGAGGCGGCGTTCGAGCCAATGGCCAGGCGCACGCCCGCCATTTCCTCCGAGCAGTTGACGACCGTCACGGCCCAAAAGAGGACGAAGGAGCTCGGCTTGCCGAAAGAATGCGCGAAGTGATACAGGTTTACGTTGTATTCCTTTGTGTCCACGGCGTGCCAGGTGAGGTTCGTGCCGCCAACCATGACCGAATCGCCATCCCGGGGAACGACTTTGAGATGGTTGGGAAAATACTCAGCCTTCACAGCCGCCTGAACGGCGTTGTCGGTGAGTCCGTTGGAGCTCATCGGCTCCAGAATGAGCCAGCGCTGAATGAAGCCTGCAGCAGTGGGCGCTTTCTCTGCGGAATCGGGACGCCTAAGAGAGGGCGCAGGGTGGCGCGAGGCGTCTTCGGCAGCGACCGCTAAAACCGCCGCGCCCGCCAGGAGGGCGAGTGGCGCAAGGAGCTTACGAAGTGAACCCCTGGAAGGCCGTTGGCTGGATTCGTTGGGCTTCAAAGTCAGGGTGTTTTGAAAAGCCAGCGTTGCTTGTCACTTTCCGGATTAAACCGGGCGAGCGTCGCGGAACTGCTACCAATCGCCGAAAGAGCGAGCGGCTCCTTCCTGTTGGGAATCGCCTTGGGCATGATGCGCCAGGTGCCGTCTGTCAGTTGGTCCATGCGCCAGAGCTGTTCGGGGCCGCCGACAAAAGCTGGCAGCGTAACCAGCTCGCCGTCCTCGGTCGCAGCCAACGTGCGGTCCGTCCCGGTGATCGTGATTTTGAAATACG
>Ga0105240_10004004_pt1 | contig 22704 bp, 17 predicted proteins | sample KBSC54metaG_FD_80426 | JGI IMG/M metagenome (GOLD analysis project Ga0105240, IMG submission 80426) | Corn rhizosphere microbial communities from Kellogg Biological Station, Michigan, USA - KBS C5-4 metaG | ecosystem: Host-associated > Plants > Roots > Rhizosphere > Soil | place: Michigan, USA... | reverse complement strand
GACATCACCTGCCGGAAACCATACCGGGAGCCCTGAGGAATATTGGAGGTCAGACCACGCGCGAGAGCCACTTACTGTCGCATCGAATCGTGCGCCGAATTTAGCCTCGCGGGCACAGGTTGTCCAACGAGGGTTGCTAGATCTATAACTTCGCGCGACATAAACGCGCGGGAAGGGACGGCGTGGTGAGCGGGGGTCAGTTGAAGTCCCCGGGGCGAATTTGAGGGACACCCCACAGCCCCGGGGATTCACGCGGGAGTGCCGAACCGAGCGATCCGGCCGGCAAGCTGGGCTAAGATCGGACCAGCGGCAACAACTCGGAGACATTCACCTGGCGCGCCTTCTGAGATATATCCCCGGTATAGCGGCCCTGCATGGATCGCGCCTCATTCAACATCGAGGCAAAGACTTCCTTCAACTGTTCCGTGCTCAGAGTGCGTCCGCTGTCATAGTAGCGCTTGGCGACCTGTCCGAGGGCGTAGGTGGTTGCGAAGGCAAACGCCGAACCGGCGGCTTGTCCCGCGAGGCCCCCGAGGAACCCGCCCGCCAATCCCCTGGCCAAGCCTCCAACCAGCCTGCGGGCGAAGCCCTCGAAAACCTGGGAGGTCAACCCGATACCGACGGTGGCCAGGAAATCACGAACATGGCCCCGGTCCAGTTCGTAGCCATAGCGCTTGCCGATTTGGTACACCATGCGCATTTGGAGGGGGATAATCGCCATGGTGGCTAGCGAGTGCGGCATGATTTCCAAGGCACCGTTCAGGATCGCGGCATTGAGAATGAGTTTGTCGAGTTCTGTCTCGCGGCCTGGGTCGATCTCCGGCGGCAAGGGACTGTTCAAAGGCTGCGCGACCATTGCCTGGACCGTCTGCTGATGCACCTCGACCGAGGAACTGCTCAGGCCCAATTTCTGCCGCAAGTCCGTCAGGAATTGCTGTTCCGCATCGGTGGTCACGCCGTCGGCATGGCAGACGCAAACTGCCATTTCGTACGCCAGTGCTTTGGCCGCCGGGGAGTGCAGTTCTGCCGTAATTTGGTCGAGCGATAAATTGCCTCCGAGGACATCCTGGTAGACAGCCGCCAAGTCCAGGTGCTCCTCGCCAAACCCCGTGACCACTCGTTCGATCTGCGAGCGCTCCCGGTCATCCTGAGCGCCATCCGCAAACGCCGCCAGGATACAGGCTCCGATCGCCGCCTTATGCTCGTCCGCGCTTAAAGTTTGAGGTTGAATCGCCATGCCAAACTATGGCCCAAGAACTGGCGTGAGCCAATTGCAATTCCTGCGGGTATTTGTAACCGGGCCGCGCGATCGCCTGGACGCGCGGTCAGTTGACATTTGACCGGCCGCTCGGTCTAATCGAGCTATCCGCGAATGAAAACTCTCCATCATGCACTGGTCATCAGCCTGGCCTTGGTACTCCACCCGGCCCAGGCCCAACTCAATCCCGGCAATCCGCTCGCCGGCCTCGAGAAGTTGAAAGATTTTCAAACAATGCGCGCTTCGTCCTCCGACCCCAATTGGCGGAGCGGGAACAGCGATTCGCGTCCCATCGAACCGGGAGGCACGTTGACGTTGGCCACGCTGGAAGGCCCGGGACAAATTGTGCACATTTGGTTCACCATTGCCCACGATGCCCCCTTTTACTCGGAGTTGCTCACGCTTCGGATGTACTGGGACGACGAAACGCATCCGAGCGTGGAGTGTCCCATCGGGGATTTCTTCGGAATTGGTCACGGGGTCGACAAGCCGTTCACCTCGCTGCCCATCCGCGTCAGTTCCGACGGCCGCGGCCGGAATTGCTACTGGCCAATGCCCTTCCGGAAGAAGGCGCGGATCACCGTGACCAACGAGAGCAGCCAACGCTGCGGGGCACTTTACTTTTACATCGATTGGCAGAAGCACCGGGAGCTTTCGCGGGACACGGCCTATTTTCACGCCATGTATCGCCAGGAATTTCCCTGCATCATGGGGCGAAATTATTTGCTGGCGGATATTCAGGGCCGCGGCCATTACGTGGGAACCATTCAGAGCGTATACCACGTCTCCCCTGGCTGGTATGGCGAAGGCGATGATTTCTTCTTTATCGACGGCGAGGCCGAGCCGAGCCTGCGTGGGACCGGGACAGAAGATTACTTCTGTGACGGTTGGGGCTTTCGCGAACAGTCCGGCCCGTTCTATGGGACGCCGCTTTGGGAGGGATTCGACACTGGGGATCGAGGCACGGCTTACCGGTTCCATATCCCGGACCCGGTGGTCTTCCGGAAATCGCTACGGGTGGAGATCGAACACAAAGGTTCTCAGGATTTTGCCGACGGGAAATTCGATGGCTTCATCGAGCGCGACGATTTGATGTCGAGCGTGGCTCTCTGGTATCAAATCGAACCGCACAAGCCCTGGCCGGCGCTGCCGCCCGGCCCTGCGCGATTGCCCTTTGCCGAGCGGGTGCTTTTAAAGGGGTATCAAGCCGTGCCCGATGCAAAGCATTCGGAACATCCCGTGGAGGTGCAGGCACTCGGAGGCGCGACCGATGGGAAGCAGCTTTGGTTCAAACCAACCGGCCCTGAAGGCTGGATGGAGGTGGTGTTCCAAGCCGACAAAGAACAACCGGCTCAGCTTTCGTTGAAAATGACCCACTCTTGGGATTACGGAACGTACCGTGTGAGACTGGACGGGAAAGAGGTGGCCCAACTGGATCTCTATTCACCCAGCATCACACCGACCGAGCACAAGCTGGGCACGCACACATTGGCCGCCGGCACCCACACACTTCGGTTCGAATGCACCGGCAAATCACCTCAATCCAGTGGTTACTTGCTCGGATTCGACACGCTCTCGGCCCGCCTCCCGGTCTACAGTCGACCGGCCAGCGTCGACCTGCGGACCTTGCAGAAGAACTAAGGCACGCCTCTGGGCCGGTGGACCCGCACTGGACCGTGATAGCGCCCGGTCGTTAGCCGGGCATTAGATGGCGCGCGCAGCTGTCGCGATTCCGCCGCGACAGCTCCCCAAACCGGAGAACGCGAACAAAACCGGGAACCTTCCTCGGGTTCCGTCCTCCTACTTGCGTAACCACGTTCTGCGACCGCGCTCAAAACATGGTGCGATCCGAACGGCCAAACTATGCACCTTATGAAGGATTGTCTGAAAGACGTAAAGATCACCGTTTACTCGAAACCTGGCCGGGCGGTGTGCGCTGTGATTCTGCTTCTAGCCATTTTCCCGCTCGAGCTGTTCGGATCCCAAGAGGGCTACCTCCAGCATAACCTGGTGGCCGACCTTCCAGGGGTAGCCGACTTCACGGACGCCAATTTAGTAAATCCGTGGGGAATTGCTTTCAGCGCGACCAGCCCGTTTTGGATCTCCGCCAACCATTCCGGCCTGTCCACGCTTTACAATAGCTCGGGCGCTCCCCAATCCCTGGTCGTAAACATCCCGCCCCCGACCAACGGTGTACCGCCGGCTGCGCCGACGGGCATTGTCTTTAACGGCAGCACTGGTTTTACTGTGGTTCCGGGGGCTCCCGCGCGGTTTATTTTCTCCACGGAAGACGGGACGATTGTGGGCTGGAACAACGGGACGAACGCCGTTGTCAAGGTCGATAACTCCGGTTCGGGCGCGGTCTATAAAGGGCTGGCGATCGGGACAACGGCCGGTGCGGCGCACCTGTATGCCACGGATTTCCACAACAACCGCATCGATGTTTTTGATACCAATTTCGCTGCGGTCACCTTGCAGGGCTCTTTCGCCGACTCCAGCATTCCGGCAGGCTACGCGCCGTTTAACATCCAACAAATGAGCGGGCTGCTTTACGTTACCTATGCCCAGCAAGACGCTGACGCGCACGATGACACCGCCGGCCCGGGTCACGGGTTCGTCAACGCGTTTGATTTAAATGGGAACCTGCTCAAGCGGGTGGTTTCGGCGGGCGTCCTTAATTCTCCCTGGGGCCTGGCGCTGGCGCCGGCTGGCTTTGGGGTCTTCGCGGGCGCTTTGCTGGTCGGCAACTTCGGCGACGGGGCAATCAACGCGTTTGATCCCGGGACCGGCGCCTACCTCGGTGCGATGTCCGACACGAATGGAACTCCGCTGTTCCTGAACGGCCTATGGGCATTGGCATTCGGTAATGGGGGCAACGGCGGCGACCCGCACACACTTTATTTTACCGCGGGTCCAAACGGCGAAGCTAATGGATTGTTCGGCAGTCTGCTCCCCGCTTCGCCCACGTTCACCGGGATTGTGGACAAAGGCCTGGCTGCCTCCGTGAGTTGGGCGGGCGGGGTTGGCCGTTTTCTGGTGCAAAAGAAGGTGAGTTTAGCCGACTCGAACTGGCTGGACGTTTTAACCACCCAGAACCGCTCCACGTTCATGGCCAAGGATACCCCGAACTGCTTTCTCCGCGTTCAATCCGAGTCAACCAGGACCATTCTTCCTTTCACCGTTTTGCTCAGTGGGGCCGCTGAAAATCCGCCCATTGCCACCACCGGCACGGGCATTGGCAACTTGTCAATCGAGGGCACCAACCTCACGTACCAGATCAGCTTTGCCGATTTGTCTGCACCGGCGATCGCGGCCCATATTCATACCGGTGCCGACGCGACGAACAATGGCGCGGTGGCCATTCCGTTTACCGTACCTTCCGCCACGTCTGGCGCCATCTCGGGCACCGCCTCTCTCACGCTCAATCAACTCTCGGATGTTTTGAACGGCCGGGCGTACGTCAACATCCACACCTCGGCGCACGCCGGAGGCGAAGTCCGCGGACAAATCGTCCCACTGCATGTCCCGATGAATTTGAATGGCCCGTCGGAGGTCCCCCCCGTGGCCACCGCCGCCACGGCGACGGGTTCACTGACTTTGGTGGGCAGCCAAATGTATTACGATATCAGCTACTCCGGGTTGAAGGGAACCGCCACGGCGGCCCACATTCACGGACCGGCTGACCCAACGGTTCCCGCTCCGGTATTGATTCCCTTGAACAACCCGACCGGGACATCGGGCAACATCAGTGGCTCCGTTTCGTTGGACCCGACGCAGATGGTCTATTTGCTCTCGGGCTTAACCTATATCAACATCCACACCGTGAGTAATCTCACGGGTGAGATTCGCGGCCAGATCTATCCCTTGCAGCTCAGGGCCACTATGAATGGCGCGAACGAGATCTCTCCCACAGCTTCCAAGGGAAGTGGTTCAGGCTTCTTCACCGTGGTTACGAATGCCCTTACATACAATATCGTATTCACCAACCTGCTCTCCCCGGCTGTGGCTGCGCATATTCACGGTCCCGGCACGGCCTCACAAAATGCGCCGGTGTTGATTCCGTTCAGTGCGCCTTCGGCGACGGCTGGAACCATCTCCGGAACCGCGAATCTGACGCCCACCGAACTGCTCGACCTGTTTTCCAGCCTGACGTATGCCAACATCCATACCACGAACTATGCCGGCGGTGAGATCCGAGGTCAGGTCCTGCCACAGAACTGATGGGTCAGGCCCTGGATTTTCAGGGCTTCAGCCGCTTCCCGGCCGCGCATTCGCTCCCTGGTTATGGGAGGGGGTCCAAGCGCTTCAGTTCCAATCAACGCCTAGCCGTTGAAGTTGCTCGTGCAGACGAGCCAGGTTCCAGAGTTGCACGCGGCGCGCGTCCACACTGACGGCGAGGAGTTTTCCATCGGGGCTGAGCGCCAGGGGCATGACGCCGGCCGGCAGCGGCAGAATCGGCTCCAAAGTGCGCGCTTCAAAAAGTCCGGCATGCTGGAAATCTTTGACGAGCCACCAGGGGCCCGTTTGGTTCGAGAAAAGGATTCCCATAAACCCGGGCAACGAGCGCGCTTGTCGCCAGGTCGAGGTTTTCCAGAAATCCAGCTGGGTCCTCGAAATCACCACGAGTTCCTCGCCGTCGGCTGAGAATGCGAACTCGCCGATGCTGCCCCGGTTGGTGAGAGTGGCGGCGAGCTCAAGTCCGGGCAGGTGGTACACCTTGAGCTCCTGCGAATACGGTCGAAAAATGGCCAACCATCGGCCATCCGGAGAGGCGCCACTGACTCCATCAGAAGTCGGGGCTCGGGAGATTTCCATGGGGCCCGACTCTCGGAATTCGGAAACCCAGGAACCGTTCAGGGTCGTGAAAACACTCCTATCCGCCGCCAGGCAGAACGAAGTGAAACCTGTAGGTAATGCCAGCTTGAGAGATTGGAGTTCAGGCGGAGCTCCCGAGACAGCCGCGGGAACGATTTTGTATCCAAAGCAGTCCTCATCGAGGCTGGCGTACAATTCGCTGCTGTCCTTTGAAAAAAACAGACGCGAATTAGCCCCCCGCTCTACGACCGCCGGCCTCCCTTCGGAGGCCAGGTCCCAAACGGCAAGTTTTTCCTGACCTGGAACCGCCAGCCATCGGCCATCCGCGGAGAAGGCCGCGTGGCGCACCCGGCCACCCAGATCTTCGCCCAACTCGCGGTGGCAATCGGGCTTCTCAAGAGAATACACCTTCACTGCGGAGTCAGTCACGAAGGCCCACTCTCGGCCATCGCCCTGGAATTGCGCGATGAACTGGTTGAGGCTCACAGTAAAGCTCCTCTCGGATCGTTGCAGATCCCAGAAGATCACTTCACGCTCCCACCCGCCCGTGACGGCATAATCTCCATCCGGGCTGAAAGTCGCGAATGCGGCTTGGGCTTTGTGTCGGCCCAGGGTCCGTGATTGGCCAGTCGCCGCGTCCATCAGTCGAACCCACCCCCCATAATCAGTGGTCAGCACCAGGTCGCGGCTCGGGTGCCAATCGAGGCACGACGGCGAATCCGCATTCGTGCGGGAAACGAGGCGTGACCCATCGTCACTGTTATAGACGGAAAACCTCCATTCCTGGCCCACTTGGCCCGCGGCTGCGAACCGATCTCCCGCTGGAGAGAAACTCAGGAACGCGGGCTCGCCCTCAAGCTGGAAGCGCTTTAACGCTTTCCCGCTCAGGAGATCCCAGAGGACTACGGCATTCTCGGGCTGGCTGGTCAAAATCCGCGCATCCTGACGATGAAAAGAAAATGCTCCGTTAAAGACGTTCCTCACTACCAGGCAGAGTTTCCCCGTCGCAGGCTCCCAGATCTCTAAATCCGCTCGATCCCCGAATCCCTCCAAATCCCGTTTGACCGCCAGGAAACGCCCATCGCCGCTCCAACGGATAATGAACACGGGCGAGGGGCTGGTCGCGGGCAACGTGGCGAGCAGGCGATCATCGGACACGGAGAGGATCTCCAAGCTGTTAGTGCCCCGACAGCGAGCGATTCGCTGAAAGGCTGGGTCGAGCTGGAACGCTGTAAATTCTGCGCTGTAAGGAATTTCGCGCTGGAACCGGAGGTCCGGCAGGGCCAGCGCCGCCAGGGCGACGCTGCGCAGTTCGTAACTGTTGGAGAGGACGCCCGCTCGCTGGATGGCCTCAAGAGCCCGAACACGCTGGCCCATCTCCCCGCTGCGGACCGTCGCCCGCGCCTGCTCAAGCAAAGCGGTGTAGAGTTGCTGGCGGGATTGCTTTTCGGCAGCCTCGGCGCGCCGGCGCAAAGCCAGGTCCAACTGCGCCTGCTCCTGCGAAAGGTGCTCACGTTCCCTGGCCTGCCGGGCTTGGGTCCTGGCGAAAAGGAACGCTAGCCCGACCAGGATCGTGATGAGGCAAGCGACAATGGCAAACCGCTTAAGCCAGACCACGTGTCGCTCCAGTCGCCGGGCCTCTCGCAGGCTTCGTCCCGAAAGGAACAGGTTCAAATCCGCGACCAATTCCGTGGCGGCCGAGTAACGCTGGCCGGGGTCGGGAGCGCAAGCCCGGGTGATAATCTCATTGAGTTCCAGCACCGCGTTGCCTTCGGGCGATTGGGCTAGCTCGGGCGAAATCCGCGGGAATTCCAGCCGATCGGAGCCCGTGGCCATCTCATAGAGCAGTTTCCCCAAAGCGTACGTGTCGGCTTGTGGGCTGCCCGGGCCTTCGGGGGGCATAAACCCTTCAGTGCCAACAAAACTCCGCGAGTCGCCTACCGTGGTAATCAAACCGATGTCCGCCAACTTCGGCTGGCCATTGACAACGATAATGTTGCTTGGCTTGACATCCCGATGAACCAAACCGTGTCGATGAAGATGAGCCAATGCATTGGCCACCCGCAGTGCGAGTTGAGCCGCCGGCACCGCCGGCAAGCGCCGGCACAGGGCCAGGTCGTAATGGAGAGTCCTCGGTTTGTAAGGGTCCGTGGGAACAATTGGAATTCTGCCCGGGCCAGGAGGCGCACCCTCCGCTTTGGCACCGGGTGCCGCCAGCCCATTGTCGGCCAGTTCCATGATGTAATAGAAATAGCCCCCCTCATCATTCCGTCCGACATGCAGGATCGCAATGAAACTCTCGTGTGTCCGCGAGATCGGCTCGTATTTAAGTATTCCGTGGAACTCTCGTTGAAAGGGGCGGTCGTTCGCAAACCGATCCCGATAGACGATCTTCACCGCCCGCAAGGTGCCGAGGGCGCTGCGGGCCCGCCAGACCTCGCCGTAAGCGCCGGAGCCAATCGGTTCCAGCAAGACGTGATCGGGGATGGAGGGAGGCCCGGCCTTGTGCTCGGGAGCTTCTGATAACCGCGATTCCAGCACCGAACGCATGGCCTGCCCGGACTCGGAAGATGACCGGTGCGCATCGGATGCAGGACGGTTCATGGGGCGGCTCTAAAGTGAGTTCGCGGGTTCCATCAAAATCTTTCAGCGTTTTACGGATTTGTTGCACGATCGACCCCGGCCCTGGTTTAGCACCATCCCTTCCAGGCCAAACACGACGCATTTATCGGCCGGAGGACTCGCCCAACTCACGCTCAATGTCCCTGGCCACGCGCTTCACCAACCGGCTAACCCGATGTTTGGCCAAGTACACCTGCGGCACGTTCAACCCCAGCATCCGGGCTACCTGGGAAGCCGAAAGGTTCTGCAGAACGCAGTAATCAAACACCTGGTACTGCTTCGGATTTGACCGCTGCCGCACTCTGAGCAGCGCCGCTTGAAAGACATGGCCGCGCCATTCCTCCTCCCAGGCCGCTTCAATATGGGCGTCCGGCGCAGGACTTGGCGCCTCAGCCTCGGCCAACCCAACTCGCCCCTCCTCCAACCGTGAGGCCAACGGAAGAGAACGGTAAACCCTCCGAAGATGATCGTGAATCCGCCGACGCGTTATGAGCAAAAGCCACTGCTTGAAAGACCCCTTTTCCGGGTCATACCGGAACTCGGGGATTTTGCGGGCGACGGCGATCACGGTTTCCTGGACGATATCCTGCGCCTCAGAGTCGGCGAGGCCGCTTTTGCGAGCGACGTTATAGATGAGGCGCCAATAGGTATCGAAGAACGTCTGCCAACTCGCGTCGTCATCCAGGTTCCGGAGACGGGTCAACAGGCTACGGCGTGTGGGTAGACTATCCCTGTCCGCCACCGCAAAGTTCGCGACATAGGTCAGCTCGAGGTTCACGCTCTGGATTGGACTATAATGGCTCATAATGAGCAAATTCGCAAGGCTGATAATACTGCGCGCCTGTGCGCGGTAACCGCAGTGTCAAGGGCGCATAGTCGCCCTGCCTCCAGACCGCACCGTCATGGCCCTGCATCCGGCGCACGACAGTTTATTGCAATTAGAATTGACAGTTTTCGCCAACTGGGGCATTGGAGAGGCATGATCCCCATCGACTATTCGGCTCCTGGCCTGAGGCTCAAAAAAGTCCGTGGATTCACCTTGATCGAACTACTCGTGGTCATCGCTATCATCGCTATTTTGGCAGCGATGTTGTTGCCCGCGTTGGGCAGAGCCAAGGCCAAGGCCGCCGGTGTCGCGTGCCTTAACAATGGGCGCCAAATGATGCTCGCCTGGAGGCTCTATGCGGAAGATAACGCCGACAAAATACCCGCTTCCTATGGCAACACCCCCGTATGGATTACCGGGGACCTGGACTTCACTTCCAACCCAAGCAATTGGAACGTCGACCAGGATATTAAGAAAAGCCCGTTGTGGCTCTATTGCGGTAAGAGCCCGGGCATCTGGAAGTGTCCGGCGGATAAATCCGTGGTGCGCGTCAGTGGTCAAACGCTACCCCGCGTGCGGAGTGTCTCGATGCTCAGTTGGTTCAATGGCAGCGACGCCGACAGCTTCAGCGGCTGCCAGGGTTTCTATAAGTACAAGAAGATGAGTGACGTGCTTAACCCCGGTCCCGCCATGACGTTCCTGTTCCTGGACGAGCGCGAGGACAGCATTAACGACGGGGAGTTCTGCACCAGCATGTCAGGCTTTCCCGACAAGCCGAGCTCCTGGTATATCATTGATATGCCCGCCAGCTATCACGGCGGCGCAGGCGGCTTTTCCTTTGTGGATGGCCATTCCGAAATCAAGAAGTGGCGGGACCGCCGGACGATGCCCCCCCTCAACCCAGGCGTTGACACGCCGCTCAACATCGCATCTCCCAACAATGTGGACGCCTATTGGTTGGCGGAGCACTCCACCAGGAAGCCCTGAGGCTCGTACGGCAGCCCGGTTCCAGCCAGGATGATCACGCGGGCGGAGGCGCCCGCGCTCCTGCAAACAGACGTACGCCTTACAGGGGGCGCACCCAAATATTTCGGAACCGCACCGGGCAGCCATGGCCCCCAAGCGTGAGCGGGCCTTTGCTGACGGCGGGCTTATACTCCGGCAGGATGCGGTGCCCCGTCGTTCCATGGATCTCCTCGTTGAGCAGGACCAGCACACCGTTATGAAACACGGTCACTCGGGCAGGACTCAGCAGTTTTTCCCCCTCGAACCTGGGCGCGATGAAGCCGATATCAAAGGTCTGCCACTCCCCCGGCCTGCGGGTGACGTTGACGTAAGGAGGTGTCTGCCCGTAAATGGCGGCGCAGGCGCCATCGGGATAGAGCTTCTCATTAAACGAGTCGAAGATCTGGATCTCATAAAGGCCCATCAACAGGACTCCGTTATTCCCGCGGTTGTACCATGGCGCTTCGAAACTCGCCGGCCCCATCCATTCGACGTGGAGTTGCATATCGCCAAAGCTGGCTTTGGTGGCAAAATGGCTATTCCCCGAGATGAGGCACCCGTCCTCGATTCTCCAGTCGCCCAACGACGCCCAGGCGGTCGCCTCTTTGCCATCAAACAGGAGTATCGCATCCGAGGGGACAGCAGCCGGCGGACCCGCCTTTCCTGGATCCACGCGCCTCGGGTTCGGCCGGTCCGGGTCGTGCACCAGCCACTCACACCATGGAAGTTTCGGGGTGTCCTTGTAGCCGAACACTCCCGAGCCGTCCTTGGCGTTGACCAGGTCAGCCCCAAACGAAAGGTTGCCGAGGAGCAAAGAGGCGCAGGAGGAGGCAATTGCCACTATTCTGAGGTTGGATCCTGAGTTCATGTGAGTGATTCTTGGTTCAGTGGTTTTCCATCGACCGAAGTCCGTGCCAGACTGTCTTGGTTTCGCTCACAGTCAAGGCATGAATACCACTGTACCTTGAGCTTTCCCATGGACGTCGGCATAGTCTCACTTGAAATGCTGACATTATCGGGCATCCGAAAAAGCTACGGCGACCGCGTGTTGTTTTCCGAGGCGACGCTGCAGGTGAATCGTCAAGATCGGATTGGGTTGGTCGGGCCCAATGGGGCAGGCAAGACTACGCTTTTTTCCATCATCCTCGGCGAGGACGGCCCGGACGAAGGGAAGGTGACTTTTGAACGCGGGGTTTCCTCGGGCTATCTGCCGCAGGAAAACGCGCCGGCCGGGGATGAAACGGTGATCGAACTCGCGGCCGGCATCACTCCAGAATACGTGAAGCTACGTCGCATTCTGAAGGCTTGGGAAGCGGATCATCCGACGGAAGCACTGCATCCCGAGGAGGTTCACGATGATGTCCATGACCGATTCAACCAGTTGGGTGGTTACCGACTGGAAGCCAAAGCCAAGCAGATCCTGGCCGGCCTGAGCTTCCGGGGCCGGGATTTCGATCGCCCCGCCCGCGAGATGAGCGGCGGCTGGGTTATGCGCGCGCATTTGGCCCGCCTTTTGACTCAGGAACCCGATCTCCTGCTCTTGGACGAGCCGACCAACCACTTGGACCTGGAGGCGCTCCTTTGGTTTCAGGAGTACCTCAAGAACTACCCCGGTGCGATTCTCCTGATCTCACACGACCGTGAGTTCCTGAACCAGGTGGTCGGGAGTATTGTGGAGATCCGCCAGAGCCGCCTCATTCGCTATCGGGGCGGCTATGACGAATACCTGGAACAGCGGGAGGCCCACGAGCAGCAATTGCTGGCGGCCTTTAAACACCAGGAGCGCGAAATCGGTCGCCTGATGGATTTTGTGAACCGGTTCCGCGCGAAAAACACCAAGGCCAGTCAAGCCCAGAGCAAGCTCAAGCAGATCGGGCGCATGGACAAAATCGAGGCGCCGGTGAATGATCAGCGTGAGATCGACTTCCAATTCCCGCAGCCGCTGCGGAGCGGCCGGCGCGTGATCAAGCTCACGGGCATACACCATGCCTACGGTGAAAACGTGGTTTATCGCGGGGTTGATTTCCAAGCGGAGCGAGACCAGCGAATCGTGCTGGTGGGCCCGAATGGGGCGGGGAAATCGACTTTGCTCAAGATCCTGGCGGGCGTCATTACCCCCCAAAGCGGGGAACGCGAGCTGGGCCATAATGTTAAGGCCGGGTATTACTCGCAGTACCGCGTGGATATGCTGCGTCCGGAACGCACCGTCCTGGACGAAGCTCTGGACACGCCTCAGCGCGTGACTGAACAGTTCGTGCGCACGCTGCTCGGATGTTTCCTCTTCCGCGGCGATGATGTCTTCAAAAAGGTGGATGTGCTCAGCGGAGGTGAAAAGAGCCGGCTCGCCTTGGTCAAAATCCTCCTTGACCCCCCAAACCTGTTGCTGATGGATGAGCCGACTACCCACTTGGATATGTCGAGCATCGACGCCTTGGCGTACGCCTTGGACCAGTTTGCCGGCACCCTCATCTTCATCAGCCATGACGTGTATTTTATCCGCGCCCTGGCCAACCACGTGGTTCACGTGAACGCGGGCCGCCTGATGCATTACCCGGGCGGGTACCAATATTACCTGGACAAGACGCTGGCGGCATCAGAACGCGCCGGTTTGACGGCGGGCAGTTCCAACAGCAACCCCACCGCCAAGGGAAGCTCACGCTTCGCGGAACCAGTGGCGGCAGCTCCTTCGAGGAAAGAGCAGAAACGTGTGGAGGCCGAGGGGCGACAGGCACGGTCCAAGGAACGCAAAGCCCAACAACAAGTCGTTCATCGTTTGGAGAAGGAAATCCAGCAACTCGAAGCCAGACAAGTGGAGATCATCGCCGACCTGGAGCGGCCCGAAACCTATGACAAACCAGGCGCCGCCGTGGCCGCCAACCGGGAACTGGTGGGCATCCAGGAAGAGTTGGCCAGGCTGAACCCGGAATGGGAATCCGCGGCCACCCGGCTTTCCGAGATGGAAACCTTGTAAGGTATTGCCCGGTGCTTCGACTCCCAAGTGTGCTAATTTATCATATGAGAGCCGTGCTATCAGTACTCGGCGGAGCCGCTTTGACAGCGCTAGCGGCGGCGGCCCTTAACGGCTGTACGCGCGCCGAATCCCAAACCTCCGCCGCCAACCAGTCCGTTGTCTCGGCACCATTTACCAATGCTATGAGTACTTTTCAGAAGCCGTCCGGGGCGGAGCTTAAGGAGAAGCTCACGCCGATGCAGTTCAACGTCACCCAACACGCCGACACCGAACCCGCGTTCCGCAATCCCTATTGGGACAACAAGAAGCCGGGGATTTATGTCGATATCGTCTCCGGCAAACCACTGTTCAGTTCGCTCGACAAATTCGATTCCGGGTGTGGCTGGCCAAGCTTTAGCCAGCCTTTGGCCGAAAACGAGATTGTCCAAAAAGACGACCGCACCATGGGAATGGATCGGACCGAGGTGCGGTCCAAAACCGCGGATTCGCACCTGGGTCATGTTTTCGATGACGGTCCGGGCCCCACGCATTTGAGGTACTGCATCAACTCTGCCTCCCTCCGATTCATCGCGGTCGAGGAGATGGAGAAGGCCGGTTACGGAGCCTTGCTGGGACCGTTCATCAAGGCAGGCTTGTACAAGCCGGCGGCCAGGCCCGCTGCCGAGACCGAGAAGAAGTGACGGCGCGGCATCGTTCTTGATTTTCTCGCCGGGAACCGTTAGGGCTTCGGGCAGCTCGGTCAGATGAAAGGAACTCCATGCTGGTTGTTCATGTCCACGTTCGGGTAAAGCCGGAAGCGATCGAGGCCTTTAAACAGGCAACCCTCGCCAACGCCCGCGCCAGTCTCAACGAACCCGGGATTGCCCGATTCGACGTATCGCAAGACAGGGAGAACCCGACGCGGTTTGTGTTGATTGAAGCCTACCGGACCCCTGAGGCTCCCGCCGCTCACAAAGAAACCGCCCACTACCAAACCTGGAGAGACGCGGTAGCACCCATGATGGCCGAGCCTCGCTCCAGCGTGAAATTCGAAAACCTCTTCCCCGCGGACACGGAAATGTGAGGTGAGCCCCGGCCGTGGGTTCCCCAACAAGCCTGCCGTAACATGCGCTACGAGTTCGCCACTGCAACCCGGATAATTTTTGGGGAAGGCGCGTTGCCCGAGGCTGGGCAACTCGCCGCCGAGTTCGGGGGCCGCGCCCTGGTCGTCACCGGTAGCGACCCGAGCCGGGCGGAGCCGTTGACCCGTGCGCTCGAACAAAAGAGCCTCCGGTGCGAATATTTTCCCGTCGAAGGTGAACCCGAGCTCGCCACGGTGGAGCGAGGGGTCGCCGCCGCCCAACGGGCCGGCTGCGCCCTGGTCATCAGCTTTGGCGGTGGCAGCGCGATCGACGCGGGCAAGGCCATCGCCGCCATGCTGACGAACGAAGGTCCCTTGCTCGATTACCTGGAGGTTATCGGGCGAGGCCAAGCACTCCGCCGAGCACCCGCACCTTTTCTCGCCATCCCGACAACGGCCGGGACGGGTTCCGAGGTAACGCGCAACGCCGTCCTGGCTTCGCCCGAACACCGCGTGAAGGTGAGCCTGCGCAGCCCGGCCATGTTGCCCCGGATCGCCCTCATCGATCCCAAACTCACCCACGGGCTGCCCCCTGCTCTGACCGCCAGCACGGGCCTGGACGCCCTCACCCAACTCATCGAGCCATTCGTTTCCTCAAAAGCCAATCCAATGACGGATGCCATCTGCCGAGAGGGTTTGAGGCGGGTTGCCCGATCCCTTCGCCAGGCTTTCGCCGACGGCCAGAACGCCGCCGCGCGGGAAGATATGGCCCTGGCGAGTTTGTTCGGGGGGTTAGCGCTGGCCAATGCCGGACTGGGAGCCGTGCATGGTTTTGCCGGACCGATCGGCGGCATGTTCCCGGCCCCGCACGGCGCTGTGTGCGCCGCGTTGCTCGCGGGGATCATGGAGACGAATTTGCGCGCGGTCCACGAACGCGCGCCGGGCAGTGAGGTGATCCGAAGATACGATGAGGTAGCGGCGATCCTGACGGGCAAGCCGACCGCGCAAGCCGCGGAGGGGACCGACTGGGTCCGCCAATTGGTCAGCGACCTCAGGATCCCACGGTTAGGCGCTTATGGCCTGAGCCCTGGTGACGTTGAAACGCTGGTTCCAAAAGCCGAGCAGGCCAGCAGCATGAAAGCAAACCCCGTCATTCTGACCCGCGAGGAACTGGCGGAAGTGCTCGCCCGGGCGATATGAAACCCACCGCTTTTCGCTTGCGCCCCACGCTGCCCCTATTATTTTTCGGCCCATGAGAATGCAATTACTTGCGAAGGTCGCGGTTGTTTTCGCCGCGACGCGGCTCCTGGGCGCGGAGGTTGAATCCGGTTTCACTTCCCTAATGGATGGGAAGAGTTTTGATGGGTGGAAGCTCGCGGAGGAGAATCCACAAACCTGGACAATTGAAGACGGCGCTTTCGTGGCGCACGGCAATCGCTGCCATTTGTTTTATGTCGGTGACCAGGCTCCGTTCAAGGACTTTGACCTCAAGGTCGAGGTCATGACCGGCCCGCATTCGAACGGCGGCATTTATTTCCACACCAAGTACCAGGCGTCCGACTGGCCCCGGACCGGTTTCGAGTGCCAGGTCAACAACACGCATAGCGATTGGATTAAGACCGGCAGCCTCTATGGTCTGGCCAATACCGGGCTCACCGCGGCGCAGGATGGCAAATGGTGGACTCAGGAGATCATCGTAAAGGGCAAAAACGTTGTGGTTCTCATCGACGGCAAAAAGGTGCTGGAGTACAACGAACCCGAGGGGGCGGAGCCCGGGAAAGATTTCACGCGCAAGCTCAGCGAAGGCACCTTCGCACTCCAGGGCCACGATCCGGGCAGCATTATTCGTTACAAGAATATCCGGGTGAAGAAGCTGGATTAAGCGCCTGTTACTTCACCAGTTTCAGAATCTCCCTGAACTCCGCCGTACCCGCTTGCTCGAGGAGTTCGAAAAGGGCCATCTCCACCGTCACGACCACGGCCCCGGCTCCGCTCATGCGTTCGACTCCCGCGTCGTGATTTTCATGAGTTCGCGACGCCATGGCGTCGCGAACGACGAAGACCCGATACCCCTCCCCGAGCAGATCCAGGCACGTTTGCAAAACGCAGACATGCGTTTCTATCCCGCATAGCAGCACGTCGCGCACTCCCCGAGATTGCAGATTTGCCAAGAAGCCGGGGGCGCCACAGGCGCTGAACGCGAGCTTCTCCAGCGGAGAAAAGCCCGGGATCGCTGCCGTCACCTCCGGCACGGTCGGCCCGAGCCCCTGGCGATATTGCTCCGTGGCCAGGATTGGAAGGTTGAGAACGGAGGCGCCTTTCGCCAGCTGGATCACGTGGTTAACCAGGAATTCTCCGCTGTGCATGGCCGGCACGAGACGTTCCTGAACATCCACCACGAGTAATCCTGCCTGCCGGCGATCCACCAGCAATGGGCTGCGTGTCTTAGGGTTTGTCTTGGGTTCCCGGCCATCGAGATAACCCGGCTCCTTTCAAAGTTGTAATGTTGCCGAAAGGTTCCTGTCATCACCCTATGGTCTATTAACTTCAGACGCAGTCAACAAACAGCACAGTGGATAAGCAAGAAAACAGACAAACACACACCGATTTATGAAAAGGATATTCAATCGTTTGAGCAGTCGCTTCGGGGCGGTCGCGCTGGGTGGCGCAGTCGCTTTGGCCGGCTCGGCACTCGCCTTCTCCCAAAAACCCAAAGCGGAGGATTTCAACGCCCCTCCCGTCGATGAACGGCCCCTCACCCGGGAAGTCGGCGGCCACAATAGTTTCGCCCCGGTCGTCAAGCGGGTGGCACCGGGAGTGGTGAAGGTCTTCACGACCACGAAGGTTCACAACACCAGCTTCAACGGTCCAACCGGGGATATGGACGACCTGTTCCGCCGCTTTTTTGGAGATTCCTACCAAGGGCGCATGACGCCTCGCCGCAATGGGGAGATGCCGCGCCAACAGGGCATCGGCTCGGGTGTGATCGCCACCAAAGACGGTTATATCCTCACCAATAACCATGTGGTTGATGGTGCTGATGAGGTAAAGGTAGCGCTCCAGGACGGCCGCGAGTTCACCGCCAAGGTAATCGGCCGGGACCCGAAGACCGACATTGCGGTGATCAAGATTGACGCCAAGGACCTGCCGGCGGTTCCGATGGCCGACAGCGAAAAGGTAGAGGTTGGTGACGTGGTCCTCGCCATTGGCAATCCGTTTGGCATCGGCCAGACGGTGACCACGGGTATCGTGAGCGCTACCGGCCGCGCCGGCGCGGTGGGCCTCGATTACGAGGATTTCATCCAGACCGATGCCGCGATCAACCCGGGCAACTCGGGCGGCGCTCTCGTGGATGCCGAAGGTCGACTGATTGGTATCAACACGGCGATTCTCAGCCGTAGCGGCGGTAACCAGGGAATTGGTTTTGCCATCCCGGCGAACCTGGCGCGCGATGTGATGGAGAGCCTCGTCAAGGACGGTCATGTCACGCGTGGATACCTGGGTGTAATGATCCAGGACGTCACACCAAAGCTGGCCAAAGAGTTTAAGCTCAAGGAAGCTCAGGGCGCATTGGTGGGTGATGTGACCCCGAAAAGTCCAGCGGAACGGGCCGGGCTCCAGAGTGGGGACCTTATCCTCAATTACAATGGTAAGAAAGTCACCGATAGCCAGCATCTCAAACTCGAGGTCGCCCGCACTCAACCGGGAGAAAAGGTGCCGGTGAAAATCCTGCGCGACGGCGAAACCAAAACCGTCGAAGTCACCGTCCGGGAATTGCCCGGAACGGAGCACCTGGCGAAAAACGATAAGCGGGACGCTGAGGACACTGGCACCCTGAACGGAGTGACGGTGGCCGACTTGGATGGTGGTGCCCGGCAACAGTTCGAAATCCCCGGCCAGGTTAAAGGCGTTGTCGTCACGGACGTCGACCAGAATTCGGCGGCCGCGGAAGCCGGTCTTAAGCCAGGCGACGTCATCCTGGAGATTAATCGCAAGCCTGTCCGCACCGCTGAAGAGGCGGTCAAGCTGACCGAAAAGGGCACCGACAAGACTACCTTGCTGCGCGTCTGGCGTGACGGCGGCAGCCGTTTCGTCGTAGTCGACGAAAGCAACGTCGGCTAATTGTATCTTCCACACACCCACAGCCCTCCCGGACCAGCAACGAGGTTCGGGGGGGCTTCTCGTTCCTCCTATTCACCCTTGGCTTCTTCGCCTATGTTCGAAGGCATGCGAATTCTGGTGGTCGAGGATGATAAGAAGATTGCCTCGTTCGTGGTGAACGGGCTAAAGCAGAGCGGATACGCCGTGGATCATTCGCCGGACGGTGAAGACGCATTGATGCATGCCCAAACCGTAGCGTATGACGCAGCCGTCGTGGACCTCATGCTGCCCAAGCTGGATGGTCTGAGCCTGATTCAGCAAATTCGGGCCGGCGGCATCCGCATGCCCGTGCTTATCCTCAGCGCCAAAGCTTCCGTGGACGACCGGGTCCGAGGCCTGCAAGCGGGGAGTGACGACTACCTGACAAAGCCCTTTGCCTTTTCCGAACTGCTCGCCCGCATCCAGGCCCTGATCCGGCGCGCCTCGCAAACCCCCGAACCTACCCGCCTGGCCGTCGGGGATCTGACGCTGGATCTCCTCTCCCGCGAAGTGCAACGCGGTGGCGAGAAGATTGACCTGCAACCGCGCGAATTTGCAATGCTCGAGTACCTCATGCGCCACGCCAATCGCCCGATCACCAAGACAATGATTCTCGAGCACATTTTCGATTACAGCTTCGATCCGCAAACCAATGTCGTGGACGTGCTGGTGCATCGCTTGCGGAGCAAGGTCGATAAAGACAAAGCGATGATCCATACAATCCGAGGAGTGGGTTATGTTCTCCGGCCTGCTTGATCCGCTGCGGCGCAATATCGGCGTCAAGCTGGGCTTGTGGTACGCCCTGATCTTCGCCTTGAGCAGCGCCGCCCTGTTCATGCTCGCGTATTATCTGCTGGCGGCGGCTCTCGGCAGCAAGGATCGCGAAGTGCTGGTCGCCCAGCTCAAGGAAGCCGCGACCGTGTACGAAAACGGTGGAGTGCGGGCATTAACCAGCTGGGTGGAGGATCAGCCGCCGCAGGTCCGCGCTACCATGTTGGTCCGGATCGAGAACCGCTTTACCCACCTCGGTTTGGTCATCCATACCCCGCCCGATTGGGTCGCGATCCGCAATGTCCCGGTCTTTGGTGGCTTTGTGAAAGAACCGTTTATTCGCATTCCTTTAACTGCGGAAAAAGACTTTGTTCGCGTGCAGGGTGATTTTCCCAACGGATCGATTTTGCAGATCGGACGCACGACCAACAGCCGGGAGGCGATTCTTAATCCCATCCGCCGGAGCTTCTGGATTAGTGGCAGCGCTACGGTCTTCTTCAGTTTCCTGGCGGGCGCGTTTTTCGCCCACCGAGCCATGCAGCCGGTGCGCCAGATCGTGTCCACGGCCCGCGGCATCATACGCACTGGGCAACTGGATGCGCGCGTGCCCGTCCGCGCCTCAGATGACGAACTCGATGACCTGGTCCGCCTCTTCAACACTCTCCTGGATAAAAACCAGGCCCTCCTTCGAGCCATGCGGGAGTCCCTGGACAATGTAGCCCACGATCTGCGCACGCCCCTGGCCCGCCTACGTGGCATGGCCGAGGTGGCGCTCCAACCTGGCGTCGAACCCGCCGCCGCCCGCGAGGCGCTGGCCGATTGCGTCGAGGAATCCGAGCGCGTCCTCAACATGCTGAATACACTCATGGACATCACCGAAGCCGAGGCCGGGATGATGCGATTGGAGCGCGCGCAGGTGGATTTGTGCCAGGTCGCCCGGGAAGCCATCGAGCTCTATGAGTATGTGGCGGAGGAGAAGCAAATCCACATTCAACCTGACTTGAACGGGCCCTGTGAGGCTTCCGTCGACCCCACCAGAATCCGCCAGGTGTTCGCCAACCTTCTCGACAACGCAATCAAATACACCCCCGGAGGTGGCCAGGTGCAGATCTCGGTTCGGCGAGAGCAGGATTCAGTCGTCGCCATCTTCCGCGACAACGGGATCGGAATTCCGCCCGAAGAACAGGAGAAAATCTGGGCTCGGCTGTACCGGGGGGATAAAAGTCGCTCCCAGCGCGGCCTGGGGCTGGGACTGAGCCTCGTCAAGGCTGTGGTCGAAGCGCATGGCGGCCTGGCGACCGTAACGAGCGAGGTTGGCAAAGGGTCTGAATTCGTCGTGCGCTTCCCGGTCAAAGCTCAGGCTTAAGCTTCCCGGGCCGCCGAGGCCCTACTGAGGGCCGGCCCATGTAGAACGGACTAGAACGGACGTCTCGCGAGCGATTTCAGCCAGCGTCCAGCCGCCCGTTCCACTCCCCTTCCCTAACCTATCGGCGCTGCCCAACCGCTGAAACGCAAGTCGAACGTCACTTCTACACCATGACTTTCGACCTATTTAAATCGTGACCAAGGGGTCTTTCGAATTTGCCGCTGAAAGGAGCAAAGTAGTCGCGTTGGCTGGAATTGGCTCGGGCCGTTCCTCTGCCAGAAAACAAAGATAACCAGCCGCTCGGCGGCGCCGAAATCGAAAGCGAACTATGAAACCTCTGCTTCTTGCAATCACCGGCCTCAGCTTGGCCGTTGGAATCGTCGCGTATGTCCACTCCACCCAAACCAAGCGACCTGCCCCGGCACTCCCCGCTACCGCGGCTCAGGTTCAGGAACCTGAGGTGGCAGTAACCATGCCCCTTCGTACTGTTGCCCTGGCCACTCCGGCAGACGGAACTACACGAGAGGTGCTCAACTCAGCAGGAAGCGCCGGCAACCCGGCCGTGACCCAGCCCCAACCGACTTCCTCGCTCTCAATTCAGCGGACAATCGAAACCTTGCTTTCAGCCCAAGCCTCTTTTGACGAGAAACAAGCGGCCTGGCAACAGCTGAAGGACTGCGGCAAACTGGATCTCGCCATCAACGAACTGGAGCGCGGCGCCGCTTCCAATCCCAACTCGGCCCAATACCCGGCGGCTCTTGGCCAGGCCTATCTCCAAAAGGCCGCTACGCTGAAAGATATCCGCGAGCAAGGAATTCTCGGCATGAAGGCGGACCAGAGCTTTGACACGGCGTTGAGCCAGGACCCGTCGAATTGGGAAGCCGGCTTCTGGAAAGCCGCGGCGCTGTCCTACTGGCCGCCACAACTGAACAAAGGCCAGGAAGTGGTTGAACGCTTCGCGGAGCTGATCAAGCTGCAGGAAACCCAGCCTTCTCAGCCGCAGTTTGCTCAAACCTACGTTCTCCTCGGGGAGCAATACCAGAAGCAGGGCTATGCCGATTACGCCCGGCAGATCTGGCGGCGTGGGTCGGCTTTGTTTCCGAACGACCCTCGAATTTTGGAGAAACTCACTCAGGCCCAACCCCAGCAGGCCGCCGCCGCGCATTAAGCCAGGAGAAGCCGACAGAGCTCGTCTCGATCTTTCCAGACGAGCTCTGGCCCAAACCAAGCAGCTAATCTTCAGGCTTTTAAAAGTGAGTGTTTTTAACCATGATTTTGACTGTGATGCTTCCGGATCTCTCAACACCAGGAAACCCTGAATCGCCATGGAACGACCTGCCCTGAACGCATCTGCATCTGCGGCCAACACCGCCGCCGCTGCCCTGCCCTTGCCGGACCCACAGTACCGGCGGTTCCTCATCGTTTTTCATATCGTTTTTATTGTCGGGTTACTTTGCTCGCTGATCTTCCGCTGGCGGAGAACCGACTGGACCTGGACGTCGCGGGACGTCTTCCTGGTGCTGTTAGTCGCCGCCCAAATCGCTCTCTACGTTCGGTTTTTCATCATCGCTCTCGCGGGACGGATCGCCTTCCGGGTCTGGGGGCTATATTTCGCGGGAGCCTTCGGATTGTGGTTCCTCGAGTGGCGACTGGAGTCAAATTTTGAATGGGCCATCGGCGCACTGCTCGGCCAATTATTCGGAGTCCTTCCACCCCTGGCTTCAGTACCCGCCAGCGGGGTAGTTTTTGCAGCATACCTCGCCTTTAAATTTGGTTGGCACCAGCTGGCCGCTTTCAACCTTTGGGAATGTCTCCTCGGCCTGGGAATGCTCGGATCCTGGACGGCCCTGGGTCTTTTCATTCACAAGCT
>Ga0105240_10004003_pt1 | contig 22708 bp, 17 predicted proteins | sample KBSC54metaG_FD_80426 | JGI IMG/M metagenome (GOLD analysis project Ga0105240, IMG submission 80426) | Corn rhizosphere microbial communities from Kellogg Biological Station, Michigan, USA - KBS C5-4 metaG | ecosystem: Host-associated > Plants > Roots > Rhizosphere > Soil | place: Michigan, USA... | reverse complement strand
TTCAGGGAAGTACGCTGGGGAAAAACTTTAATGGATTTCCTGCAAACAAATAATGACCCTCGTATTAGCGCTATTGGTGAGATATCTGCAGGTACAGGTAAAGCAGCTAACCAGAACGAAGCTCCTGGTATCAGCACTGCTGCTTTGCAGATCGGTATGCCAAACGGATATGATCTGGGTGGTACTGCAACCGATATCTCTAACGCACCGGGTTACCCCGGCGCTACTGCTGCTGATCCTTCAGTTAGTGGTGACGCTCCTGCTCCTGATGGCAAATATTCACGCCCTCGTTTTGCGGTATATGATGATCGCAACAGAGCTAACTTCATCATCACTTATGGTGAGACTGAATTATTATTTGCCGAGGCTGCGGTTCGTGGTTGGAATACCGGTAACGCCGCTACGCATTACGCTAATGCGCTTGCTGCAGATATGCAGTCACTTGCTCAGTTGAACTCTACTGCGCAAGCTGTAGTAGATCCCGCTGCAATTGCTGCTTATGTTACTGCTCATCCATTGTCAGCTACGCAAGCAACTGCTTTACAGCAGATTAACATGGAGTATTTCATCGAAACAGCAACTACTTTCGATTTTAATGAAACATGGAACAACTGGAAAAGATCAGGTATTCCTGCTTTAACTCCAGTGGTTTATGCATCGCAATTCAGCACAGTTGTTCCAAGAAGGATCGACTACCCTGTTACGCTGCCTTCTACAAATGCAACAAACTATGCTGCTGCCGTTGCCAAAATTAGCGGAGGTGATAACTTCAGCTCCAAGGTATGGTGGGATCAATAATTTTTCTTACTTAATAAAGCAGGGAGACATTTAATGTCTCCCTGCTTGTTTTATTGCAATTATAAATCGCTATTTTGTACGATAACGATTTTGGAGTGTCCTATTTGATTTAGAATGTGCAGGGTTAAATTACTATTTGTCAAAAAAGAAACTAAGACTTTTTTTGCCGTTTTAGCTTTTACTTTTCTTTCAGCAGTTTCGGCTTTTTCACAGCAACCGCTATTTAAGCTTTTGTCCTCTAAAGAGACTAACATCAAGTTCAGCAATGATATCAATGAGACAGAATCGCTGAACGTGCTGTCGTACGAATACTTTTACAATGGAGGGGGAGTAGCTGTGGGCGATATCAATAACGACGGCCTTCCGGATATCTTCTTTACCGGGAATATGGGTTCAAATAAATTGTACCTGAATCAGGGCCACATGAAATTTAAAGATATCACGAAGGAAGCTTGTCCCGGTATGGAAGGACGTTCCGGTGCCTGGAAAACAGGTGTTACCATGGCAGATGTTAACGGCGATGGATTGTTAGATATCTATGTGTGCTATTCTGGCAAAACAGATAATGATACCCGCAGGAATCAGTTATTTATCAACCAGGGTAACAACAAGTTTAAGGATGAAGCTAAGGAATATGGCTTAGACGATCCTGGGTACAGCACGCAAGCTGTGTTTTTTGACTATGACAATGACGGTGATCTGGATATGTTCCTGCTCAACCACAATATAAAGAAGCTCGACAACATGGAGCTGGCAAGGTACAAGGAACAAACCGATGAGCTTGCAAGTAACAAATTATTCAGAAACGACGGCGGGCATTTTACCGATGTTTCTAAAAAGGCGGGGATAGTTCAAAATCCGCTCACCTTTGGTTTGGGTGTGGCCATTGCCGATGTGAATAAAGATGGCTGGCCAGATATATACGTAACTAACGACTATAATGAGCCTGATTATTTATACATTAATAATCATGACGGCACATTTACCGAGAAATCAAAACAGTTTTTCAGGCATATTTCTCACTTTTCTATGGGTGTGGATATTGCCGATTTCAACAATGACGGACTACCGGATGTGATGACTTTAGACATGCTCCCGGAGGATAATCACCGTCAGAAATCACTTCAACTAGAAGAAAACTACGAATCCTTTGCATTAATGCAGACACAGGGATTGTATAAACAATATATGCGCAATATGCTGCAGCTTAATAATGGCGACGGCACTTTCAGCGAAATAGCACAGCTGGCAGGCGTATCTAATACCGATTGGAGCTGGTGCCCATTGATTGCAGATTTTGACAACGATGGCTATAAGGACATTTTTGTAAGCAACGGCTATTTAAGGGATTATACTAATAAGGATTTTTTACGTTATTGGGGCGATTACAAAATTAAAAAGGCAATGGCCGGCGAGCCGTTTTTGTTGATGGACCTGATCAAAGCCATGCCATCAACTAAGGTGCCTAATTATGTTTTTCGTAATAACCACGATCTGACTTTCGCTAACAAACAAAAGGAGTGGGGGCTGGATGAAGCAACGGTATCCAGTGGATCTGTTTATGTTGACCTGGATAATGATGGTGACCTGGACCTGGTTATCAATAACATCAATCAGCCTGCTTCGATCTATCAAAACATGAGCCGCGAGAATAATAATTCTAATTATCTCGCAATAAAAGTAAAAGGAACGGGCAAAAATACTAATGCTGTAGGTGCCAAGGTTTATGTGTATACCGCCGGCAATTTGCAGTACCAGGAAGTTAATCCTAACAGGGGCTACCTTTCATGTGTTTCAACTACTTTGAACTTTGGCTTAGGCGACAATAAAACGGCGGATTCAGTACGCTTGATCTGGCCTGATCAGGCATCGAAATCGCTAACAGCGGTTAAAGGCAATCAGTTATTAAATGTCGATTATCCGGGCGCTTCAAAACCTTATGTTGAGGTCGCAAAATTGGTTAAACCGATATTTAAACACAGCGAACCTATCATTGATTATAAGCCGGAGGAGATAACCCTGAACGATTTCAAGCGCCAGTTACTGATGCTATTCATGTACTCAAAAACAGCACCCGTAATTGCTAAGGCTGATGTAAATCATGATGGCCTGGAAGACCTGTTTATCAGCGGCGACCAGGATAACTCAGGTAAAATATACTTACAGCAGCCTGGTGGTAAATACATCATCTCAAAACTCGATAGAGGAAGCGATAGCAACATTGGCACCACTGCGTCTGCCATCTTTTTCGATGCAAATGGTGATGGCTTCCCTGACTTGTATATCGCCAAAGGCGGATATGCACTTTACGAACCTCATACGCTTGATCTGCAGGATGAATTGTATCTAAATAATGGGAAGGGAGGCTTTGTACTATCACAAGGTGCTTTACCTATTCTGAATGCAAATAGTAAATCGGTAGTACGCCCGTGTGATTTTGATGGTGACGGCGATATTGATCTTTTTGTTGGCGGTAGGATAATCCCAGGCCAATACCCATCTACTCCCGAAAGCTTTTTATTGGTAAACGATGGTAAAGGTAAATTCACCGAAGCCAAAATACCTTTCGACAAAGTAGGTATGGTGACGGATGCGCAATGGATCGACCTGAACAAAGATGGACGTAAAGACCTGATACTTTGCGGTGAATTCATGCCGATTACTGTATTGATCAATACGCCTGAAGGATTTAAAGATAAGACCTCTGATTATTTCGATGCACCTCAAAATGGCTTCTGGTTCTCAATTGCGTTTGCCGATGTTAATGGCGACGGTGAGCCAGATCTGATCGCTGGTAATCTTGGTCTTAATTCACAAATTCATGCATCAGCAAAAGAACCTGCTGAAATGTACGCATTGGATGTGGATAACAATGGCTCTATCGATCCCTTCCTGAATTTCTATGTGCAGGGCAAAAGCTATCCTTTCGTAAGCCGCGATGAATTAAACGAACAGATATACCCGATGCGCCGGAAATTTAGCTCCTATGCTGCTTATTCCGATGCAACGATAGCTGATATTTTGAGTCCGGCAGATTTAGCGAAGGCTCAACATTTGACCGTTAACGAAACCAAAACCATGCTTTATATCAATCAGCATGGAAAATTTAAGGCGGCTGCATTACCAATACAGGCACAGTTCTCGGTAGTAAGCCAGATATTAACAGGCGATTTTGATCATGATGGTTCGGTAGACATTTTGCTGCTGGGTAATCATTCAGATAACAGGCTCAAGTTGGGCAGCTTTGACGCTAATTATGGCTGCTTACTGAAAGGCGACGGCAAAGGTGGGTTTAAATATGTCGATCAGTCGGCATCGGGTCTTTCTGTTGTTGGTGATGTAAAATCGGCCGTTGAAACAAAAATTAATAATGTTCCCTACCTGCTCATCGGTTTAAGCGATGGCCCGCTACAGTTTTATAAAGAATGAGAAGCTACTATAAATATTTCCTGATCCTGGTTTGTTCGCTGGTTATTAAACCTTGTTTGGCACAAACCAGCAAGGATGCTTACCCGGATTATTTGCAGCCCGATCATGCTATCAATGCTGTTACAATGGTGATGGTGCACGACGTGGTGAGTCCACCGGTGGCGGCACGGTATTACGCTTATGTTTCGCTGGGTGCTTACAATATCGTATCGGCAAATGACAAAAAGGTGCCGCCATTACAAAGTTTTATAAAATCATATAAACCGACCGGCTTTTTAGATACTATTCATTATGCATACGATTACAAGATAGCGGCATATTACAGCATGCTGGAAACTGCCAAACTGATGCTGCCATCAGGTTTTATGTTGAAGGATGATGAGGAAGGTTTTGTTCAGTTGCTACAAAGAACGCGTGTACCTCAAAAAACTATCGACAATTCGATAAAAGTAGGTGTATTAGCTGCTAATGATATTGTCAATTATTCAAAAACAGACCATTACGGTCACTTAAGCGCCCTTAAAAGATACACACCGCTTAAGGAAGAAGGTAAATGGTACCCAACACCTCCCGGATATTTTGAAGCGGTTGAACCTAACTGGAAAACGATCCGCACCATGCTGATCGATTCGTCCAACCAATTCAAACCAAAGCCTTTGATCCCATTCAGTAAAGATACAACATCAAAGTTTTATAAAGGCGTGAAAGAAGTGTACGATATCTCCAAGCACTTAACACCCGAACAGATCAACATCGCTTTGTTTTGGGATTGCAACCCGTTTGCCATAACTACCTCAGGACATATGATGATAGGCTATAAAAAGATCAGTCCGGGGGGGCACTGGATGCATATTACCGGCCTGGTTACACAACAGGCGCACCTGAGTTTTGATAAATCGGTAGTTGCAATTGCGTTGGTAGGCTCAACGCTGATGGATGCTTTTATTAGCTGCTGGGAAGAGAAATTCGATAGTAACCGCATTCGCCCTGAAACTTATATTAACCGGTATATGGATTTAAAATGGCAGCCGGTTCTGCAAACGCCGCCATTCCCGGAATATACCAGCGGTCATGCTGTGATCTCAAACGCTGCAGCTGAAGTGCTGACTTATTTGCTGGGTGATAATTTCGCCTATAACGATAATACGGAAATTCCATTCGGCAGCGGACAGCGTGATTTCAAGTCATTCAGGCAGGCTGCTGCGGAAGCTTCTCTATCCAGGTTTTATGGTGGTATTCATTACATGGAAAGCATAACTAACGGCAACAACCAGGGGATAGCGGTAGGGAATAACGTGATATCAAAAATTAAAAAAGCGGGCATTACGCCTTTTGAGCATTACTAAAAAATCGGCTCAGTAAAATGTAAAAAGTATGTTACCCAGAAAAGGGCGTTTATTCACCTTTTTGAGCATGTTTTTTACTTGATTGTATTTCGATTATGCCAAAATAGCTTAGGAAAAGGCGGTTTTTGGAAAATAATTGACCGCCATTGATGACTATAATTGTAGGATTGCTTTATTCTATTTAAAATACTGTCAATCAATAAGATGATTAGAAAATATATATCTGCCTTATCAATTCTGCTAGTAAGTTTATCACTCACGGCTTCCTATACTTTTGCACAGGCAAATTATGCCCTTATACCTTATCCCAAATCTTTGGAACCAGGTAAAGGAGAATTCTATATCACCAAACAAACAGTTATCAGTTCTGCCTCACAGGCAAGATTTGGCGTCGAGATAAATCAATTGAATGAATTGCTTGCCCAATCATTAAAAATCAACCTAAAGGTTTCAAAAACGGTACGCCAGACCGGCGTTATTGATGTAGTTTATGATCCTGATATAAAATCATCCGGAGAATATAAACTGAAGATCACACCATCAAAAATAACTATCGTTTCAGGCAGTAATGCAGGTGTATTTTATGCGATCGAAACTATCAGGCAGTTATTGCCTGTTTCGTTAGAAGAAGGGAAAATCGCATCAAAATTAAGTCTGCCTGCGTTAATGATCAGTGATCAGCCTGATTATTCATGGCGCGGCATGCACCTGGACGTTTCGCGGCATTTCTTTTCGATAGCTTACCTGCGAAAGTTCATCGACAGGATGGCCCTTTACAAAATGAACAAGCTGCATCTGCACCTGACTGACGACCAGGGTTGGCGCATAGAGATAAAGAAATATCCAAAGTTGACGGAAAACGGCGCATGGCGCACATTTGATAAGAACGATACGGCCTGCATGAAACGCGCAGCCGAAAATCCTGATTTTGCGATCGATAAAGAGCACATTATCCAACGTAATGGAAAGACGCTTTATGGCGGGTTTTATACCCAGCAACAGATGAAGGACCTGGTGAAGTATGCTACCCGTAAACATGTAGATATCATTCCTGAAATTGATATGCCGGGACACATGATGGCGGCTATCAGTTCTTACCCTTTTCTAACCTGCAATGGCGAGAACAGTTGGGGGGAGCTGTTTACCAAACCGATCTGCCCTTGTAACGAAACTACTTTTGAGTTTGCTGAGAATGTGTTCACTGAGATCATGGATATTTTCCCTTCGGAATATATTCACATAGGCGGCGATGAAGTTGATCGCAGCGATTGGGCGAAATCTGATGTTTGCAAGGCCCTGATGAAGAAAGAAGGGATAAAAGATATTGCCGGATTGGAAAGCTACTTCATCAATCGCATGGAGAAATTCTTCAACTCGAAGGGACGTAAATTGATCGGTTGGGATGAGGTATTGGAGGGCGGTATCAGTCCGACGGCAAATATTATGTACTGGCGCACTTGGGTTCCTGATGCACCTGCAAAGGCAGCGCGTAACGGTAACCACGTGATCATGACGCCGGGCAGTCCGCTGTATTTTGATTATCCTGCCGACAAGAACTCTATCTACAACGTCTATCATTTTAACCCAATCCCGGCGGGACTGACGCCAGATCAAGCCAAACTGATCATTGGTGCGCAAGCCAATGTTTGGTCCGAAAATATACCTTCAGAGAAGCGTGCAGATTATATGACAATGCCGCGTATGACCGCCTTGGCTGAAATGCTGTGGACGAATAATAAGGAAGATTACGTATCGTACCAGAAAAGACTGGTAGCGCAGTTCCCACGTATGGATGCTTTAAATATCAATTATCGCCTGCCTGATCTGGAAGGCATCATCGATAGCAAAGTATTTGTGGATAATGACCATTTGAATGTGACATCGCCGCTAAAAACGTTAACTGTTCGGTATACTACTGATGGATCGCTGCCACAAGCAACATCGCCGGTATTAAATAACCTGTTGGTTAGTCGTACCGAAACAGTAAAGGTTGCTGCTTTTACGTCAAGAGGCAAACGCGGAGACGTTTACGCAATAAAGTATGAGCAACAAAGCCTGGCTAAGGCAGCAACGCCTGATAAAACAACTCCTGGCTTGAAAGTAGATTATTACAAGGGGTTCTTTAAAGGAACTACCAAAATCCCTGACGGGAAATCGGATAGTACTTATAACTCATTGAGTATCGACGTGCCAAAATCGGTTAATGCACCATCATTCGGTCTAAAATATCGGGGCTATATCGATATACTTGAGCCGGGAATTTATACGTTTTACCTGACTTGCGATGACGGTGGTACATTGAAGGTCGCCGATAGGATGACAGTTGATAACGACGGCTTGCATTCGGCTCAAGAAAAGACCGGTCAAGTAGCCTTAGGTAAAGGATTGCAGCCATTCGCGCTTGATTTTATTGAAGGTGGTGGCGGCTTTACGCTTAAATTGAAATATAGCTTTAACGGTTCGGAGCCAAAGGATGTACCGTCATCCTGGTTCAGGAACTAAAGAAATAACCGCTATGCGGTAGAAGATAACAATGATTGCATTTGGTTGTGCAACATTCGTTGATTAGTTGATCGCAACCGTTCCGGGAAACCGGAGCGGTTTTTTTGATAACTTACGTTATAGAATAATGCACAAGATAAACACCTATAGAATCATTATTTATTCTTTTCTGATTTTCATTTCTTTTAGTGTCAGGGGGCAGCAAGCTGACATCAGAAATAACTATCGCGATACAATAGGCTTGCCGCATCTTAAAATTGAGCGAAGCATGATCTTTTCGCCGGAAAAGGAATGGCTGTATAATCATCATCCTTCGATCACCGCATTTAAAGGCAAATTGATAGCTATTTGGTCTGACGGTATGATAGATGAGGACTCACCGGGTCAGCGGGTTGTTTTTTCGATATCAAGTGATTTTAAAAATTGGTCGGTGCCACAGGAATTGGCATCGCCGTCAAAAGGGTCTAAAGGCTTATTAAATGTGTTGACTGCTGCCGGTTTCTATCAATTTAATAATACCCTTGTCGCCTATTACGGCGAGTACGAAAAAGACCGGACCAACACCCATCTATGGGCCAAGACTAGCACAGATGGCCTGCATTGGAGCGCACCGATTGATATGCATGTGCCTGTCAATCCCAACCATGGTCCGGCAGCGGTACAGGGCGGCAGGCTCATCATCAGCGGCAACTTTACGTTTCCTTATACCGACGACCGTACCGGGCTTTCAGGCTGGAAGATGAGCAGCTTTTACCCGGATTCGCTATACAAACAAGATAACCCGGCGACATTCTACAGCCCTGCAGAAAAGACCGGATTACCACCTTTATGCGAAGGCTCCTTCTTTCAGACAGATGATAAAGTGGTCCACATGCTGTTGCGCGTAACCGGTAAAGGATGGAAGGGTAAGTTATGGCTGACAGAAAGCAAGGATAATGGCCAAAGCTGGTCGAGACCGGTTGAAACAAACTTTACGGATAACGACAGTAAATTCCATTTCGGCAGGTTGCCCGACAAAAGATTTTACTATGTAGGCATCCCCGACACGCTCCATCACTACGACCGCAATCCATTGGTGCTCGCACTTTCTGATGACAGTAAATACTTCAACAAACAATACATCATAGCCGATGGCCTTTACACTCTAAAAAAGAAAGGCCTGTGGAAAGGCGGTCAATATGGCTACCCGGTAACCATGGTATATAAAGGCTACATGTACGTGATCATATCCCGTCAAAAGGAATCCATCGAGACAATACGGTTCAAATTGTCCCAGTTGAAATAGAAAGTCTCCGATTATAAACTTTGTTTGGTTAAATAATGTTAAATACGGCCCATTAGCGGTGTTCAAGGCTGTTGCTTCATAATTTCCACCTGCCTGTATCGTTTCAGAATCATATCACAAAACTGATCGATATTGAAGCAATTTAAACCTGCCGTTTTACTGGAGATCCTGCTCCACCTGCTCTTCTGGGCATTCATCACCTTTTTGCCTTTTTTTTCAGGGCCTCAGCACCGGTTTATCCCCTTCAGCCATATCTTATTGATCAATACGCTGCTGGCCGTGCAGTTTTATCTGAATGCTTTTGTATTGATCCCTTTCGTGCTTCATAACGGAAAGCAACCCGCATTGTATTTCCTTCTGCTTGCTTTTTCATTTACAGCAGCCTCGTTCATCATAGTATACACCCGGCCTGAGCCTGAGTTTTTTCACAGAATACATCCGCAATTTCCAGGGCCGCCGCCTGCCGGTCGCTGGTTCTTTTTACCATTGATAGCCATTACTGCTGCCAGCTTCGCCTACCGTTATTTGACAGATCATTTTCAGCAGGCACGTAAGCGCAATGATATACGTAATGCCGCCCTTACGTCTGAATTAGCTTTTCTTCGTTCACAAATCAGCCCGCACTTCATGTTCAATGTCATCAATAGTGTGGTGGCTCTATCGAGGCTAAAACCAAGTGCCGTTGAACCTACCCTGATACAATTGTCGCAGCTACTTCGATACATGTTGTATATCTCCGATGAAGAAAGGATAAGTATGGGCAAGAAGGCCGAATACCTGGACAGCTATATTCAACTGCAGAAACTTCGTTTCGGGTCTAATGTCGACATAGATTACCTGACGCATATCGGTTGCCCGGAGAAAACATTGGAGCCCATGCTGCTTATCCCCTTTGTGGAAAATGCTTTTAAGCACGGTGTGGGAGATATCAAGCGACCTGCCATACAAGTCTCACTGGTTGCCGATGAGAAGACGCTCGACTTTAGAGTAAGCAATAATTACAAACCGGGAGATGACAATGACGATGAGCACCACGGCATAGGGCTGACCAACGTAAAACGGCGGTTAGAACTTTTATATCCGGGTAAACATCGCCTGTGGATCATGCCCGATTCTGATACCTACCATGTACACCTTCAATTACAATTTCACTAAATGATACGATGCCTGATTGTTGACGATGAACCCCTTGCGCTCGACCTGATTGAAGACAACCTGCGCCAGGTGGGTTATATCCATGTTGCTGCCAAATGCCGTAATGCCGCCGACGCTCTGCAGGTGCTGCGTGATGATCCTGTCGACCTGATCTTCTGTGATATCCAGATGCCGGGACTGAACGGTTTACAATTAGTTCAGAACATGCCTTATAAGCCTATGGTGATCTTTGTAACTGCGTATGAACATTTTGCCCTCCAGGGTTTTGAACTTGATGTGCTGGACTATCTTATCAAGCCTGTGCCGATGGAGCGTTTTCACCGGGCCTGTCAGAAAGCGTACCTGGCTATAGAAATGAAACGGGCTTATGGCATGCAGGCAAATCCCGGCAGGAAATACCTGTTTGTTTATTCAGATTATAACCTGGTGAAGATCAGCCTCGATCAGATAGAATACGTCGAAGGCTTGAAAGATTATGTGAAGATCCATTTGGCAGGCGGCGACAAGCCACTGCTCTCGCGCATGAGCATCAAGTCGCTGGAACAGCAATTACCTAATGAACAGTTTTACCGGGTGCATAAGTCATACATCATTAACGTCGACCATGTCACACGGATCAGGCGTGGGAGGGTAAAAACTATCAATTCAGAGATTCCTTTAAGTGATTCTTATCGTGATATGATCCACCGTATGACAGGCAGGGTGATGGATTAAGGCAGCATTAAATTGAGAAAAATAGGCTTCTTCCCCCTCTTTTCCGTTTACGGAAGAGAGGGACGACAAGCGTAGCGGTGTCGGGGTGAGTAAAATCGACGTCATGTATTGCGATAACCCCGCTTGCATAGTAGACTCACCCGGTCATTGCTACGCTCGACCACCCTCTCTTTTGCAAGCAAAAAAGAGGGGATTTCTCATAACTTAAAAGCTTTGGGTATTTGCCTGAGTACACAAATCAGGCTTTGGTCTGCACATTCGGGCGGGTGGTCTCATTTATTTTCTGATGAGCCGCCAGTCGCGCAAATTGCGGCTGTTTAACAGCCAGCGCGGATGAAGAAATTGTTACTTTTTTTATTGATCTCCAGTTTTGCTTACATAGCACACGCCCAGAGTAAAAGGGACGCACTCAAAAAAGACACCCTCAATAAGTTTGTAGCCCGCCCTTTAGACGATTTGCTGGATACACTTTCCATCAATTACGGACTGAAGATCGTTTTCGAGCGCGACTCCCTGCACAGCTTTGATGTGGTGGAACGCTTCTTTAATGAATCGCTTGATGAAGTACTTGGAAAAGTATGCCGGCAGTTTAGCCTGAATTATTGGGTTGATGCGGCAGGGACGATATATGTACTGCAAAATGTAGACGATATGGCGCGATTGCGGCAGCTGGCCAAAACAGTTAAGCAGCCGAAACGGGTAAGTAAAGTAGTTGCCAAAGCAGATACATCCAACGAACAGGATATAGAAGCGTTATACGAGAACCGGGATAAGCGCACTAAATCACCGCCATCTCTGCAGCCAAAAGAACAGCCGCAGTTAGCCGCTTCTACGCCTGTGGAACAGCCCGTGCAAAGCCCGGCGCCGATTCCTCCTGTTGTTCAGGCGACCCTGCAGCAACAGGTACATTATTCAGTAACGGTTAGTGGTAAAGTTACCGACCAGAACTCCGGCCTCGCACTGCCTTCGGCAACGGTACATGTGCGCAATACCAAGCTTTTTGTGCTAGCCAGCAGCGATGGCAATTTCACCCTATTCAATGTCCCCAGCGATACCTGTGCTTTGGAAGTAAGCTATTCCGGCTATCAACAGGACAATTTTAAACTAAGCGCAGATCTGCTTAAACAGCCACTGGTACTTTCATTACTCCCTGCGTTGACCACGTTAAACGAAGTATCTATTATCGGCCAGAAAAGCGGTGTGATGAATACCGACGTGAAGAAGGTTGGTGTGCTGCAATTATCGCCTGCGAATCTTGATAAACTTCCTAGTTTGGGTGATAAGGACGTAATGCGTGCCTTCCAGCTTATGCCTGGAGTGGGAGCTACCAATGAGTCCTCATCAGGCGCTTATGTGCGTGGTGGGACTCCCGACCAGAATCTGGTTGTGTTCGATGGATTCACCATTTACCAGGTAGATCACTTGTATGGTTTCTTCAGTGCGTTCAACAGTAACGCGATAAAAGATATCCAACTGTATAAAGGGGGCTTTTCATCTCAGTATGGAGGCCGTCTGTCAAGTGTGACAGAGATTAACGGGAAAGATGGAAATACTAAAACTGCCACTTACGGCGTGGATTTGAGTTTGTTAAGTCTCAATGCTTTTTTGGAGACGCCGATCAATGATAAATCGTCGCTTTTGGTGTCTGTTCGCCGATCATACCAGGGGCCTTTTTACGATAAGATATTCAAACAATTTAATGCCTCTACAGGTGGTGGCTTCCGTGGCGGAGGTGGGGGTGGTCCGGGTGGCCCAGGTGGTTTTGGCGAGCAGACAACGCCGGCATCACACTTTTATGATGCTAACGTTCGATACACTTACCGTGCTAGTCAGAACAATATTTTTACCTGGAGTTTTTACTCCGGTGAAGACAAAACGGATAACAGTCGCCAGTTGCAATTACCTTCATTTATCGGAGGGGGCAGCGCCCCTGATATTACCGATTATACCAAATACGGTAACCTGGCAAGCAGCCTGAAGTGGTTCCACCAATGGAATAAGACGGTTCACTCGAATACTTATATTACTTATTCGTCCTACTTCAACGACCGGGTCCGCAGCAATTCGGGTACAACGACAGATAGCTTGGGCAACGCTGTAAGTTTTAACAACGGGACGATAGAGAATAATAATCTTAAAGATATCGGCCTGAAATCTGATTGGGTTTGGGAACTGAACAATAATTTGAGATTCAGCTACGGTGGGTTCGGATCATTTCAGCACATCAACTACGATTATATACAGGATGATACGACGCACCTGATCAGTCAGCATAACTCGGCTTTATTGGGGGGTGCCTATTTTGAAACGGAATATGAGCCTGTCAATGCCCTGCACTTGCAACCAGGAATACGCGCTACTTACTACGGTCCAACCAGCGGCACCTATTTCGAACCGCGCTTTTCAGCAAGCTACGTGGTCAATGATAACTACACACTGAAGTTTGCGACAGGGCAGTTCTATCAATTCATCAACCAGGTAACAAGAGATGATATTGCCGATGGTAACCGGAACTTCTGGGTGCTGTCTAATAATTCAAGTGTCCCGATAGGTCGGTCAAGGCACCTGATGGGTGGTGTAGCTTATGAAAACGACCAGTTTTTGATCGATGTAGAAGGCTATTACAAATGGCTGAACGGTCTTACGCAATACACTATCACTCAAACCGGTTTTGGCTTCGCTGGAGGAACACCTACGGTTACGGAAAACTTTTATTCAGGGCAAGGCCGGGCTAAAGGAATAGAGGTTTTGGTGCAAAAAAAATTAGGCCAATATACAGGATGGCTAAGCTATACGCTGGCCGATGCTGAAAACAAGTTTGCCGTATATGGCAACAACTATTATCCGGCTGATCAGGATATACGCCACGAGTTTAAGGCGATCAATATGTACCATGATAACCGCTGGAACTTCTCGGCTGTGTTTATTTTCAGTACGGGACATCCGTATACAGCACCGCTATCAACCTATAGCATCACCGGGGCCGATGGCAACCGTGTCACCTATTTTAATGTGAGCGGCAAAAATGCGGAACGTTTGCCCGATTATCATCGTCTTGATTTATCGGCTACTTATGATCTGCTCAAGATCAGCGGTGACAAGATCGGCAGCATCGGCATTTCATTATTTAACGTTTACAACCACGTGAATACCTGGTACCGCGAGTATTATATCCGCGACAATGCTGCCATTACTACCGACGTCAATTACCTCGGATTTACACCAAACTTAACACTGAGCTTAAGATGGAAATAAGGAAATATTTTTTGGGATTTTACCTTACAGTTTTGATATGCGCGGTATGGTCAGGTTGTAAAAAGGATAGCACAACATCAGCGTCATTGCCGGTGGTAGAAGCCTATTTGTATGCAGGGCATCCCATCAAAGTAAAACTATATCAGCAAAAATCGTTAACCGACACCGCTAAGTACGGTGCAGCTATTACCGGGCAACAACTTTTGATATCCGATGGCAGTCAGCAGATACAGCTTACGGAATCAGTCAAAGGAACTTACACCTATACCGACAGCAGTTTTTTGGTAGCCGGCAGAACATATACACTCAAATTTAATTATCAATCGCGCCAAGTATCTGCCAAGACAGTTATGCCGTTCAAGCCGACGAGTTTTGCTACTCAACATGATAGCGTTCATTATACCCACACCAGCACACCAAGCACTCAGGCAGATACGCTGAATAAGTTTACCTGGGACAACGCTGATTCACTTAACCATGTGCTTGTATTCGACAATATTGATGACTCCTTCTTCCCGGTAAACGGCGGCTTTGTGCGGAATGGTGCTTCCAATATTTTTTCAATCAATACCGAAAGAAAGCCGGTTTATTATGTTGTGAACAACAGTTTCCCTTACTACGGTCATTACCAGGTAGTGCTGCTTAGAGTCAACCAGGAATATATCGACCTGATGAAAAGTAATGCTTTGGGTTCCAACTCACAGAACCTGTTAAACATACCGACTAATGTGACCAACGGGTTGGGGATTTTTACCGCGATGCAGTCGGATACGCTAAAGTTTTATTTGTATCAATAACGCAAGTTTGCGGATGAATAAACCACGTCTTTACTTCTTGACCATAATATTGACGCGCCGATAGCGCGTAATTGCAGGTGAGCCGTTGTCAGTGGCTTCCAGGATCAAATAGATAGTCTGACCCGGGGTTGCGTCCTTGGGGATGCTAACTTCTGTCTGCGCCGAAGCCGGATTGCTGATCGTAATAATCTTACCATCTGTTTCAGTCTGGAATTGCCACCATTTGAGAGACACGGCATTACCATCCGGATCTGAAACATCTGCGTTGATACGCAATTTTTCGCCCGGAAATACAAGAATTACTTGTGGCCCTGCAATTTTTACAACAGGCGCATGATTTGCATTAGCGTATTTAGTGGTCACTGACCATTTAAGGCGAGCTGCGAAATCCAGTTGGGCTGCAGGAAAGAAGTTGGGGTATGGCATATTTTTATTCGCCTGCTTGTTCATTGAGCCCAGTGCAGCTGCCATAGCCCCGGCGCTTGTGTCTTTTGAAGCAGAATCGGGAAGGAAAGAGAAATTTGGAGCCCCCCTGGCGATACGACCGCCCCATCCGCCTGGCGAATTTGCCTCGTAAGCGTTCAATCCATTACCAAGCATATCCATAAAAGTACCATCATCCCCTTCGCCTAACCATGATCCTTTAGCCTGTATTGGCATCCAAACCACATACCCCATCTTTTTTAATTGCTCAGCTGAATAACCTGCTAAGCCAAAAAAGTCCAGTTTATCACCCTTAACCATTTGTTTACCATCACCCCAAACCCTGTACAAAGCCCCTAAAGGACCACGATCTGATATATTTTTCTTCATCCACTCAGATGTCATATAAACCGAATCCTCTTTTTTTGCACCTATCTGGGCAGCATAAGCATAGTTTGGGCCGTTTTTAAATTCGCGGTATTCAATGTCCGGCCAATTAGGCTTAATGTAGGTTGCATAAGTATCGTCCTGATCGCCTGAAGGTAACAAAACTACCTTGCGTGATATCTTCTTCTTAATAGTCTCCCAGGCCGGCGTATACTCATATTGGTTCTGGATTGATTTAAGTGCGCGTGCAATGGTACTTTGCCCGCCCCATGCGGTAATGTACAGTTGCCCGGGTTTGTCATCCAATATCAAAGACCTGATCAGGTCCGATCCCTGCGAATCTTTAGAAATGTCCCCGTCGAATTGGATATTCCCATAGCGAATTTTCGATAGCAGGTATTCCGGTGATGGGTAATCCGGATCATGCACCTTGAGATTGGGATACACCTTTTTATAAGCCTCAACGGCGTCATGAATAAAACGCTCATTTTTAGCCCATCGCCATGATTCGCAAGGGCATAAATTCAATCCAAAACGCGAATACTCCCGGTTAGGGACATACCATTTGGTGCCTTTTCCATCGCCTGTCCAATGATAACCACTACTGGCATAAATGAGCCCTTCCACCTGTAACCCGTCGCTATACATCAAAAAACGGATAAGCGAATTATTATCATCCAGCTCCGGGTCGCAGGTAACGACTATACGCGGTTTTTCTGATGTATTTGGAGATTGTCCTGATGAGTAGTTGGTACATAATGCATTAGCGATCACGCCGGCCGCAAACAGGCAAATATTTCTGCAAAGAAGTTTCATTGGCTTCAAAATGTATATAATTTCAGGTTGTCAATGTGTTATTCTGACACAAGTTAAGCTAATTGATTGAAAAGGAGCAAATAAGTAGTATAAGTTTTTATTGTTATGCTTAGAGGAGGTCAAAATCTTCAAACGATGACAAGTCGATAGCATTTTTGATAATGGGTTTAAAACCGAAAGGTGCCAAAAAGTACACATATAAATATTAAAAGATAAAAAACTCTTTTATTTCAACTAATTGTTTTATATTTGTACCGTAATCAAATGGGAATATTTTCAAAGACTTGTGAATATGCTATGCGTGCGGTGTTTTTTATCGCCGCCAAAACTGCCGACGGCGGTCGCGTTGGTATAAAGGAGATTGCAACGGGGATTGATTCTCCCGAACATTTCCTGGCTAAAATATTGCAGGATCTGAGCAGGAGGGGAGTTATACAATCTGCTAAAGGACCAAACGGGGGCTTTTATGTAGATGACGTGATATTGAACATGCCGCTATCATCAATAGTAGAAGCTGTGGATGGCAACAGCATATTTACCGGATGTGGTTTGGGGTTGGAGCAATGTTCAGAGGATAATCCATGCCCTATACATCACGATTTTAAATCTATCCGTAACCAGATACAGAACCTGCTTAAAACAACCAAGATAGGCGAGTTTAATGAGGACCTGAACCTTGGGATAGCGGTACTAAAGAAGTAAAAAAATTTGCACCAATAAAGGACAAAAAGGTGTTTATATATTAAAATAAACGATGAAAGATATAGCGGGATTAGAAGATATACAACTTTTTGTAGACGAGTTCTATAACAAGGTTCGTCAGGATGACCTGATCGGTCCTGTGTTTGCCGGGGTTATTACCGACTGGCAACCGCATTTAGATAAAATGTATGCCTTCTGGAACGCCGTGTTGTTTGGTGCAGCGGGATTTAAAGGAAACCCTTTTGCGAAACATGCCCCGCTACCCATTGCACCGGAACATTTTGGAAGATGGCTGGAACTATTCAGCGAAACTATTGATGCAAACTTTGCGGGGCCTGTGGCGATAGAAGCCAAGCAAAAAGCCGGGATAATGGCAACCATGTTTATGAGCAAGCTTGATAGGGTGAAAAACGGGCCGGGTTTTACTATAGTTTAAAAGATTAAAAATGAACAAACAACAAATGATATGAAACAACTACAAACAACCGACCATTATAAAGTAGTTGAGGTGGAATTTGCTGCAGGCCACAGTATGCCGAGACATGTTGCTACTTCTGATGCATTCCTCATTGTCGAATCCGGTAAGGCGCTTTTGATATTCGAAAAAGATACAGTTGAATTGAGTGGAGGAAGTACGCAGCCAATTCCTGCTCATGAAGAGCATATGCTGAAGATCATAGATGATTTTAAGGGCTACATCGTAATGGGGAATGAGTCGAAGATCAATTTCTCAAAAGCAGTGCAGCAAGTGTCGAATTGAATAAATAATAAAAACCAATCGGTATTTTATTTGTTATCAAACAACCTTTTTAGCTTGATTTGCTCTGATATTCAGTCGTTTCTTGACATACAGTCGACAAATTTTGGAGCGTTTGTGTGTATCTTTGTGCGTTGAAGATTTGTAGCGATTCCTTTCATTTGACCGCATCAGCTTTTAGCTATTTCGCTTTTTTAAGCAATAATTACTACGCGCATTTAAGGCACACAATTTTTAGCATTCACTAAGAAAGGTATTTTGATAAATGAGACAACTTAAAATAAGTCAGTCGATCACGAACCGTGAGTCTGCGTCATTGCAACAGTATTTATCTGATATTGCAAAGATCCCGATGGTGACGGCGCAAGAGGAAGTGATCTTAACACAGAAAATAAGACAAGGCGACCAGGCGGCTCTGGAACGCCTGACAAGTGCGAACCTGCGATTTGTAGTTTCGGTTGCAAAGCAATATGAAAGCTCCGGGCTTACGCTTGGCGACCTGATCAACGAAGGAAACCTTGGACTGATCAAAGCTGCAAAACGCTTTGATGAAACCAAAGGCTTCAAATTTATTTCGTATGCTGTTTGGTGGATTCGTCAATCCATTCTCCAGGCTATTACCGATCATGCAAGAATGGTACGCCTACCGGCAAATAAGGTCGGCGATCTGAGCAAAATAAGCAAGGCATCGTCTGAATTGGAGCAGCATCTGGAAAGAGTAGCCACTGTAGAAGAAATTGCAGAAACTTTAGAATTAACTGTTGAAAAAGTGTCGGGGACGTTGGCGAGCGCAGGCAGGCACATATCTGTTGACGCACCGTTCTCCAGCGAGGAAGATAACACACTGTTAGATGTGCTGCAAAATCCCGGATATGGCACGGATAAAGAAGTGATGGACGATTCGTTACGAACCGAAATTTCGCGTAGCCTGAAGATGCTTGAAGCAAGGGACAGGGAAATTGTCGAATTGTTTTTTGGTTTGGGAGGATCGCAACCATTAAGTTTGGAAGAGATAGGCGAAAAATACAACCTGACCAGGGAGCGTGTAAGGCAGATAAAGGATAAAGCTTTGGCAAGGCTTAGGCACAGTGACAGAACTTACAGGGAATTGAAAAGCTATTTGTAATCCCTGGATTGAACATAAATAATAAGCCTTTAGCGAACAGCTAAAGGCTTTCTTTTTGACATTAGTATAGACGCGGTTGTATTGGTCGCCGCCCAGTGAGGTATTACTTTTTAAGGGATCCAACATGTCGGTAAGTGTTAATAAGCACACCCGTTGGGGTGGACTTCGTGCTGACAAAAGCAAGTTCGCGTGCGTCAATAGTATCTGAAACGATGCGTTTGCCACGGCCCAGCAACACCGGGTACACCACGAGCACAACCTCGTCTACCAGTCCTTCCCCGAGCAATATGGATGTCAGTGTCGAACTTCCCACAACGATCAGATCTGGACCGTCTGTTGATTTGAGATCGCGAATTCCGGCCATTATATCCCCGTTAATACCCTTAACCGGACCCCATTCCAGGCTGTCGGCCCTGTGGGTTACAATGTGTTTCGTTGCAGCGTTTATAGCATTTGCCATTGGGAAATCTCCGGCATTAGGCCAAAATTTGCTGAATATATCGTAGGTGTGGCGGCCAAGTAGCAGGTCAAAGTTAGACCCATATGCCTCAAAGAGCATTGCTGCCCCGGCAGGGCTTCTATAGGGTGTTGTCCATGCGCCGTAGGTGTAATCTCCGTCGTGCTCTATCACGCCGTCCAGCGAGATATGTTCGGCTATCTTGATTTTTCTCATTTTTTATTGCTAGTCTTATGATTGTATAAAATATGGTTATGCCTACTTTAAAAAGTCACCCAGGTAAGCTAAGATCGTGTTCGTCTGCATCATCAGCCCGACATGCGATTGTGACGGAACAATAGCCAAATGCGATTTTGGCATTGGTGCTAAATCAGCAGATACGCCACCTCCCAATAATTGATACGTTTTTGCCAGCTCGACTTTATCCAAACCGTCATTGTCGCCCGAGATAATTAATACCGGCGAAGCGATTTTCGCAATATTGGCATCGCCCATGTCAAATGGCGTCTTGACAAAAGCGATCATCTGCTCTAAGAAAGGAACCCATTTTGTTTTGTCGGGCGCTACGGCATCATATCCCGTCTTTAAAGGAGTATTCTGTAAAAATTCGGGCTTCATGTTTTTAAACCCATCAGATACTGCGGGCAGCCAGCCGGTGCTTTTATAGGTAGAAGAAATGATCACCAATTTGTTTACCCGTTTAGGGTTTTGAATGGTCAACTCATAAGCCACTGAACCGCCCATGCTGTATCCGACAACGTCAGCACTTTCAACTTTTAAGTAGTTCATTACACCGTCCACATCATTTGCCATAGTAGTAAGTTCCAATTTTCCGTCTGAAAGCGGGGTATGCCCATGTCCCCGCATTTCCATGGCAATTACTTTTCTTGTTTTTGCCAATTCAGGTATTATTTGCCCCCAGTTCATCTCAATGGTCATAAAAGCACCATGCAGTAAGATTATGGGCTTGCCTTCGCCATATACTTCGTAATATATTTTAGTGCCGTTAACAGGTGCGTAACCGCTGGCGGCAGGCTTAAGCTGTTGACCGTTTGATCGCAATGCAGTAAAGGCAATGATAGCCATTAACAGAATTGTTTTAAGGAGATTAATTGTTTTGAATAAAGTTTTCATATGTGTTTGATTTAGTTTGGCTTTATTGACAAAACAAATATCGATAGCATTTCAGGACTTTGTGCTGTATGAAATCGACATTATGACGGGTGGATCGCGACAATATTAAGACGTTATGTGTGGCTGTTTAAACCGGCGAGGAGTATGAGATTGCCATTTCAAATAATATATTTGCGCCTCTGTTCACTATATGCCAGCAATCCCATCACGACGTATCTTTTATCTCATCTATATCAGCACAGCTACAAAGCTGATGCCAGAGGAGGAACTTCAAAGTTTGCTTGAACAATCCAGGCGAAATAATGAACAATATAATATCACAGGAATGCTGCTGTATATGCAAAGCCGCTTCCTGAACAAATTGGAGGGACGTTTTATGCAATTGCTCGAGGGGCGTGAACGGGATGTCCGGAAAATATACGACCGCATCCTGCAGGATGAGCGCCATCATCATGTGATGCTTCTCACCGACGGATATGAACAAAAGCGCAGTTTCGCTGACTGGTCAATGGGATTTAAGACAATTGATGAACATTCCGCTATTCAGGCGTCCGGGTATTTTCAATTGGGCGATGATTTTCTGAAAACGGCAGTCAATGCCCCGTCGCACCTGAACTTTCTTCGGTCATTCTACCAGATCAATAGCCAGCAGTAAAGTATTGCTTGCTGCTTTCCGCCGGTTCAAGCGTCCCGCTTGAATCCAAACCAATTGTCAGCGTCCCGCTGACATCACCAAATAACCTTCAAAGGACTTTCAGGATTAGCACTACTGTACCAATACTCATGTGCCGACCCGACAAGGCCCGCTCTTACGGGATTTTCATGTATATAATCAATTTTTTGTTCAATAACGGCCGGTGTGTATAAAACAATCGGGTAGTTGCCGTTTTGCCAAAACTGATGACCTTAATTTAGCGGATTATATTTGCCGGCCCGGTTAAATGCTTTCAGTATCCATTCCCGGCGACTTTCCTGCACATTGCCTGCTATCATCTCATAAAGCTTTTTCGACGTGTAGCTTTTAAAGCGTCCTAGTACATTGCCCAGCGAACCATCGGGAACATTAGCTACCATATGGTTGGTCATGATGACATAGGCATAAATATTAAGATTGGCATGTTGTTGGCACCAGGCTAGGTTTTCGATTATGAAATCATTGTAATAGCGACGGGTAAATACATCTATCCAATCGATTACGGTTAAGGTGACAAAATAGAGATCGTCGGTTGAGGCGTTGCGTTGCATGGCAATAAATATGCTGAAGATTTCTGGTATTCAAGTTCGTTGTCGTAAGCGGGACGCTTACAACCTTTTTGGGTTCAAGCGGGACGCTTGAACCGGCGGGAGGGAGAGGGGATACTATTCCCCCAGCGCTCCGAAAGGCAGCGGCTGGTGATTAACTATGCGAAGCACTTTGTCCACCATCAGTTCAATATCAAATGGTTTGCTGATATAATCATTAGCATCACATTCCTTAACAATAAGTTCGATATCATTGGCTGTAGACAATATGATAACGGGTATAGCAGCCAGCTTCGGAATGTTTTTAATCTTCCGGCATAAGCGATGGCCCGGCTGGCTATTTACAAATTCATCCAGCAGGATCACATCGGCGCGAAAGTTCA
>Ga0105240_10004002_pt1 | contig 22712 bp, 19 predicted proteins | sample KBSC54metaG_FD_80426 | JGI IMG/M metagenome (GOLD analysis project Ga0105240, IMG submission 80426) | Corn rhizosphere microbial communities from Kellogg Biological Station, Michigan, USA - KBS C5-4 metaG | ecosystem: Host-associated > Plants > Roots > Rhizosphere > Soil | place: Michigan, USA... | reverse complement strand
TCGAGAAGAATGGTGCCGACGTTTATGACATTGAGTTCGAACACGGCTCAACTGAATGGCAAATCGTGATGACGTCGGATGGAATCCTGGACAGCGTTGGTTTCCGAATGATGTGATCCCGAAGAACTTTCGATATAGCGGAAGTTCATTTCGCTTTCGGAGGATCCTCAGGAGTCTTGAAATGTACTCCGGCAGTTTTGGCAATCAGCTTTTCCATGTATCCGATGTTGAATGCAGCGCTCGGCAATTCGCCGATAAAACGGATTACGCCAGCGTGAACTACGATTAACCCCAATGGATAGTCGCTCGTTCCGAAATTGCGGGCCGTTTCGGCCGAACCTACAACCCTTCGGTTAACAGCCGAAATCTCTTCCGTCCGGGCTTCACAGAGTCGATCAGATTTCGTGTGGCACTCCAGGTAGCACCGGAACAATACGTGCCTGCAAATATCTGTAAATGCGATTCTTGCAGACTATACACCTGACTCGAAATCAGGCATAGTCGTAAGGCTATCGGGGGTTCGAATCCCTCCCTCTCCGCCATCTAGTTTTTTCAAGATATAGTCCAGCCTATCTGCAACTGGGATGCTAAATAACCTGGCAAATGGACCCAACATGGCGGCGGGTTTCTAGGCGGGACAAGTCGTCCGGACCCTCTGGAACCGGATGATCCCCTCTCCACCAGTTCACCATTCGTCCCGCTCCGTCCCTCACAGACAGATCGGACACCGGTAATGTGGGTCCTTTTCTCTCGCTGCATCCTGGGGTAGTCCCAAGCGCGTGATGATCTCTTCCATCACCGCTTTGCTTTGAGGATGCATTTGTCGGCGAGGATCGTGTACCTCTCATCGATCGTGTCGTAACGCCCGCGTCCTCTCGGCACCTCGTCGTACTCGACATCTGCGGGTACAATGGCTCCTTCAGCTTTTCGGCCAGAGACCGTGCCCCGGCACTAATCTCTTTTCGGCTGATTCGAATTGAAACAAGGACGGCCCCTAATGGAATTACTGGTAGATCGTCGCCCGTATGGAGCATACTGTTTGCGATCGGAATGTGAGGTCCATTGCGATATGAAAACCAAATTCTCTCGTAGAGATTTTCTGGGCACTATGAGCATGGTTGCTGGTGGAGCCCTCGCACACCCGGCGTCGGCCGCAGTTTTTAAAGCACCTTCCAGCCGTGTCGCTATAGCAACCTGCCGGGAGTATGACCATCGAGTCACCGATGCCCTGTCCACGATGTTTGACCAGCTGGGCGGCATGCAAAAGCTAGTGCAAGGCAAAACGGTCGCGATCAAGCTGAATATGACCGGACCCACCAACAATCAGCTTGATTCAATGCCCACCCAAATGACGCATTGGGTGCACCCACAGGTGATTGGTGCGCTCATCACGCTGCTCGGCAAAGCAGGCGCAAAGCGCATCCGCTTGTTGGAAAGCGCACCGTTTGGAACTAAGCCTCTTGAGGCGTTCATGATCGCTGCTGGCTGGCAGCCCAAGGACTTTGAGCGCGCTGCCGCACGTGTTGAGTTTGAGAACACCAATTTCCTGGGCACTGGGAAAGAGTATGCACGGTTTATGGTCCCTGGCGGCGGATTAATGTACGCGGGCTACGATTTGAATCACTCGTATCGCGATACGGATGTGTTCGTCTCGTTAGCCAAGCTGAAAGAGCACCGGACCGCGGGTGTTACGCTGTCGATGAAGAATTGCTTCGGGATTACCCCTTGTACCATCTACAGCCAAGAAGCACCTGAAGATGAGCCCAGCATTGTTCCTGCCGGATATCGCGCACCCATGCACTCTGGTTCGCGTGTGCCTCCAAAGAGCGCTCCCCAACCTGTTGTTGAATCAAAAGACCCGGGATTTCGTGTGCCTCGAATTACCGCAGACCTGGTCGCTGTAAGGCCGATCCATCTCGCCGTCATCGACGGGATCTACACGATGAGTGGCGGCGAATTGCCACAGCAATCCCGCAACTGGATCCACAAGGCCGTCCACCCTGGATTGCTCATCGCCGGTCTGAACTGCGTATCTACGGACGCAGTTGCCACCGCAGTGATGGGATTCGATCCCATGGCTGATCGCGGCACCCCGCCCTTCGAGACCAGTGATAGCACGCTCCGGCTCGCGGAACATCTGGGTGTAGGCACGCGCGACCTATCTCGCATCGAGGTGACTGGAACCCCCATCGCAAAGGCCCGTTTCCGGTTTCCGCCCCTGACTCAAATGACTTCGTAGCTTGCGATTTGAATCCCGCACGTTCTGGTAATGGCGCAACCTTGCGGAAGAACAAAGGAAGTGAAGTGGTATCAGCGACGCTAGATGCTTCTCGTCGAAATTTCCTCTTTCGCATGGGGGGAGCAGTTGCTCTGACAGCTCTGTCGCCTTGTGGGGCCGCCGCACAATCGAAAAAGAAGCCGTGGTGGCTTGGTGACGGTCTGCCGCAGGAGGGTCCCGATACTCCTAAAATTGCCTCAGCTCTGGGGATCACCAACGGAGCTACGGATGAGGCGATTCGAAGTGTGCTGCAGCTTGGTGTGACCCACGTACTTTCGGGCGGACCTGCGATTCCATGGACCGAGAACCAACTCGAGCCAATCGTTCAAAAGCTCAAGGCCAACGGCATCGTTTTGGGAAACTTAATGATCAGCGGTTTTCCCAAAACCATTTACGGTCGTCCCGGACGTGATGAGGAGATTGAGAAGATTCGCCAGTCAGTGCAGTCGGCAGGCAAGGTTGGAGTGCCCGTCATTGAATACAACTTCTACGCGCACCGGGCTATGGAAGGGTACTACGAAGAAACCGGCAGAGGCGGAGCGGGGTTGACGGGCGTTGACAACGAACGCATGCAAAATTTGCCGCCTCTCCCGGATGAGGGGACACACACCTTACAAGAAATGTGGTCGAATATAACCTACTTTTTGAAAGCGATCGTTCCGGTAGCGGAGAAGGCGAACGTTCGCCTGGCGCTGCACCCTAACGATCCTCCTTTTCCACTCAGTCGTGGTTCTCAGCAGATCATGGCCACACTTGATGGATGGAAGCACCTGATCGAAATCAGCGACAGCCCCGCCAACGGGATCACCTTTGATTGTGGCGTAACGAAGGAAATGGGGGAAGATCCTGTTGCAGTCTGCCGTTACTTTGGTAGTCGTGACCGGATCAACCATGTGCACTTCAGAAATCCTCACGTAATGAAGCCCTACGTGAAATACGATGAAGGATTTATCGACGAAGGTGACGTAAACCTGTTTGCGGTGATGCGCGAATTGCTCCAGGTTAAATACACGCGCGAGATCTATCCTGAACACCCCCGTGCACTCGACTATGATCGCGTGCGCGGCCCCATCCAAGGCTATCCGGGAGGCGGTGGTTACACGGGAGATGTTTATGACATTGCCTATGCCAAGGCGATGATGCAAGCGGCGCTCGTCGAAAAGAGTGATCGCTAAGAGACGCCTCGCATATCTCGCCCCACATTACAGCTCTCGACTCACATTGGCACCCGAGACTCTTCTTTGCCTTGGAGTGTCTTTATACAGGCCCATATACGCGCTGGTCATGGCCTCCAGGCTAAATCTTGAAAAGAAATTAGCTTTGCCATTTTTAGAAAATTGATCCCGTTCCGCATTGTTCAACGCCAATCTTGCAATTGCTTCAGCCATCGCGTTGGTATCAGCCGCTGGCACAACATATCCCGCATGGGCCAGGCGCACAACTTCGGGCATCCCACCCACATCGGGCACAATCACGGGTAGCCCGAGAGACATCGCCTGGAGCAATGAGAGCGGCAGACCCTCTGACTTCGATGACATGATGAATGCATCTGCGGCAGCGAAATATGCGGCCACTTCGAGCTGTTGCCCCCAAAACATTACATGATCGGTGATTTTCAATTCATGGGACAGATTCTCAAGAGCGGCACGTTCACTCCCGTCACCAACGATCCATAATTTCAATCCGGGTAAAGAACAGAGTGCAGATCGAAACGCATTCAGCAGCAGTGACAAATTCTTGATCGGCTCAAGTCTCCCCACATAGAGGAGTGTGAATCCCGATTTGACCGGCAGCTTAACTGATGCAGGCTGAAGCAACTGTGTGACGCCGTTGTAAACGCGTACAAGCTTGCGAGGCGGAATGGTGTGCAGATTGCGTAAATTTCCCGTGGTTGCATCGCAGATCCCCACCACCCAATCACACCATCGCGCTGCAATGGAATACTTGAATTCGGCAACTCGATCGTGCGGAGGCGCAACCAGGCTGTGGCGCGTCGAAATTATGGTCGCGGCACCAGCAAGCCGGGCTGGCAGCGAGGCGTAAATGGTTGGCGTTGGGTTGTGAATGTGGACAACATCAGGACGCGATTCTCGAAACAAACGATACAGGTTCAGCATGGAGTCCGCCAGATGTCGTCCGATGTTCGCCTGCACGCGGAAGCCCTCGGCGCGCATTCGTTCGCCCAAAGCACCCAAGGCCGCAATTGCGTAAACCGCCACGTCGTGCCCCTGCTTGCGCTGCAACTGACACATCTGCGACACCAGCGTTTCGGCGCCCCCGACCTCCATGCTGTCAACAACGTGCACTATCTTCATAAGAGATCAGCGGATGTGATAAAAAATGCGAATCAGGAGTACAACGTGATCAGAAGACAAACGGCAAGCGTTTCAATGCGAACTCAAATTGATCTAACATAAGAGAGACAAACCCTCCAAAACTGCATTACTTATTTCTTACGCAGTCGTTAGTGGATCGAATAACCTTCCCCAGCTCCATCACTTCGAAGTCGGTCACCTTCAAGGCCTGCAGATCGTGGGGACCGAATCCCAGGTCGGCATACTTGGTCTTTGTATCGGCATCGCTTTGCGCCGTGAGTGCTATGTTGCCGCCGTCGGCGAGAAACATTCCGTATTTTTGCAATGCCTTTGCCACTGTCTGTGCAGACGGGCTAAGTTGTGAGAGATCGAATGACGCTTTCAATCGCAGGTGAGCCCCGTACGGCGGCGCGTTTTCAGGACCTTTTGGACCGCCGGCGTGCGTCGCAGGACGGACAAATACACCCGCCCGTATCCGGGAATTCGGCAGAATGAACCGGATGGCATGGTTGATGTTTCCGGACGCTAATTCATCGGCATTAAACAGCAGCGGAGCGATGGGAAATCCCGCGGCATCGGCGCTGGTACACTGTTCTCCGCGTCCGGATGGCGGATACACACGGTTCAAATCCCAAACGCCAACGAAAGCTGCAGTCATGACGTTTTTTCGCATTGTTGCCTGGAACGCTTCGTAAAGTTTATTTTGAGACCGGTCGACTACGATGAGATGACAGTCACTCTCTTCCACCTTGCATTCGTACCCTGTCGTGCCTTCGATACCTCCGCTGGGGGGAACTGGGATTGTTTTGATCGAATCGGAATCCGGCATGTAAAACTCGTCTCCCGGATGAAACGGCACTAGCGGGGTACCGGCATCAGCCTGAACAACACGTATCGTGAAATCGATCTGCATTCTGCCGTGGCCCCAGCCACCAGCACTCGCGAGCCAATCGATAATGTTCTGAGATCTAGGATCGACCGGAGCGTTACTAATGTCTTGACTCCACACTGAACCCACTGGAAAATACAGTTGTTGCGGTTGAGTCGCAGGATCCAATTTGGCGGCAGAGGCTCTAGCATAGTGGTCGCGCACTGTGAAAACAGTGAGCAGGCAGACGGCGAAGATGAAAGCAAAAATCAGACTCCTTCTATCGGTCATCGCAGAACGATGCTCCCTTCCTACTTACGAACTAGCGATGCCTCTTCGACGGCTGCAGTAGCAGCGACACTTCCCAAATCGATACTGATTGCCGTCGAGGCTTGTAAGCTCTGATACTTGCCCAAGTTCCAGATTTTCCAAAGCGGACCATGCGTAAACAAAAATCTGTAAAGCCCCACAACTGCAGCAACGTTCAACGTCAGCAGTGCACTCGCCGGAGAAACAAATTTCTGCATTCCAGGTACGTGGTATCGGAGCCCCGCCAAGGCAAGCACCCATACGAGCAACTGTAGAGATGTAAAGATGGCAAACACTTTCGACTCTGGCGACAGCACGGCCGACGAGATTAGCAATGTGGTCATAAAATACGGCACTAAGAGCCGCATAACTTTATGCGAAAACAACTGCAATACCGTGCGATTCTGCGGTGTCAGCGACCACGGAGCCATTTTGAACAGTTGGAAGTTGCCGGCCAAAGTGCGTACTTTGCGATGGAACTCGCCCTCGATCCTGTTTGGCCACATATCATATACAAACGCATTTGCGTCGAGAACAGACCTGAAGCCCTGGCGAATTATTGAAAGCGGCTGGAACATGTCGTCGAGAATAATGCCGGCCGGCATTGGCGTGAAAAGCTCTCTGCGGATCGCGTAGAAGCCTCCATAGACTCCTACCGGAGAATCGAAATCGGCTTCGCATTTTCTGATCCACTGCTCGTATCGCCAGTACAAGCCTCCCACGGCTCCCGATGCGGCATCGTGGCCATCCACCTTCAGGATCAAGTCACCAGCAACGCAGCCTACGGCGGGATCAGCAAAGTTGTTCACCATATGTTGAACTGCCCCCGGGGCAATCTCGGGGCGTATGTCGACGAATAACAGAATCTCCCCCGTGGCAATACCGACACCTGCGTTAACCGCAACTGCTTTGCCGCCGTGTTCGCAAAGGATAACCGTTTTGACCCGCGGATCATTCACGTTTTGCAGAAACTCCGCCGTGCCATCCGTGGAACCGTCGGAAGCAATAATGATCTCCTTTATCTCGGAATAATCAAGATCCAAGAGATGCTTGAGCTTCGCCGGCATTCGCTCAACCCCGTTGTGCACGGCCAGCACGACGCTCACGCTCGGAGTGATCGCGGCGATCATGTGCTTCCGCCTCCGGAGACGGGACAACGCCCACATGCCTATCGGATATCCCAAATAAGTGTAGAGAATTCCGCCCAGCGAAAGCAGGAGAATGATTTTCACTGAGAGCCTCTCCGCAACAGAATGGTCTTCACCGTCTCAAAGATGACAAGTAGGTCGAGCCCCACGGACATGTGCTTGACGTAGTAGAGATCGTATTCGAGCTTATGCTTTGTTTCTTCGAGTGTTGCGCCATATCCGTAGCGTACTTGCGCCCAACCGGTGAGCCCAGGACGAATAATGTGCCGAAGTTCGTAGAACGGGATTTCGCTGCTGAGCCAATCCACGAACTCCGGACGCTCGGGCCGAGGACCTACAAATCCCATGTCTCCCTTGAGCACGTTCCACAACTGCGGAATTTCATCGAGACGGGTCTTACGCATGAGGCGTCCAACTCTGGTCACCCTGCTGTCGTTCTTCTTGGCCCACTGCGCCCCGTTCTTCTCAGCGTCGTGGCACATGGTTCTAAACTTGATCACCTCAAACGGCTTTCCTCGTAGCCCGACGCGCACCTGACGGAAAAAGATAGGCCCAGGAGAAGACAACCGAACCGCAATGATGAGGAAAGGAAGAATGGGAAGGCAAAGCACCAGTCCCGCCAAAGAAACGCTAAAGGAAACCAATCGGCGAAGAACTTGTTGCGACGACTTGACGTTGAAGCCATGAGTAAAGATGAGCGTACTTGGATTCAGCCCATCGAGACTTAGCTTGCCAAGCAGTCGCTCAGTCAGAAAACTGGCGTCCTCAATCACAACACCACGTAGGCGCAGATCAAGTAGCTCACGAACAGGCATTGAGCCGCGCCGGTTTTCCATGGCCACAATGACCCGCTCAATTGAAGGCTTCAATTTGCCGAAGGCGCGAAGATCCGCTGCAAAACGCTCTTGCTCCGTTGCGAATTCTCCTGTTACCTCAGGTTGGACAATTTCCATACCTGCGTCACTTCGGCTTCTAATTAGTTCGGCGACCGACCTGGCCCGATCGCCACTGCCAAGGACATAGACGCGTTCGCGAAATGCCGCGAGGCCCAGAAACCATTCGTACGACTGCCGCCAGATAACAAGGATCACGGCAAGCGCCGAAATCCCAATCGTGAGCACATGAGGCCCGATATAGATACCAGGGAAAAAAAAGATCACGACTCCGAGTACAAAACAAAGCACACTCAGTACAAGCAGCAACCGGAAATAAATCTCCCAGCCTCCCGAGATACGTTGCGGCTCATATAGATCGAAATAGTATGAAAGGAGCAGGGTCAGCGTTGTAATCCCCAAGATCTTGAGGATGCCGTTCTCGTAGATCAAAGCAATGTAGGTATCGGGCCCTATCTGATACGTGGCCGTCAGCAGAAGCACCCCTGTTACCAGGAACGCCTCACAAAGCAGCAGCATCAGAGTCCGGGTCGGATAATACACATTGAAAAGCCTGATCATTACCGACTCCCGCTATTTGGCCCGCTTTGGCTGGTCGCCGCTATCGGGCTCGTCGCGGTGGTAATAGTTGTAGTTGTAACTGTACGACCCCGTTTTCGGCGCATCCTTAACGTCGTTGAGAACAAACCCCAGTATCCGCGAACTGCCGAAGGCACTTTGAGTGCGCTGAGCCACCTCATAGGGGGTAGTCCCGCCGCGTGCAACCAGGAGAACCGCGTCGGCTGATCGCGCCATTTCAACAGCATCAGTTACCGCAAGCACCGGAGGCGCGTCAATAATGATCCAGTCAAAATACGGAGAAACGCTCTTGATCAGTTCTTTCATGCGTTCGCCGGAAACCAACTCCGTAGAATGATCCGTTGCTCTACCCGAGGTAATCAAGGTGAGGTTCGCAACTCTCTTGACACTTGGCTCGCCGTCCGCACCGCGGTCGCGGTCGCGCTGCATTACGTCGAACACCTCAGCATCGCCTTCGAGATAATCCGAAAGACCGGCGGCGTTAGGCGCACCCAGGAGGGTGTGCAGAGAAGGCCGCCGAAGATCTCCATCAATAAGCAGAATATTATGCACGCTGTTGCGCGCTAAGCTCATCGCCAGATTTGAAGCAATAAAGCTCTTGCCTTCCGACGGCATGCCACTGGCAATCAGGATCGTCTTCAGTGGTGCTTCATAACGCGCCTGATACACATGAGAGCGGAGGCTGCGAAACTGCTCTACACCAGCGCCACGATCGGCGAGCGTTGGAAACGAAGCAAGTGACGGATTCCATGTGTGCTGGGTGACATTCTCAAGCTGAATCTCAGCTCTGGCCAGCGGCGGTCCATCGAGAACCGATGTGATCTGAGACGGCTCATCCGGATCAGTGACCTGGAAATCGGCCAAAACTGGTGTCCTACCGCGTTCCAGGTATGCTCTTTGAAGCGCTTCGTGTATTCGGCTCATAGCTCAATATCCTTAAAAATGTCGTTTGAACCCACGGCAGGATTAATTGCGTTTGAAATCGCGGGCGGCATCGGTTCTTCGGGCATGCCCGAGATCGCCATTGGAGAAAGGACAAACGGCTGCGAATCCAAGTCGAGCTCACGGCAGACTGATTCGACGATTCGCGGCGGAATTGGCTTGATCTGTTCTACATAAGCGCTGATCATCGCGTGCTCACAAATCAAGTTGATTATGCGCGGAATCCCATTTGAATACTTGTGAACCAGTTGCACCGCATCCGGCGAGAATATGGGCTGAGTCGCACCGACGATGCGCAGGCGGTTTGTGACATAGGCCTTCGTTTCCTCGGCTGTTAGAGGCCGGGTGCGGCACCAAAGCGAAATGCGTTGCCGCAACTGGCGAACCGACGGATCCCGCAACTTTTCTTCGAGTTCAGGCTGGCCGGATAGCACAATCTGAACCAACTTCTCCGACGAGGTTTCCAGGTTGGTTAATAACCGGATCTCTTCAAGCAGCTCCCAGGAGAGGTTTTGTGCCTCGTCCACCACGATTGCGCACAACTCACCATTGCGGAATCGATCAATCAACCAGCGATTCAACTGCATCAACATGCCAGACTTGGTCTGCGGCATGCCCTGCCGGCCACGCGGACTTGCGGGTATTCCGAAATCCGCCAGAACGAACTCGAGAAAATCAAGCGTGTCGAGCCGTGGATTGAATACGAACGCCGTGGAAACACGTCGATCGGTGAAGGAACTGAGTACACTCTTCAGCAGAGTGGTCTTTCCCGTACCGACCTCGCCTGTCATGACAACGAAGCCCTTTCGCGAAGCAATGCCGTACTGGAGACATGCCAGCGCTTCCTGGACATGCGGCATCTTGTACAAAAACCGCGGATCGGGACAGGCGCCAAATGGAAAATCGTTGATGCCGTAGAAGTATCTGTACATGGTTATGCCAGGGGACTCTCAGTAGGTTTGTTGAATCGTGAGAAAGGGTTCCAGCGGCTCGCTGCAGCGTTGGCCTGCGGTAGACCATCGATATGAGAAATCACGGCCAGGGTCGAGAGCTTGGTGAACGCCCAAACATCGCGTTCCGAGCGCAACGTCGTATCGCGATACTCAAACCAGCCTGCCAGAAGCAAGCCAACCATTAAGCCGCCGGCAAGTCCGGCACCTGCCAGAAGAAGGCGGTTCGGGAAGATCGGAGAGTCAGGGAGATTAGGCGGATCCATGACACGGAACTGCTCACCCTGTTGGCGCTGTTCGAGTGCCGTTGCCATTGAGGAGTCATTCAGTTTCTTCAGGAGAGCGTTGTAGAAATCCAGCGCCGTCTGGTGGTCGCGCGTAAGCTGCTTGTACTCCGCTTCGACTTGCGGGCTCGACTCAATCCTGGACTCGTATGTCCTTATTTGCTGCGAGAGGCGAATTTGATCCGATTTGGCATCTTCCATTCCCTGTTGTGCGGAGCGGAGCTGAGCCTTCAGTTGCTGAAGTTGCGGCGTGTCAGGCCGCGCCACGCTGGTGGTAACCATTGGCGCCGGCTCTGTTGCAGAAGCTGCAATTTGGGCTTGCAGAGCATTGATCTTCCGCGTTGCCTCAATGACGTCAGGGTGATCGGATGTGTATTGCGCCTGCAGGGCCTGTTTTTGCAAGATGAGGGCTTTAAGTTGTGTCCTGCGCTCATCGACGACGGCGGCGGCAGCCGCGGGTTCCGCATTCTGCAACTCATGCGATTGCTGAGTGACCATCGCCTGAAGAAAAGTCACATTCTGCTGTTGCCTGCTTAGTGATTGGGTGACCGCATCGAGTTGGGTCGTTAGCGCCTGCAGCGTGTTGGCGTTGGACTGCTCTTGTTCAGGTAACCGGCCGAAATACTTCTGCTGGAAGACCGCAAGTTTTGCGTCCTGCGCGTCGAGGCTTTTCTTCGACTCATCCAGCTGTTGTTTCAGAAACGCCGTCGTGCCTTCGGCCGATTCTTCCCGCGCACTCAAGTTTTCCGACACAAAGAGAGAAGTAATTTCCCCGCAAACCTGCTGCGCGAGGTGAGCGTCGTTGGCCTTAAACGTAACGAAGAACCCGGGCATGCCACTCGACTGGCCGGCAGGAATAGGCTTGACGGCGATTGCCTTCTGAGTCAAAGCAATTCGATCATCCATCGTCAACGTCGCACTTGTGAACAGGTTGAACCGTTTTATGATCGGCTCAAGACGTGACCGGCTGAGGATTTGCTCTCTCATTGAGGCCAGCCGTTCGGAAAGATCCTGCGCCACCACCGGCCTCACATACTCCTCCGGTACCTTCGGCTGCTCAATGAGGATCAGCGTCTGAGACTGATACTGCGGGGGAATGACGTGGCTCAGCGCGATACCGACCACGAGGAAGAGGCAGGCACACATTACGACTAGAAACCAGCGTCGCTTGAGGATCGCGACGTAATCTTCCATTGTTAATTCACGATGACCGAGCATACGACTCCTTGAAACGTTTACGGCCTGATGCGGGGTTCCCTTGATGACAAGCCAAACCCGAAAGATATCGTGTTATACATGTCATTCAGTACATTGCCGGGCAGTTGAGAGCTAGAGGACTGTGAAGTTCCGGTATAGTTCGCAAACACAATCATTCTGGAGCCCAGCCACCACGTTGCCTGCGTTCCGCCGTAGACACCGTTGGTCACACCTTTGTTGTTGAACGCGGCGGTTCGCTGGTATCCACCGGTGATCCCGAGTACGAAGTTCGGTCCAAAATGATGGAGATAATTGCCTTGGGCACTGTCCAGGGTTCCACCTATCAGGTACCCGCCACCACCATTCGTTCCGTGGAAATAGATGGCACCAAAACTCGATGACCTCAGCAGATATCTCATGAAGGCGTTCAACTCAAAGTTGGTCATTGCCGGCACTACCGATTGAACGCTACCGTCGATCCACTGCGGTCCACCAGAAACATCCAGATCTAAATTCCTGGACACTCTTCGCCGAAACCCGCCCAGGGCCGTCTGAGTGCGCATCGAAACCGTCGTTGACGGGTATTGATACAGAGAATATTGATACCTGCTCAGGAGTGATGTACGCGCGCTGATGCGCCGATCGATGCCCACATTTCCTGATGTAGTGCGCGTATCGATGCCGTTCGCGTCAGGAAAATACATATAATCCGAATTGCCACCTACGACTAAGCTCGTGGCGTAATCAAGAGTACGTCCAACACTGGCCATGGCGGAATTGCTTACCACGTGCGTGTTGAGGGTAAGAATCGATTGGTTCGTCGACGTCAGGGGGTTGCCCGAACCGATCGGTTCTCCAATCCCGGGGATACCTGAAAATCCAGTAGTCGGGGCCTGTGGAAGGTAGCCGACATTGTCAGCAAGATTGAAGTTCCACCGGCGCGTGTTCGCGCCTTGGCTCAGGTACAGCCGGTGGAACTGGCCAGTCTGGTAATCAGGCCCCGAAAGCGTCCATGTGTAACCACCCGCGTAGTTCATGCTGAATGGTTTTGTTTGACTTCCGTTTTCGTATGAAAGGGACCCAGAGACAACGCTCGTTTGTTGGTTCGAATAGTGATTGCTCAGTTGCGCATTCTGTGCATAGCGAAAAGCATATTGCAGCTGGCGTGCAGCGGAAGCAACCGATGAGCCTCTTGCCGCCGGACCTACCTGCGGAAAAGCGGTAGAACCAAGGCCACAAATTGTAAGTGCAATACAAGCAATCCGTTTCATCTTCGTCACCTTACGGAACCACAATTGTGTCGCCTGGTTTCAAAGCGATGTTGAAGTTACCATCGCCCTTCAGGGCTTTCTTGTACTCAACCGGTACCTTCACCTGACTTCCGCCTTCCTGGTTTCGCAGCAAGTAGATCTTGCGCGAATTGGCAAAATCAGACAGGCCACCCGCGCTGGAAATCGCCTCAAGTAAAGTCATGCCGGGCGTCATCTCCACTGGTCCCTTCTTGTTCACTTCGCCAATGAGAAAAACCAGCTTGCTGTGAATCTGTGACACCACCACCGAAACCTTAGGATCCTGGTAGTACTTCTTCAGCTTTAGTGCGATCTGATCCGCAAGCTGAAGTGGCGTCAGTCCCGAGGCGAGCACATCCCCGAGAAGCGGGAGAGAAATCATTCCATCAGGCCGAACAAGAATTGAACCGGAAAGCGTGGCCTCTCTCCAAACCGTCACGCTCAACACATCTGAGGCGCCGATAATATAGCTCGAGTTCGAAGCAAGATTGGGAGCAGTCGGTAACGCAGGGGCCGTTCCTGCCGGATCTGCGGCCTCTTTCTGCTGACCGAAGCCGGCGATAGTTGTAGCAGAAAGTAACAAAGCAATTAGGAATTTTGATTTCATATTCCAACTCCGTTCTTATGAGGCGCAGGCCGGAATTCAGCGTCCACCTGCTTGAGCTTGTACAGAAGCGCTTTGTAGCTGATGCCGAGTTCGTCTGCAGCGCGCTTGCGATTCCCTCCCGTCGCGGCAAGGACTTCAGCGATCAGCTGCCGTTCGATCTCTGTCGACGCCGCCCGTGCTGCTTCCTTTAACGAAAGTGATTTCCGGCTTCCGTTCGCTTTCAGCGAAGCCGAAGCCGCCTTGAGCGCCGCAAGTGAGACCGCCTGATCTCCGATTGCTACGAAAGTTTTGATCGCCGTCTGCAACTCAGACAGGTTCTCGGGCCAGGTGTGTTCCAGCAGAAATTCAGTCATTTCCCCCTGCAAAACCGGCTTGGGGCGATCAAACTGTTTCGAGTACTGGGTGAGGAGATCATCGGCGATCGCAAGGATCTCCGACTTTCTGCAGCGCAAAGGTGAAACACGCAGTGTGACTGCCGATACCAAGTAATAAAAATCCTCTCGCATTTTGCCACTCTTGACGTCACCAATAAGTTCGCGGCTCGTACCACAAACGAGGCGACTATGTTGGGAATCTGTCGAATGGAAATAGCACTCGATGATCTTCTTCTGCAGATCAGAGCTAAGCTCCCCAATTTCAGAGAGATATACGGTGCCCCTACCGGCAAAGGAGGCAAGCAGCATTTCTAAATTGGCCGCGTCACTATGGATTTCGATCATAGCGTTGCGAGATCGGTGTGACTGGAAGTGAATCTGGGTGGCAATCGAGCGCTTGCCGGTCCCGTGTTCACCGACGATCAAAACCGGGCAGTCGCTTTCCGCGATGCGGTCAACCGCCCTTTGCACCTGGCCCTCAATCATGGCTGGTGCCCTCGTCTGTCGTTTTGCGACTGGTATGTTTTCACTTACTGACATGAAGAGTCTTTGAGTCCTGCCGTTGCTTTAGCAAGGCAGGGTCCAAACTTCAAGAATGCCTGTGGAACAGGGTTTCCACGCCGCAACGCCGCGTTTAGTCACATTTATGGATCGGTCCGGTTCCAGGGATAGGAAAAGTATTTCCTCTTCGAAAGGAAATAAACTGGCACTTAGTTTCCACTGAAGTGGTAATTGTTTTCCACTTTCGAGGCCATTCCTGTTCCGAGAGGTCGAAAACTCATGGCCATCGCTCGCGGGCTTTCAGCTTCCATTAACGGCACTCAGATTGCTAAGCATGATGTAGCACTTTTTGTGTGCAGAAGCATTCGTCCCAGAGAACATGGCCCAGAACGCCCAAATGCCGACGGTACTGAACAGCTCCTGGCACCTCAAGTTGCCTTCGTGGGTCTGGAATTGGACAGTTGTAGTTGTCCTGGTTCTGTTTGTTTACTGGCATGTTTTGTCAAGGCTGGTGAATGCATGGCTTGAGATTCCTGATTACTCGCACGGCCTGCTTGTTCCCATATTTGCCTGCTTTCTTATTTGGGACAAAAGGAAAACCCTGCGAAACACGGAAATAACACCAGAGTGGAGCGGCATCGCTGTTATCGCCCTGGCGCTCGCACTATTGTTGCTCGGCCAGTTCGGCGCTGAACTATTTGTGTCCCGTATTTCTGTTGTCATCCTTTTGGCAGGGCTAATTCTCGGATTCGGCGGTTGGCGACTTCTCCAGGAGCTCCGCTTTGTTCTCCTGGTCCTTGTTCTGGCGGTACCGATTCCGACGATCATCTTCAATCAGTTGGCGCTTCCGCTCGAGGGATTGGCTTCGACGCTTGCCACTGCCCTTCTCCATGCAATGGGGGTTCCGGCGTTGCGGCTTGGCAACATAATTGAATTGCCTAATATGCGCCTGGAGGTGGCGGAAGCGTGCAGTGGCCTCCGTTCTCTCGTCAGCCTATTCACGCTTGCGATCTTCTATGGATACTTCCTCGAAAAGACCTACTTTCGCCGCACGTTGCTAGCGCTGGCGAGCATTCCTATTGCGATTGCTGCAAATTCAGTCCGCATCTTCGGAACCGGCATTTGCATTCAGTACTGGGACGCGGACCGAGCACTCGGGTTCTTCCATCAGTTCTCCGGATGGCTGATGTTCATCGTATCGCTCGCGTGCCTGTCGCTGGTTCATTACGCGATGCTCTTATTCTCTGTTCAATTTAGGAGCAATTCGTGAACGCGCGCTTTTGGACCGTCGTGCTCCTCCTGGTCGGAACTGCCGCCCTGATCCGGTTCCGCGGCAATACAGACCGGATCCCGGACAGTGAGCCGCTCGCACAGATTCCCATGAACATTGCCGGATGGTTAGGTAACGATATGCAGATCGATCCGGAAACCCTCGACGTGCTAGGCGCAGGAGATTTCCTTTCGCGGATGTACGCACGCAATGCAAGCGGACAAGGGATCGAACTCTTTGTCGGCTATTTTCCCACGCAGAGGACAGGCGTCTCCGTTCATTCGCCCAGGAACTGCCTGCCCGGCTCAGGGTGGACCTTTGAATCATCCGACTACCTGGATTTGAGAGATGTCAATGGGAAAGCGCACCATGTCGGAGAGTACATCGTCACTGACGGTGAGAGCCGCGAGTTCGTCATTTACTGGTACCAGGCGCACGGACGCAGCATAGCCAACGAATATCTTGCAAAGATGTACCTCGCTATGGACGCGATGAGAACCAATCGGACGGATGGAGCACTCGTTCGGGTCGCGACCCCGATAAGCCCCGCAGAGAGCTCAGCACAGGCAAGAATGCGAGCCGAGGCATTTACTTCTCAACTTACGCCAATGCTACCGCGCTTTATACCTGATTGAGCAGTGTCCAATACGCTCGAATGACAGTCAGGCAAAGAAATGAGATTCGCTTCACAACAGGGCTTAATAACTCACTTCAAGTTTAGGTAAGGTCGCAAGAAATGAATCAACTCCAACACGCTTCATTAGCAATGCTTCTGACCGTCCTCATGCTGTCCTCAGGCTGCCGCAGCAACCCGGACGTGAGAAAGCAAAGATACTTTGAGAGCGGCCAAAGGTTCAATTCAGAAGGCCACTATAAAGAGGCATCGATTCAATTTTTGAATGCGCTCAAGGTGGACGGCGACTATTCCGAAGCGCACTACGGACTCGCACAGGCCTATGAGCATATGGGTCAATTTCTGACCGCATCAGAAGAACTGGAAAGGGCAATCGACGCTCAACCTGGAAATGTCGCTGCCCGCCTCGATCTTGGGAATCTAATGCTTGCCGGCGGGAGCGTTAGCGCAGCACAGGAACAGGCGAACGCCGTGCTGACAGTGCAACAGGATAATGCCGGAGCGCATGCACTGCTTTCCGCTGTTGCGAGTCAGCAGGGACAGAAAACCACGGCCCTCGCCGAAATTCAACGAGCCATCGAACTCGAACCGCAATGCGCGGCGTTTCACGAAAATCTGGCGCTACTCCAGGCGGGTGATCCCAAATTGGCCGCGCTGGCTGAAAGCGAATTCCAGAAAGCTGTACAGCTCGATCCTGGATCGACGAACGCGCGACTCCTGCTCGCCTCCTATTATGTCTATAACAAGCTGCTCGCTAAAGCGGAAAAAACCGCCTGGGATTGGGTCGCAACCGACCCCCGGAGTCTCACCGCCCGAGCCGACCTTGCACAGATCATTTTGAAAGAGGGGGATTGGGCTCGCGCGGAACAAGTGCTTCGCCAAGCTTCCAAGGATTTCGCGTCTAGCGAACAGGGCGCCAGCATACTTGCCGACTACTATGCCTCATCTCAGCAGTTCGATAAAGCTCGCGCAGAATTCTCGGCACAACTTGCCAAATCTCCCAGGAATAGGACCCTGCAGAAGGGATACACCCGGGTCTTGATCCAGATACGGGACTTCAAAGCGGCAAAAACCGTGCTCACCAGCTTGAAGAGCAATTCGAAAGATCCCGAATTTACTGCCCTCAACGGCATCATTCAGCTGAATGAGGGAATAACGAATGATGCGGTGAATGCGCTTCGCGATGCGGCGAGATCACTCCCAGAGGATTGGTTTATTCAGTACTGGTGGGGAAAGGCAGCCCAGGCAAAAGGTGAAATGAATGTCGCTGAAAACTGCTTCCGGGAAGCCGCAACTCTCAATCCCTTCTCGTTGGAACCCCTTGAGGAACTTGCCAGGATTGCCGGCCAGCGCGGCGACACAGCATTGCTCGAAGATGTAGCGGGCCGTGCTATCGCCTCTCATTCCGGAAACCCGAACGGTTATGTCTGGCGCGCCATTGTTGAGATGGATCGCGATTCGTTCGTCAAAGCAGAAGCGGATCTGCGCATCGCCGTAAAAGTCGCTCCACGGTCATGGCAGGCCTACCTCCAATTCGGCAAACTCCGCCTGCTGCAGAAGCGTTTTCCTGAAGGATCGACAATGCTCGAGCAGGCCCTTAGGTACAACCCTAATTCAGTGCAGGCGTTGCGCCTGTTGACAGATTACGATGTATTCCAAAAACACCGTGATCGAGCCATGAGTCGCGTCAAGACACAAATTCAAAAGAGCCCTGCCAATAGCTATTTCTACGATCTGCTCGCGCAACTGCAGATTCAAAACAATCAGATCGAGCAGGCAGCAGAGACGGCGCAACACGCGTTCCAGATGAATCCGGCGGACGGTGAAGCTGTTTCGCTCTTTGCACAAATCTCCGTCCGCCGTGGCATGACCGCGCACGCCATTGACGCGTGGATGCAATGGTCGAATAACCATCCTAACGACGCGGGGGCGTTAGCAGTGCTTGGAGCGCTCGAAGAGTCGCGCGGCAGCTCAGGCAGAGCGGAAACATATTACAAAATGGCACTCCAAATCCAGCCGCAGCAGCCGATCGCCGCAAACAATCTGGCATACCGAATTTTAGAGAACGACGGAGGCGTCGATAGCGCGCTCGCACTAGCTGAAGCTGCTCGACGAGGCATGCCCGACTCGCCAACCACGGCCGACACACTTGCCTGGGCCTACTACCACAAGGGCACTTATCTATTTGCCCGCGATCTACTGGAAGACGCCATCAATATTGATCCGGACTGTGCCTCCATGCATTATCACCTCGGGATGGTCTACACGAAACTTAATGACAAGCACAACGCGGCGCTTCACTTGAAAAAAGCTCTGCTGCTTGCACACGATCCGCAAACAACGCGAAATGCAAAGGCCGCATTGCGAGGAATTGGATAGAACGACACCGGCAGACACCGCCGTCAGAGACCATGAGGTCCAGAAATAAAGTTTGAATTACATGAGGACAGAAACGACCCATCAATGTCGAATGCAAAAACAATAGCTAAGAACACCGGATGGTTTGGCCTGGAGAACGCAATCAGCGCCTTCCTGACGATCTTCACTTCGATCGCCATTGCGCGCACCTTGGGCCCAACCAAGATGGGCTACATCGTTTACGTCACTTGGATCGCGTCGGCGGTCGCAGACCTGGCCGGACTCGGCATTCCATCAACAACGCGGAAGTATATGGCAGAGTACCTGGGCATGGGCGATCGTGGAACAGCTCGGTATATCTACCGGCACACTTTTATGCTGCAAGCTTGCTTAGCAACGTTTGCGACATGCGGTCTGCTCATCTGGGTACTTCGAGATGCGTCCCCAGAATATAAAATAGCGGCGACGCTCATCGTAATCAGCATTTGGCCTTCCATGGTCAACGCCACATCGTCACAAGCGAATATCGCGATGGAGAACCTTTCTAGAAACCTGCCAGGTTCAGCCGTTTCGATAATCGTGTTCGCTCTCATGATTGTCGCCACTGTGACGCTGCACTGGGGAGTCACGGGCGTTGGAGCGTCCGTCCTGGGTATGCGTTTGGTCGATTTCCTCGTACGGATTTTCCCGACCGTGAGAGAAATTAACCGTTGGGACAGAGCACACTCCTTTTCTGACGTATTGCGCGATCGAATGCTTCGGTTTGCGTGGCAAAGCGTCGCACTGATGGTTGTAGGAATGATCGTATGGCAAAGGTCTGAGTTCATTCTTCTTAAGCACTTATGCAAAGACATTCGACAGGTCGCTTTCTATTCCGTCGCTTTCAGCATGGCAGAGCGCCTTCTTATCACCTCGTCGATTTTCGGGCTGGCTTCGGGCACAACTGTATTTGTTCAATACGGGCGCGATAAGTCCAAGATCCCCAATATCACGGCATCCACGTTCCGCTATCTCGCCCTCACTTCTATCCCTCTGCACTTTATTGCGGCAGCTCTCGCGGCGCCGGCACTGCTGCTGCTTTACGGAAACCAGTACACCGGTGCATTCGCCGTTGTCACCATTGCGCCTCTTCTTTGCATGCCAAAGGCATTTAATGGCCCCGCCACCAGTTTGTTGCAGGTTTACGAGGGGCAGAAGCTTGTCATCGCTGCGACTTTGACCGCCGGTATCGTTGACATCGCGGTCGCATGGTTGCTCATTCCCGCATACGGAGCAGTCGGCGCCTGTATTGGCAGTGGAGCGGCAGAGACAACAGCGGTCGGTCTTATGTGGGCATTCAGTATCTATCTCTATAAAGTCAGGCTTCCCTGGGCTCTAGTGGCAAAGGTGATATCGATCAGTGCATGCGCAGCCCTTACCGCTCGCCTTATTGCTCTCATGTTGCCACCGATCTGGGGCATCTTAATCGGGGGCAGCATTGCACTTGCTGTTGTATTCGGCCTGTTTTACCTCTTGCGTGTGCTTGAACCAGAGGACTCTGCTCGCTTCATAACTCTCAGCAATTCGCTGCCAATGCGATTTCGGGGAATAACGAATCGCCTGCTAGCCGTACTGGTTCGCCCGAGTTCGACTACGCTTATTGCTGCAGAAAATGTGACTTTGGGTGGTCCGAAATGATTTCCGCAATTGTTCGCATTGGAATTGGCGCCAAAATCCGATTCGAAACAAATGCTTCAAAACGTGTCGTTGAGCTTGAGCAATTTGGACCGCTTCAATTAGTTGGGAGCAAAGCTTGAAGATCAGTGTAATCATCCCTGCATACAATGCAGCTCCGCACATTGCAGAAGCTATCGAGAGTTGCCTGTTTCTGACCAGCCCACCTCACGAGATTATCGTTTTGGCTTGTCGGGGCCCTCATCCCCTGAAGGAATTTGGTTTGCTTGAAGGATGCGCAGAAAGGTGGAAGCAATGGGAACAATAAGCGTAGTGATACCGGTATATAACGGAATGAAGACACTCGCTGCAGCCGTAGAGAGCGCTATTGCACAAACATACTCCATTGAAGAGATCATCATCGTTGACGATGGATCCACTGATGGGACTTCAGAGGTCGCCCGATCACTGACCGAGAAATATCCCTGCGTCAGATATCTTGGTAAGAAAAATGAGGGCGTCTCTTTGGCGCGCAATCTCGGCATCGAACAGGCTTCCGGGGAGTGGATTGCCTTTCTTGATGCCGACGACACGTGGGATCCTCGTAAGCTGGAAACGCAAATCAACGCCTTAGCAAACGCGCCGGATTGCTGCGCGTCTTACACCGGCATGTGGGCACACGACCTGAAAAGCGGCGAAGTAACGGTTTACCGTGCCAAGACCTATGGAAGCCTGCTTGAACGTCTGCGGTACGGGAATTGCGGGATTGGTGCGTCAACTCTTATGGTACGCAGATCCAGCCTTCGCGAGATTGGAGGGTTCGACCCTGCCTTCAACGGAAACGAAGACTGGGACCTGGTATTCCGCTTATTAGTGCGAGGAAACAAAATCTTACCTGTCGGTGACCCGTTGATTCATTACACGGTAGCCTTGGGTTCTCTTTCAACGAGCGATGACATGTTGAAACAAGACCTCAATCTGCTCAACACTGGCAAGCTATTAGTTGGGCTAAGAGGCTGGAAGAAGTTCTATATGCGAAGAAAGATACGGGCAGAAATCTATTGTCGCGCAGGGATCAATTCGCGGACACGTGGGGATCTAAATGATGCATTGTTGAGATTTGCTCAGTCCGCCGCATCCTGGCCTACAAGGAAAGGTGTCAAGGCCGGCATGGTAACTGCGATACGATGCCTGAACACTCGATAAGCGAGAAACCTTCGCATTCTTGAGTAGTGACGGAAGACTCCCAGAAAGCCAACTCGCATCTTTACGAAACAACTGTTAAGAACACTTCTAATGGTTACACGGGACTTGAGCTGGATTGCGACCACTACCTGGATCTGATCGGCAAAATGCCGCCCACCATTCTTGGTGGACTTTTGCGATGCTGGCGACTGCGCGAATAAGATCTGAGCCCCCACACAACTTCGTTCATGAATACCGGAACAGAGCCTTGAACCCGTAGTCCATGTGCTGCTGAATGTGGCAATGGAAGAGTGTTAGTCCCGGCTGGTCGGCGGTGAAGTCAACAACGGCGCGGCCAAAGTACGGCACCACGACGGTGTCCTTAATCAAGCCGGAAGTCTTCTTTTCGTTCACAGATCTGAGTTCCCACAAGTGCCGGTGCATATGCATCGGGTGTGCGTCATCCGTCCGGTTGCGCATTACAAGCCGGTAGCGAACTCCCTTTTGTAGCGTGAGTTCTCCCTGGTGCGGATAGGGCTTACCGTTCACCAGCCACAGATTGAACTTACCTGCGCCGCTCGGTACTTTTTCGAAGACTAACTCAATGGTCTGCTGAGGTTCCGTCGAGGTGGTGTTCGCGCCGCCGAAGATCGTGTAGTCCCAGGGCACCCGGGGTGGATCGATCCACTTTGGTTGTTGATGCTGGCCCGCGTACTCCACCACTGCGCCCAATCCCGAGTCACGAAGCATTTTTTCCGTTGAGCCTAGAATCCAGATGCCGGGATTGTTCATCTCGATCTCGACATCGATTCGCTCTCCCGCACCGAGAAAAATTGAGTCGAGAACTTGCGGATTCGGCACAGGATTGCCGTCCATCGCAATCACCTTCATCTTGTGTCCCGCCAAGGCGATGCGGCGATTTTCGATCGCACTCGCATTCAAAAAATGTAGGAGGAGCCGCTGTCCTTCACGCACGCGAATAGGATCGCCGGAGCCGAGTGCCTTGTCATTGATGGAGTATGTCATCGACCCGACCTCAAGCCCATTCGGTGCGGTATTCATTGTCGCGGGCTTTTCC
>Ga0105240_10004000_pt1 | contig 22715 bp, 19 predicted proteins | sample KBSC54metaG_FD_80426 | JGI IMG/M metagenome (GOLD analysis project Ga0105240, IMG submission 80426) | Corn rhizosphere microbial communities from Kellogg Biological Station, Michigan, USA - KBS C5-4 metaG | ecosystem: Host-associated > Plants > Roots > Rhizosphere > Soil | place: Michigan, USA... | reverse complement strand
CCGTGCAGGCGCAATTGACCAAGCCTGTGGACAAGGCGCACCTCATCGGCGCTCTGAAGGAGTTCTACTCGGGCGCCCCGTTCGTGCGTGTGCAAGACACCGCACCGCGAATCAAAGACATCGTTGCCAGCAACTACGCACACCTGTCTGCGGCGGCCAACGGCCGCACCGCCGCGGTGATGTGTGTGCTGGACAATCTCAACAAAGGCGCCGCGGGGGGTGCCGTGCAATGGATGAACCGGCTGTTCGGGCTGCCCGAGACCGCAGGTCTCACGACTCCCGCCGCCGGTTGGACCTGATCAAGGGCGAGCCATGACACCAGCCACCGCCAGCGCAGTCGCGCCTGCAAGCAGCCACGACTACCTCGCACACGTGTTCTCCCAGTACCCGATCGAGATCGTCTCGGGAGAGGGCGTGTGGCTGAAGAACAGCCGGGGCGAACGCATCCTCGACATGTACGGGGGCCACGCGGTGGCCGGTCTCGGCTACGGCCATCCGGCCTGGACGCGTGCGCTCGCGCAGCAGGCGCAGGAGTGCAATTTCCAGACGAACGCCGTTCACATGCAGGTACGCCTGCGCGCCGCCGAGAAGCTGGTGAAGTTCTCGCAGCTGCCGTTCAAGAGCGTGTTCTTCGTGAACAGCGGCGCGGAGGCGAATGAGAACGCGCTGAAGCTCGCATTCCGCATGACCTCCCGCCCGCATGTCGCGGCGATCGAGGGCGCTTTCCATGGCCGCACGGCCGCCGCGGCGGCCATCACCTGGGGTGCCAAGGACAAGTGGTTCTGCTTTCCGCGTGCACCCTTCGATGTCAGCTTCATCCCGCGCCGCGATATCGCAGCGATCACACAGCACGTCACGGAAAAAACTGCAGCCGTCATCGTCGAGCCCGTGCAGGGGCTGGCGGGTGCAGTCGACCTCGGTGCCCCTTACCTTGCCGCGTTGCGCCGCCGTTGCGATGAAGTCGGCGCCGTGCTCATTTTCGACGAGGTGCAGTGCGGCGTCGGCCGTATCGGCCAGCCGTTCGCCGCGAACATGTACGGCGTCATGCCTGACATGATCACCACCGCCAAGGCGCTGGGGAATGGCTTTCCGTGCGCGGCTCTGCTGGCCTCCGCCAAGGTGACCGCAGCACTGCAACTGGAGCTGCTCGGGACGACTTTCGGCGGCGGCCCGATGGCGTGCGCGGCGATCGAGGCCGTGCTGGATGCCATCGAGAGTGAGCATCTTCTCGAGCGGGTGCGGCGCGTGTCGGCCTACATCCGCAAGGAGTGCATGGTTGGCCCGGTCACCGGGCATCAGGGCGCAGGCTTCCTGACCGGCCTGCGCACGACCCGGCCGGCGAAGGCCATCCAGGCCGAATTGCTCGAATGCGGGATCCTGGCCGGCACGGCCAGCGATCCTCACATCCTGCGTCTGCTGCCGGCGTTCATCCTCGAAGAGGAGCACGTCGACATGCTCAGGGACGCTCTGGCGGATCTGCCTGCATGAAGCGCTTTCTGGACCTCGCCGACTTCGAGCGCGATGAGATCGTCGCGCTGCTCGAGCTTGCACGGCGCCTGGAGCGCCATCCGGAGCCGCAGGCGCTCGCCGGCAAGATTCTCGGGCTCGTCTTCTTCAATCCCTCGCTGCGGACGCTCGCCTCGTTCCAGTCGGGCATGGCCCGGCTCGGGGGAAGCTCGTTCGTCATCACCCCGGGTCAGGGCACGTGGCATCTGGAGACGCGCCTCGGAGCGGTGATGAACGGCACCGCGGCCGAGCACGTGCGCGAGGGCATTCCGGCCCTGGCTTCCTACTGCGATGCGCTCGGTATCCGCGCGTTCGCCGACCTCAAGGACCTGCGCGCCGACCTCGCGGAGACCCACTTCAAGTCGATGAGCGAGCTCGTGGACAAGCCGCTGATCAATCTGGAGTCGGCAATCAACCATCCGTGTCAGGCGCTTGCGGATTGGAAGACGATCGACGAGCTGGGTGTGCCGCGCGGCGGACGGTTCGTCCTGTCGTGGGTGTACCATCCGCGCGCCCTGCCGCTCGCCGTACCGGCAGCGGCACTTCATATGGCCGCGATGCGCGGCATGGAAGTCGTCGTGCTGCGCCCGGAGGGGTTCGCGCTACCGCCCGAAATCATGGAGAAGGCGCGTCGCGCCGCCGCCCACTCCGGCGGCTCGGTTACGCAGACGAGCGAGCGTGCGGCTGCCCTGACCGGCGCTCACATTGTCTATGCGAAGGAATGGGGTGCGACTTCCTGCTACGGCGACTCTGAGGGAGATGCTCGCCTGCGCGCAAGCCTGACCGACTGGTGCGTGCGCAACGATTGGTTCGCACGCGCCGCGGACAACTGCAAGCTCATGCATTGCCTACCGGTGCGCCGCAATACGGCGGTGGCCGACGAGGTTCTCGACAGCCCGCGCAGCGCCGTGCAGCGCGAGGCCTACAACCGCCTGGTCGTGCAGATGGCGGTGCTCTACAACATGCTGAAAGGAATGTAGGAAATCCCATGCTCATGCATCGAGGCGACCAGGCTCTCGCCATCCGCGCGCTCAAGAGCGCCGCACCCTATATCCGCATGTACAAAGGCAAGACCTTCGTGGTGAAGGCCGGCGGCGGCGTCTTTGGCGACCCCGCGTCCACGCGCCAGCTGGTCGAGCAGATTGCAATCCTGCATTACTTCGGCGTGCGTGTGGTCATGGTCCACGGCGGCGGGCCGCAGCTCACGGAGCTGTCCGATGCGCTGGGCGTTCCGACACGCATGGTCGAGGGCCGACGCATCACGGATGCCAAGGCGATCGATGTGACATCGATGGTGCTCAATGGCCTGATCAACACGCGCATCCTGGCGATCTGCCGGGACCTGAACATCGAAGCGGTCGGCATCAGCGGCGTGGACGCGGGTCTGGTGAGAGCCCACAAGCGGGCTCCCATGCGGATGGGAGCGAGCGGGGAGCTGGTGGACTTCGGCTTCGTCGGCGACATCGACGGCGTCGACTCCACCGTGTTGCGCAAGCTGCTCGACAATGGGCTGATGCCCGTCGTCAGCCCGCTCTCGGCCGATGAGAGCGGCGTGCTTCTGAACATCAATGCAGACACGGTGGCGGCGGCGATCGGCGCGGCACTCTCCGCGGAGAAGCTGATCCTGTGTACGGGCGCACCGGGCATCCTCGGCAGTGTGGAGGATCCGGGCTCGCTCATCTCCTACACCGACGTGCATGGCCTGAAGCGGCTGCGCGAAGAGGGCCGGATCGCGGAGGGAATGCTTCCCAAGGCCAAGGCGATCGAGGATGCAATTCGCGGCGGAGTGCGGCGCGTGCACGTGGTTTCCTACAAAGCCCCGGAGGGCGTTCTCGGTGAAGTGTTCACGAACGAGGGCACGGGCACGCTGATCGTCGCGAACGTCAACGAGGTCACCCCTGCCGAGCAGCAGAGCGCGACGCCCACCAGCTGACATGACACGTCTGTGGGACAAGGGCGCGCCTCTGGATGACCGTGTACTGCAGTACACGGCGGGTGAGGACTATGTGCTGGATGAGCGTCTCGTTCGTTACGACGTGCGGGCGTCGATCGCGCACGCCGAGATGCTCAATTCACAGAAGTTGCTGGCGGATGCCGACCTGGCCGCCATTCGCTCCGGGCTCACCGCCATCGGCGAGGCGCACGAGCGCGGCGAGTGGCGCATCGAGCTGGTGGATGAAGACGGCCAGACGGCGCTCGAAAGACGCCTGACGGAGCGCATCGGCCCGGCCGGCGGACGTGTTCACCTCGGACGCTCGCGCAACGACCAGGTATTGACCGCCATCCGGCTGTATCTGCGGGATGTCATCGAGGAGCTGCGCTCGGGCGCGCTGACCGTTGCCGCAGCGCTCGACCGGCTCGCTGCCAGGGAGCAGAGCACGCCGCTTCCCGGCTACACGCACATGCAGCAGGCGATGCCCAGCTCCGTCCCGCTCTGGGCCGGCGGCTTCGCAGCGGAAATCCGCGACGATGCCGAGGCGCTGCGTCTCGTCCAGCGCCGCGCCGACCGCAGCCCGCTGGGCTCGGCCGCGGGCTATGGAACACCCGGCCTGCCGATCGACCGCAACGCGACTCGCCAGGCGCTGCAGTTCGCAGCGATTCATGAGCCCGTCACCGCGGTGCAGCTGTCGCGCGGGAAGGCGGAAGCTCAGCTGCTCTTCGAGACGACGCTGCTCATGCAGGATCTCGGCCGCTTCGCGGCCGACGTGCTGCTGTTCTACACGCAGGAGTTCGGCTTGCTGGCGCTCCCGGAGGCCTTCACCACCGGTTCCTCGATCATGCCGCAGAAACGCAACCCGGACGTGTTCGAGCTGATCCGCGGCCGCTCGGCGAGCAGCCTCGCCTGCCTCATCGAGGCGCTCGGGGTTTTCGCGAAGCTCCCTTCGGGCTATCAGCGCGACCTGCAGCTGCTGAAATTCCCCCTGTTCCGCGGGATCGACCTGGCTCTGCAGACGCTCGACATCCTGACTCCGGCGATCGATGCCATGCGCTTCCGCGCCGAGCGCATCCAGCTGGACCCGGCGATGCACGCGGCCGAAGAAGCCAACCGCCTGGTCGTCACGGAAGGAATTCCATTCCGTGAAGCCTACCGGCGCGTGGCGGCGAAGCTGAAACGCTGAAGCGCGCGCGGGCCTGGGGCACACGATTGCTGCAGCGCCGCAGGCGCCCCGGTCTGGGCACGCGCTACCACTGAAGCCCTGCAACGTCCCCGATCTCGTGCGCTATTGCCGCGCGTCCCGCCGCTCCTGGGCGCGCTGCTGCGGGTCCGCGCTCTGGCTGGAAATCAGGATCAGGTGGGTGATGAACTCGCGGATGTCCGAGCCCCAGATGTCGTTGTGATCCGCGATCAGGTGCTTGTCCACCTTGACGACGAGGTAAGGATTGCGGGGCGCTGAATTCGCCGTCCGCTGCAACACGCTGCCGGGAAAATCGATGCTGCCGCCGCTGCGGTCGTCCTCCCAGCTCCCCGCCGCCGCCGCGGCCGTCCTGACTTTCCGGCTCGCCGCCTGTGGGGTGTTGCCGGTCGTGGCAACCGCGGACGTGGCCGGAACCGCCGTCAGCGTGTGGGTCCGGTACGGCTCGAAGTGCCCGACCGCATCGACGTCCGCCCGGTGCTCATCGATGCGCTCCGGCGAGCCGGTGACCGGATTGTCGCGCTCCATCAGGCGCTGCTTCTCGAACCACGTGGAGAACCAGCGCCCCATCGGAAACGCGATGCCCGTGGCCCAGTCGGCTTCGGAGGTGAGGATCGCGAGCACTGGCAGCTGACTGGGCGCATAGGTTTTCATCTCGGTCGCCATATCCGCCAGCGGCGCATACAACTGGGCCTCGAACGCGGGGTTGATGAGCACCACGAGATTGCCGAACCCCTGCGCCGGGCCCGCGGGGTGCTCCGGAGTGCCGGCCGACAGCACGAAGCGCGACTCCAGAATCTGCTCGAGCGCAGAGAACACGACCGCACCCCCGAAGCTGTGCCCGACCACGATCAGCCGGCTGCGGGTGTTGGGGTCGTGCGCAATGCGCTGCTGGCGCAGCATCTCCAGCCGCTGCAGCACTTCGGTCACCTGGCCATGTCCGACCATGTGGGCGGTGTTCTTGCGGTCCCAGAAGGTCAGGTTGTCGATTCCGGCGGTCGTGAGGGAAGCGCCGCGCCAGCCGACGTAGACGCCGATCACCGCGCGCGCCGGCTTGCCGATCTTGCGACTGAGCTCGATCTCCACCGCGCTCAGTTGGATGAGCGCGTCGCGGAAGTGTGCGACGTTGTCATCCTCGACGCCGTTGCCGTCGAAGCCGGCGTTGTGCTTCCAACCGTGGACGAATACGACCATCAGATAGTCGTTCGTGCCGTTGGACGTCTGCGCCGCCACACTGCCGAGTACGGCCTTCATCTGGCCGCGATCCCACAGCTGCCCCTGGTCGTCCAGCTCGATGAAGCCGAGGGTGTAGCCCGGCTTGCCCGCAACGTCCGGCTGCAGGACCTGGATCGTGTTGCGCTGGCATTTTTTCGCCACTGTGGCCGGATCGCTGTCGACGCACACGGTCTTGATGTCCGTGCGGTACATGCTGAAGGGAGCGCACGCCGCGAGGGCCAGTGTCACAAGGAGGGCAAGACCGACTCGCCGGTTCATGGCGCGGTTTGCCAATGAGCGCGCACCGGGCCCCGGAGCAGGTCGTTCACGACGGTCTCGAGCTCCTCCAGTGTCAGGTCCGCGGGGTTCTCACCTGGCCCCACCCCTGCTCCACCGCTGCAGACGAATTCGGCGATGGTCGCTCCCAAGGCCCGATACGACTCGAGCTGCGATTCGCTGAACCACTGATCTGTCGTGCTCTCGTGCGGGAAGTCGGGGCTGGCGGAGGCATAGCTGCGGATGTCGGCCCGCTCGGTTCCCTGGTAAGTGGGCTTCAGGTAGAGCAGCCAGCCCGGCACGGCGGATCCGGGATAGCGGATGCTGCCCACCGCGAAGCGCATGCCGGGCACCGGAGGATTCTGGCGCTCGCGGATCTCGAGCTTGTTGAATTCGATGCTGACGCCGAAGTCGATGAAGACCTTGCGTACGGCATTACCCAGATCCTCGAACGTGCAGTGCGGATCGCAGCCGGCATCGCTCACGACGATGCGCCGGCAGCGCCGGCGGATCATCTCGTACAGCCCGAGATTCTCGAAGTGGCCCCCATCCGACAGATAGATGTAGCGGAAATCGTCGCGCGTCTCCCCCGCCAGCTCGCGCAACGCCGGCGAGAGCGAGAACACCGGCCCTTCGCGTTTGTAGGTGACGGCATCGCGCGGATTGCCCAGCCACCAGCCGAGCCGGACGTTGAACAGCATCAGCAGGAAACTCACCAGCGGGGAGGAGTTGTAGCCCTGATTGGGACTGACCGCCGCGCCGGAGATGGCCATCGCAGTGCCCAGGCTGAGGCCGCCGTCCCCGCCGTACAACAGGGTCGGGCGATAGCCGACTGCCGGGTTATCGCAACCGCAATGCAGGCGCGTCATGGTGAAGGATTCGGCCTTGCGCTCCTGCCAGGCCCGGTTCCCGGACGAGACGACGTTCAGGGCGGTGTTGATCACGTGGAACAGCCGGCCGGGGTTGGACCTGGGTGTCAGCTGTGCGAGCTTCAGGTCGTCCTTGGGATCGAAGCCGGTGAAAGGATCCGCCGTCTTGCGCGCGCTGCCGCGTGCCGCGCCCAGGAACGCGCGCACCAGCCGGTTGCGGTACAACGCGTGCATCGAGAAGCGGTTGATGTTGATGAAGCGCGACAGAATGAACGCCAGAGCGATCAGGCCCACCCCCAGCAGCGCGTCGATGAATACGACTGCGGCGCCTGACTGCGCCACGCTCTGCAGCAGGGCCGGCGCGCCGGCCGCGGTGGCATGGGAGCGCAACGCGTGTCGCAGGGCCAGCTCGAGCTGTTGGTTCAGCAGCGCGAGCCCGGCGCTCAGCAGAATGGCGAAAATGACCGCGGCGGCGCTGGTCAGCCGCATCAGCGGAACGCTCTTGACCAGCTGTGCCGCCTTGGTGGCGGCCGTGAGGCCGCTCGAGCCCAGCAGCAGAGTCGCCAGACCGGAAAGGCCGCCGGCCGCCGTGACGATCCAGGCGGACAACCGGTGCATCTGCTGCAGCCCATCCGGCGCATACAACGCAGCGGCGCTCAGGATCAACCAGGTCACCGCGGCGGCGACCAGCCAGCCGGAGGAGCGCGCCAGCCACTCCCGGTCCATGTTGCCTTTGCGGGAAAAGCTGGCGAGGCCCACGTACAGCAGCTCGCCCACCAGGTAAGCCGTGACGAACCCGCTCAAACCCAGTGTCACCGCGGCCGGAACGATGGCACCCGCGCGGCCGGGAGGCAGGCTCGCCGCAATGATCTGCATCTCGACGGTCGCCAGCGTTCCGACGACGGCCCCCGATACCATCCACCAGAAGACATCGACCCATTCGATCTGCCGTTCGCTCGGGTCGGTTCGACTGCGCGAGGACAGTCGACCGAGAGCCCACGCCAACAGGTAAACGACTGCGCCCCAGCCTGCCCCGCCGTAGAGTGGAATGTCGGGATCGGTGACCACGGTTGCGGCAATGGTCAGCAGCGCCCCCGAAGCCACCAACGGAAGCAGCACGGTGATCCGGAAACGGCTGTCGGTGAGCCAGTTCCCCGCCCTGCGAAATCGGCCATACACCGAGAAGCTCAATCCGATCAGAGCGGCGGCCGCACCCAGCAGCCTCGCGATGTCGAACCAGCCGTCCGCACACACTTGCTCGCCGGTCACCGTGGACAGCAGCGAGCACATCGCCGTGAATTTCCCACGATGCAGACAGTTCAGGACTGCCGCGCACAGCCGCGGCAACATCAGGCAGCCCATGAAGAACGGCACGAACAGCATCCAGTTCAAGAGCAGGTTGCGCACGTACAGAGCCACGACCGTCCAGGTGTCTGCCGAGAACAGGCCCAGTTGCGGCGTGAGGTAGTTGCTGTCGGCGCGAATTCCCGTGATCTGCTGTGCCTCGCGGCCGGTTTCCACGGCCACGTTCAGCCCCTCGCGCACGCTCTGGTCGTCGGCACAATGGCGCCACGCGGTCAGCCAGCTGGCGATGTAGCCTCCACCGGAGACGCTCGAGAGATAGTGGAAGCGATTCAACAGGCCAAAGCGGGCCAGGCCCTGCATGACCCCCAGTGCGAAGGTCGCGCTGCGAATGCCGCCGCCGGACAGGCACAGGGCCGTGGTGCCGCTGCGCTCGGCCGCGTGCAGGATGCGCCGCTCGTACTGCGACTGCGATTCCGTGGAGCCGCGCGGTGCCAGCGCTTCCTTTTCCAGATCGCTCCCGCACAACTCCTGCAACTCGGCCCGCAGAACTTCGTGGAACTGGAGTCTTTCCGCCATAGAGACCGATAGCCTCCCTCGCGCGTGAGGTCAGAGGTTGGTTTGAGACGGGCCCCGAGCGCCGGCCAGACTATACCGCTAAGGCGCGTCCGGCTGAACCTCGGGCACGGCGTTGGCGAACGCAGCCTGCGCGCTGAGGAAGCTATTGATCGCGCGCAGCGTGGGGAAAGGCTCGAGATCGCATTTGAAGCGCACTGCGTTGTACATCTGCGGCACGAGGCAGATGTCAGCCATGGTCACGGTGCTGCCGAACATGTGCCGCCCATCACCGCTCATCCGCCGCGCCTGCTCTTCCAGCCCCACGAGGCCGGTGGCGATCCAATGTCGGTACCAGCCCTTGATGGCCTCTTCATCGGCGCCAAGCGGCGAGCGCAGGTAATTCAGGACGCGCAGATTGTTGAGCGGATGGATGTCACAGGCGATCGCGAGGGCCATCGAGCGCACCTGGGCCCGCTCCACCGCAGTGCGGGGCAACAGCGGCGGCTCCGGATACGCTTCCTCCAGGTACTCCAGCAGCGCGAGCGACTGCGACAGCGTCGCGCCCTGATCCTCGAGCGCCGGCACGAGCCCCTGCGGATTGAGTGCCCGGTAGGCGGGCTTGGTGTGCTGGCTCTCGCCGCGCAGGTCGACCCGCACCGACTCGTAAGCGAGCTTCTTGACGTTCAGTGCGATGCGCACGCGGAATGCGGCGCTGCTGCGGAAGTAGGTGTACAGCTTCATGCGAGGGCGCTGCGGAGATGCGTATACAGCTTCATGCGAGGCCGCTGCGGAGAGGCACGTACAGCTTCATGCGCGTGCGACGATCGTCGTGGCGAGCCCCTCCAGTCCGTCGATACCGCCCTCGATCCGATCGCCCGGTCGCAACGGCCCCACGCCGGCCGGCGTGCCGGTGAAGATCAGATCGCCCGGTTGCAGATCGAAAAGACTGGACAGCTCGGCAATGATCTCCGGCACGCTCCAGATCATGTTGGCGAGGTCGGTCTGCTGGCGGATCTCGTTGTTGACCTTGAGCCACATGCGGCCGCTCGCCACGTGCCCGCGGGCAACCGGGCGGATCGCGCCGATCGGTGCCGAGTGATCGAAGGCCTTGCCCACATCCCAGGGCTCGCCGCGCTTCTTCGCGGCCTGCTGCAGATCGCGTCGTGTCAGGTCGATGCCGACGGCGTAGCCAAAGACATGCCCGAGCGCATCGGCGGCCTTGATCCGGGCACCGCCGCCTCCGATGGCGACCACCAGCTCGATCTCATAATGGAAATTGGCGGTTCGCGGCGGCATCGGCACTGACGCTCCGGTCGCGGTGACCGCATCCGGGGGCTTCGTGAAGAACACCGGTGGATCGCTCTTCGGATCGGTCCCCATCTCCTGGGCGTGGTCCGCATAGTTGCGACCGACACAGTAGATGCGGTGGACGGGAAAGCGCTGCGAGCTTCCAGTGACGGCGACGCTGGGCACGGGCCCGGGCGTGAAAGCGAAGTCGGTCATCGGCGGGACGCTCCCTTGGGACTTTTCAGGGGTATTTCGGAAGGGATATTGGTCTGGGGCTCCGCTAGACTACCAGCGATGGGGATCTGGCGTACCGAACCGACGATAGCGGAGATTCAGGAGCACGCGCGCCATACGCTCGCGGAGCACATTGATATCCGCTTCACCGAACGGGGCGCGGACTTTCTGCGCGCGACCATGCCCGTCAATCCGCATACCCATCAGCCCTCCGGGGTGCTGCATGGCGGCGCGTCGGTCGCCTTGGCCGAGACGGTCGGGAGCGTTGCCGCAAACTTGTGTGTCGACCGGGCGACGCAGATGTGCCTCGGCCAGGAGATCAACGCGAATCACCTTCGTCCCGTCGCGGCCGGACTCGTGACGGCGACGGCGCGCCCCTACCATATCGGTAGCCGCAGCCAGGTCTGGCACATCGAGATCCGGGACGAGCAGGACAAGCTCGTCTGCATCTCGCGCCTCACCATGGCAGTGGTCCCCCGCAAGCCCGGGGAAGCGGCGCGCAAATAGGAGAATGCATTCATGATCAACACACCCGGCTCCGCAGGATTTGTGCAGCCCACGGACGAATCGCTCGTCACGTACACGCACGCGATCTATGCCCTTCACAGTCTCGCCGTGCTCATCGGGTTATCGACCGCTGCCACGATTGTGTTCAGCTTTGTCGCCGGCGTGCCGTCGATCGTCGCTGTCATCATGAACTATGCGCGCCGTCCGGCCGTGCGCGGCACGTTCCTGGATTCGCACTTCACGTGGCAGATCCGGACGTTCTGGTTTGCCCTGTTGTGGGTCGTGGTTGCGTGGCTCGTCTCCCTTCCCCTGATGGTGATTCTGATCGGCTTCCCGCTGCTGGTGGCTGCCCACGTCGCCCTCGGGATCTGGATCATCTACCGTGTCGTGCGCGGCTGGCTCGCGTTGCGCGACCGAAGGGCCATGTACGTATGAAGACTCGGGCGGCCTGGGTGGCCATCCTGTTGCTCGGTGCGCTCGGCTGCGGTCTGAAGGGCCCACTGTACCTGCCAGATCACGCCGGCGCCGTGGTGACTCGCCCTGCCGCCGCCGCTCAGAACACCTCACCGACTCAACAGGCGGGTGCGGCTAGCCAGCCCGCCTCGGCTCAACAGCCAGGTGCAGCCCAACAGCCGGGTGCAGCCCAACAGCCAGGCGCAGCCCAACAGCCGGGCGCGGCCCAAGTGCCGGGGGCCGTCCAGCAGCCGGCGGCGAGCTCCGGGACTGGGCCGGCCGCTTCGGCGACGCCCGGCGGCACGGCGCCCGCCGGCGCCCCCAACGCCGCAGGCACCGGCAGGGACGGGACGGTCGTCCACAAGAATCCCGGCAAGGACGACGACCCGGCTCAGAAGTAGCTCAGGTGCGGATCAGGCCCTTCAAGGCCTTCGCGCGGCCACTGTCCGGAAACACCGAGCTCTCCACTGCGTCGTAGGGCACCAGCAGGTGTTCCTGGAGCACGCCCTTGAGCACCGCTCGAAGATCGAGCGTCGGCTGCAGATCTCGCCCCTGATACAGCGCGCGCGCCGAGAGGCCGGGCCAATCGGCGAGGACACGACCGCCCCGAACCGCGCCACCGAGAAGAAACGCCGCCGCACCCGTCCCGTGATCGGTGCCCCGAGTGCCGTTGACAGCGACGGTTCGTCCGAACTCGGTGGCCAGTACGACAGCCGTGTCCTTCCAGACCGGGCCGAGCTGCTCCTTCAGCGTCCGCAAGCCGGCGTCCAGTGCGGCGAGGCGACCCGCGAGCTGGCCTTCAGCGCTGCCTTCATTGGCATGAGTATCCCAGCCGATGGTGTCGAACACCGCCACCTGCGGACCGTCTTCGCGACGCAGGAAGCCCGCGGCTGCATTGATGACCTCGCCGTAGCGAGTGCCACCCTGTGCCATGGCCTGCGAGGAAGCGGCAATCTCATCCGCGGCAAGTGCATCCGCCAGGCGTTTGGCAAGCAGCGGATCCGAGGCATAGAGGTCGGTGATGCGCTGCAGCGTATCGTCATCCAGCGCAGCCAGCTTCGACGGCGACCATGACGTCACTGCCGCTGGGCCGCGCATGACGAGCGGCACGTTCTGGCCCAGTGCAACACCCCTCTCGCGTTCGGCACCGCCGCGCACCGGCATCGCTGCGAGCGCGCGGTTGAGCCATCCTGTCTGTACGGCGTGTGGCCGGACGGTACCGTTTTCCAACACGTCCTGGCCGTCGAAGTGCGAGCGCTCGCGATAGGGACTGGAGATCGCGTGAAAGACGACCAGCTCGCGCGCTGTAAAACATTCGTGCAGAAACTGACAGCTCGGGTGCAGTCCGAACGGATTGCTCAGCGGCAACACGCCGCCGGCCGAGCCGGGCGCGTGCAGCGCCAGATCCCGCCGCAGACTCGCATAATCCGGATCGCCGTACGGCGGTACGACAGCGAGCCCATCCAGCGCGCCGCGCAGTATGACGAACACGAAGCGCGACTTCGTGTCCGCGTCCGCCCGCGCGAACGAGACTCCAGAGGTGACCAGTGTGGCTCCCAGCGCCCAGGCGCCACTCCGGATGAACCGTCGCCTTCCGAAGGATTGCATGCTCAGTTCCTCACCGCCGCATGAACTCAGGTGCGGCGAGCAGCAGGGTCAACGCCTGAGGCGCGCTCGCGGCTCGGGAGATGGCCGTGCTCGTGTTGGCCGACAGGTTGCCTCCGAGCAGCTCGGGAGCGAGCCCGGCCGCCTCCCGCCGGCCGCCGACGCGTTGGCCGACGGCATCGGCCCATTCGATGCGCTTCATCAGCGCCGATGCGCCGCTCCAGTCGTCGCTGCGATCCGGCCAGCCGGCGGGAGAGCCGGGGCTGTAGGTGCGCTGACCCAGCACCTCGAAGGCGCCCAGGGCACCGCGGCCGTAGCCCACGGGCAACTCCAGGCCCCGGAAGGTGGAGACGATGTAGTCGGAGGGTGTTTTGTACTTCGACAGGGGTTGTGCCCATGCTCCTGGCGCCGTGAGCAACGCCTGATATACCGTCGGAAGGTCGCCGCCGCTCGAAGTGAAGGCGTTCGCGACATGCGCGACGGCGGCGGGCGCCGGGTCATCGGCGATAAAGTGGCGACAAAGCTTGGTGGCAATGAAATGCGCCGTAGCCGGCCGCGCCGCGATATCCCGCAGAACCGCCTCCCCCTGCTCGATGCCGTTGTCCGGATAGCGCTTGCCGAGCACGACTTTCGCGCCCGGCTCGTGCAGCTCGGATCGAAACACAAACTGACCGGGCGCGCCGCTGGAGAACCGGCCGGCCTCGCCACCGATCGACCACCCCGTGATCACTTCAGCGAACGTGGTCACGTCAGCCTGCGTATAGCCGCTGCCGACACCGAGTGTGTGCAGCTCCATGATCTCGCGCGCCAGATTCTCATTGATGCCGACGGGACGCTTGGCGTTGCGCCGGCCAACAATCGCAGCCGCTCGTGAATGCGGTCCTACGGAGATGTGATTGTCCAGGTAGAGGAGCATCGCCGGATGCTGCTCGACCGCCAGCAGCAGGCCGGTAAAGTTGCCCAACACGCGCGGGCGGATCGCTTCCCGTTCCAGCGAGCCCGCCACTCCGAGCACGGCGACCTTGTCGACCGAGACGGCGAAGTGATTCGTCCAGAACTGGGTGACTCTCTCCAGGAAAGGCCGGTCCGTGGCCGCTGCCTGCCGGAACCGCGCCGTTACCTCGGCTATATAGAGAGGGCGGAAGAGCTTCGGGAGCTTGATGACCGCCTCCAGGGCCGCGGCGTCGCCGTTCTTGGCCTCCTGCCGCGCCTGACGAATCTCCCGCCGCACAACCAGGGATTGCGCAATGATGTCCGCCGAGGAGCGCAAGCCCTCGGCGGCGAGTGCGGGGGGAGCACCCTTGAGCTGGACACGCAGCCAGCCGACCGGATCGTTGCCGATGTGCGCCAGATCGCCGGGGCGGGCTCCGAGCCCGAAGCGATTGGCGGCGATGGCCGATGTGAAAGGCTGCAGCATGCAGTATCCAACGTCCCTCCGCGGCGACGGTTGACCCCCAGGTAGGCGGCCGAACCAGAGGGCCGGGCGCGGACGGCCTCGTGCGATCCCCGCGGCAGGCCCGCATCAGCGCGCCTCCGTACCCGCCGCGCCACGGGGTCAGCGCGCCTCCGCACCCGCCGCGTCCCGGGGTCAGCGCGCCTCCGCACCCGCCGCGCCCCGAGGTCAGCGCGCCTCCGCACCCGCCGCACCACGGGGTCGGCGGCAGACCGTTCGCTATACTTGCAGGCTACCGGCCGCCCAGGTTCTCAATGACCACTTCCCCCGACCTCGTCCTCGTCGACGGCTCGTCTTATGTGTACAGGGCCTTTCATGCCCTGCCGCCGCTCACAAACTCGCGGGGCGAGCCCACGGGAGCCGTGTTCGGCGTGCTGAACATGCTCGTGAAGTTCGTCAAGGATTACCAACCCCGCTGCATCGCAGTGGTGTTCGACGCTCCAGGCAAGACCTTCCGCGACGAATTGTTCGCGGAGTACAAGGCGCAGCGGCAACCCATGCCCAACGACCTGCGCCCGCAGATCCCGCCGTTGCTGGCGATCATCAAGGCGCAAGGCCTGCCGCTGCTGCAGATCGATGGCGTGGAGGCCGATGACGTGATCGGCACTCTGGCCTGCCGCGCAGCCGCCAACGGGAAGAGCGTCGTGATCTCCACGATGGACAAGGACATGGCGCAACTCGTCAACGAGTCCATCACGCTAGTCAACACGATGAGCAACACCGTGCTCGACCGCGCGGGAGTGAAAGCCAAGTTCGATGTCTTTCCCGAGCAGATCATCGACTACCTCGCTCTGGTCGGCGACACCTCTGACAACATCCCCGGAATCGAGAAGGTCGGCCCGAAGACCGCTGCCAAGTGGCTCACTCAATACGGCAGCCTCGATGGCGTAGTTGCTCACGCGGCGGAGATCAGCGGCAAAGTCGGTGAGAATCTGCGCGCGGGTTTCGACCGGCTGGAGCTGTCGCGCAAGCTCGCAACTATTCATACGGATCTCGACCTGCCCCTGAAGCAAGAGGAGTTGGTTGCGGGAACCCCCGACGTTGAAGCACTGCGTCAGCTCTACATTCGTTATGAGCTGCGCGGACTGCTCAAGAGCCTGGATGGCGGATCCTCAGTGGAGGCGCCTGCGACACCGCAGAGCGGCGATATGTTTGCTGACGGCGGCGCGGGGGGTGCCAGCGGTGTCCCCGCCGTGGGTATCGCCGCGGCAGGCAGCCCGGAGACATCGCCTCTGGCTACCGTTGAACGGCGCTACGAGACCATCACCGAATGGATTCACTTTGAGCGTTGGCTGGAGGCTTTGTGTGCGAGCCCGCTGTTTGCTTTCGACACGGAGACGGACGCTCCGGACTACATGCGGGCGGAGATCGTCGGTATCTCCTTCTGTACTGAGCCCGGCGTCGCTGCCTACGTGCCCCTGGGCCACGATTACCCTGGCGCGCCTGCCCAGCTCGATCGCGGGCGAGTGCTCGCCGCTCTGAAGCCGATTCTCGAGGATCCTGACGTGCCCAAGCTGGGCCACGATCAGAAGCGCGATGCGCACGTCCTGGCGAATCACGGCATCCTCCTGGCCGGCATGCGCTTCGACCCGATGCTGGAGTCCTACGTGCTCAACAGCGTGACCCGGCATGACATCGAGTCGGTAGCGCTGGCGCAGCTCGGGATGCGCACGACGACTTACGAGGACATCGCCGGGAAGGGTGCAAAACAACTCCGGTTCAACCAGGTTCCGGTGGAGAAGGCCGCGGCCTACTCGGCGGAACAAGCGGACCTGACTCTGCGCCTGCATCAAACCTTGTGGCCGAAGCTCGAGACGTTTCCGCAGCTGAAGCGTCTCTACGAGGAGCTCGAGCAGCCGCTGGTGCCGGTGTTGCAACGCATGGAGTACCACGGCGTGCTGCTGGATCGGGACCTGCTGCGCACCCAGAGCCGTGAGATGACGACCCAGATGCAGGAGCTGGTCGCGCAGGCGCACCGCGAGGCCGGTGTCGAATTCAACATCGAGTCACCGAAGCAGCTGCAGCAGATCCTGTACGAGAAGATGGCCCTGCCGGTGACGCGCAAGACGCCCACGGGGCAGCCCTCGACGGCCGAGGACGTGCTGGAGGAATTGGCGGAGTCCTACGCGCTGCCGCGCATCGTCCTGGACTATCGGGTGCTGGCGAAACTGAAGTCGACCTACACGGACAAGCTGCCCGAGCAGGTGAACGAGCGCACCGGCCGCATTCATACCTGCTATAACCAGGCGGTCGCCGCCACCGGCCGGTTATCCTCGGCGGATCCGAACCTGCAGAACATTCCCATTCGCAGGCCGGAAGGCCGGCGCATCCGGCAGGCGTTCATCGCGCCTCCCGGCTATGTGCTCATGGCGGCCGACTATTCGCAGATCGAGCTGCGCATCATGGCTCACCTGTCCGGCGATGAGGGGCTGCTCGCGGCGTTCGCAGCCGATCGCGACGTGCACCAGGCAACCGCTGCGGAGGTGTTTGGGGTGGAGCTGGAGGCGGTGACGGCGGATCAGCGCCGCCTCGCGAAGACGATCAACTTCGGGTTGATCTACGGGATGTCGCCGTTCGGACTGGCGCGCAACCTCGGCATCGACCGTGGCTCCGCCCAAAAGTACGTGGAGCGGTATTTCACGCGCTACCCCGGCGTGCGACGATTCATGGACAACACGCGCATGCAGGCGCGTCAGACCGGCTACGTGGAGACCGTATACGGACGGCGCCTCTATCTGCCCGATATCCGCGCGAGCAACAAGCAGATCCAGCAGTACGCGGAACGCAGCGCGATCAACGCGCCTATGCAAGGCACCGCGGCCGACATCATCAAGACCGCGATGATCGCAGTAGATGCCTGGTGTCAACGGGAAGACGTTCCGGCACGGTTGATCATGCAGGTCCACGATGAGTTGGTTCTCGAGGTGCGCGCGGATGCCATCGATGCAGTCGGGGCCGGAATTCGCGAGCGCATGGTCGGGGCCGCCGAACTGAGGGTGCCGCTACGGGTCGATCTGGGCACCGGCGCGAACTGGGACGAGGCTCATTGAGTCATAAGAGTCCTGGATCGACTTCAAGCAGCGCGACGCTGCGTAACTAGGAGACTCCCGGGTGATGCGAAAAATTGTAATTGCGGCGGCGCTGGTGGGCGCGGCAGGGGTTGCGGGCGTGGCGCAGGCGGCCCCGGACGGTCTGTACGCCGGAGCGGGAATCACGCGCGCCCAAGTGACCGACATCTTCGGTCCGAACTCGGACCTGCGGATCGACAACACCTCCTGGAAGGCCTTCCTGGGCTTCAAGGCCCCGTTGATTCCCCTGGGGGTGGAGACCGAGTACGCGGACCTGGGGAGCAATACGCGCAATTTCGGCTTCGTCCAGGGTGAGGCGGATGCCAAGGCCTTCGGTGCGTTCGCCGTCGGCTGGCTCCCGGTACCGGTGCCTTTCCTGGATGTGTTCGGCAAGCTGGGCGTCGCCCGCTGGCAGCTCAACGGCACGACGACCTCACCGACGCTTTTCCACCTCGACGATACGGGAACGCAGTTCGCCTGGGGCGTGGGGGTCCAGGTGCACCTCCAGAACGTGGCGGTCCGCGTCGAATACGAGAACTTCAACATCAGCAACACCAATGGGGCGCGGCTCTATACGCTCGGCGCGTCGTACTACTTTTTGTAGCGCCGGCGATACAGCTTCGCAGGCAAGTCTCGGATTTCTTTACAAATGATTCGAGCACTTTCCGCGGAACTTCGGCCCGGGTCGCCCGTCTAATTTTTCGAGTGCCTAGCACTCCCCGCTTCCCTCCCTGAGCGGGTCAACCCGGTTCATGAGACCTGTGCCGGGTTAGTCTGCCCCGGTGGCGTCAGCAGATGCCACCGGGGTTTTTTATGCCCCGCGGCGCGGGCTCGAGCCAGGCGGTCAGCTGATCGGCTGGCGGCCGCCTCGATCCGCCGCCAGGGGCCTTCTCCGGCCCGCGCCTCGCTCGAGCCAGACTCACGCCCCGTCGCCCTCGAGCCAGGCGGTAAGCACGTCCCGCGCCTCATCGATCCCCGTCCTGGCGTGTGCCGAGAACAGCTGGACCGTGGCGCCCCGGCTCTCCAGGGATTTCGCGCTGGAGCGAAGCACCGCCAGGCTCTCGCTGCGATTGAGCTTGTCGGCCTTGGATAGAAGCACATGCAGGCGGTGCCGAGGGGCTGACCAGTCCAGCAGCCCTTCATCCCCCGAGGTGAGCCCGCGACGGGCATCCACGATGACGAACAGGCCGCGCAGCGACTGGCGCTCCTTGAGCGCCTCGATCATGGGCTGCCAGGTGCGGCGCTCGCCCTCCGGGGCACTGGCATAGCCATAGCCCGGAAGATCGACGATGCGCTGCTGCTCGGCGAGCTCGAAGAAGTTCAGCAAGCGGGTGCGTCCGGGGGTCTTGCTGGTCCGGGCGAGCCCCTGGCGCTGCACGATGGCATTGATCGCGCTGGACTTCCCCGCATTGGAGCGCCCCACGAACGCCACCTCTGCGCCCTGATCCAGGGGAAATTGCGCCGGGGCGGCTGCGCTGATCAGAAACTGCGCATGTGGGAAGCGGCTCACGGGTTTTTGAGGGTTCGGACAGGGAGGGCGGTGGTAGACGGGGTGACGCGTAGCGGTAGTGTACAATTCGCGGCCGTTCACGACGGGACGAAACCGGAAAGAAAACAATGGCGAAGACGATGAGAGCGGGCTGGGCACTTCCGGCTCTGTTGGTGGCTACGCTGGCGAGCGCGCAGGCGACCCCGCCCGCCAACAACGGAAGTGGGTCTAGTGGGCCAGCCGCCAGCGCCGGGACGACAGAGTCCGCTGCCACCCCTGCAGTGCCGCCGCCGGCAGCCGCGACCTCGAGCACCACCCCCGCTCAGACATTCCCGTTTGCGAAAGGCACAGCGGCAGCGGGCGCCACCAAAGCCGCCGTGTGCTCGGCATGCCACGGCCCGAACGGCAACAGCACCAATCCGGAATGGCCGAAGTTGGCCGGCCAGAGCGCCGTCTACATCGCCGAGCAGCTGCGCCTGTTCCGCTCCGGTGCGCGCGACAACCCGATCATGAAGCCTCTGGTGGCGAACCTGAGCGATCAGGACATCAGCGACCTGGCCGTCTACTACGAGGCGCAGACCCCCGTCGGACTGGAAGCCGATCCCTCGTATTGGAAAGCGGGTCAGGCCCTGTACATGCGCGGCGACAAGGCCCGTGACATTCCAGCTTGTGTGGCCTGCCACGGACCCGGCGGCCGAGGCAACCTGGCAGCAGGTTATCCCGCCCTGCGCGCGCAACAATCGGTCTATATGGTCAAGCAGCTCAGCGACTACGCAAGCGGCGCACGTTACAAGGGCGCCAAGGACGCGGACACGGCGAGCCGCAACGGCGTGATGATGCTGACCGTCGCCAAGCGTCTGTCACCGACGGAGATTCGCGACGTCGCTTCGTATCTTCAGGGACTGCGTTGAAGGAAGAGACGGAAAAAAGGTGCGGAGGCTTCGGTCCCGAGGCCGCACCGGAATTCGATTCGCGAGGTATCCGATGAGACGTTCTGCCGCTTTGCTCGCACTGCTGTCCCTTTGTGTCTGCGCCTGCTCGCGAAGCGCGCCCGTCCAACACACGGCGGCAACTGCCCCGCCGGCAACGACGCAATCGCAGCCCGAGGCTGCGCCGCCCAAAGCCGAATCCGCGCCGACGCCCCAGAGTGAGAACGAGCAGGCCACCACTGCGCAGGAATCGGGCGCCGACGATGACGCACAGCCGACCCGCGGTGATACGTCGCTGGAGCGGATTGCAGCGCTCGCCCCCGCCGACCAGCTTCCGGGTGGCAAGTGGAAGGCGGGAGTCAACTACGATCCCATCGTTCCGGCCCAGCCCACGAGCGCCGCTCCGGGCAAGGTGGAAGTGATCGAGGTGTTCTGGCTGGGATGCCCGCACTGCTACGCGCTGGAGCCCTACGTCGAGAAGTGGCTCAAGAGCAAGCCGTCCTACGTCACGTTCGTGCGCGTGCCGGTGATGTGGGGACCGGTGCACCAGGCTCATGCACGGCTCTACTACACGCTGGTAGAGCTGCATCGTGACGACCTGTTCGAGAAGGCATTCGACACGATCCATCGCGACAACAATCCGCTGGTCTCGAACACCGACGCGGCGACTTTCCAGTTGCAGCTGGCCTTCGCCACCGCCAACGGTATCAAGGCGGATGACTTCACCAAGGCCTACCGGTCGCTGGCGGTCAACACCGACCTGCAGCGTGCACAGGACCTCACGGAGCGCTACAACGTCACCGGCGTCCCGATGGTCGTCGTGGACGGGAAGTATTCCACCGACGTCGGCAAAGCCGGCTCGCCGGACAACCTGTTCGCCCTGGTGGACGATCTCGCCGCCGCCGACCATCACCACTAGCGTTGCCGAACCGCCGGGGACCTGAGCTGCATGCTGAGCGTGTACGCCCAAGGCCCTGGGGGCCTCGTTGCCCTCCCGCACGAGCCCGGAGCGCCGCTGCCGGAAGGGGCGCTGTGGATCGACCTGCTGGAGCCGACGGCGGAGGAAGAGAAGCTCGTCGAGGATGCTCTGGGCGTCGATGTGCCCACCCGCGAGGAGATGCGGGAGATCGAGGCCTCGAACCGCTTCTATGAAGACAGCGGCGTGCTCTTCATGACCGCCACGATCGTCACCAAGCTCGACACCGACCTGCCGCAGAACGCGCAGGTCACCTTCATTCTCACCGGGCGGCAACTCGTCACCAATCGGTACGCCGATCCCGTGTCCATCAGGCGCTTTATCCATTACTCCCAGACCCATCCAGCCTCCTGCGGCTCGGCGGCGACGCTGCTGGCAGGGCTGCTCGAGGCCATCGTGAATCGGATCGCCGATGTGTTGGAGCGCCTGGGAAGTGAGATCGATGTGATCTCTGCGCAGGTGTTCTCACGCTCGCGCCGCCGCGGGCTGGCCCCGGGCTTCGGGACGGTGCTGGAGCGGATCGGACAGAGCGGCGAGCTGGTGTCGAAGGGCCGCGAGAGTCTCGCGAGCCTCGCGCGACTGTTGGTATTCGTGCAACAGGCCGCCGACACCCACGTGACCGAGGATGCGCGCACGCGCTTTCGCACTTTGTCGCGCGACGTAGGACCGATGAGCGAGTACGCGACCTTCCTCGGCGACAAAGTGCAGTTCCTGCTCGATGCGACGCTCGGCATGGTGTCGATCGACCAGAACAACATTCTCAAGATCTTCTCCGTGGTGACGTTGTTCTTTCTGCCGCCCTCGGTCATCGTCGGGTTCTACGGCATGAACTTCGAGCACATCGCGTGGCTGCACGCACGCTGGGGACCGTGGTATGCGCTCGGGCTGGTGGTTTTGTCGGGGGTGGCGCCGTACTTGTTCTTCAAAAGACGCGGGTGGTTGTAGGGCGTGGGGGGCGGACTTGCGGCCGTCCTTGAACGGCGGCGCCCCTTTTGCATCGGATGCGATCCTGCGGCGGAAGAACAAACACGGCATGGAAGAATGCAGCCGCCATGCGTAAACGACCCGCCCCAGCAGACTGCAGCCAACTCGATCAAGCGCTCCTTCCGCGATCCGAGCCTCACGGGCCACCGTGAGCACCGCGCGCAAATCCGCAGACGGCTCGAGCGGCGTGCTCGTGACCACCTGACTCAGGGAATTGCGCACCACTACCCACGTGGCCTCCCGTCGCGGCTTCAACGGCTCGGGTCGGCTTCGTCTTCGCATGCCTAAGCATCGCGCGAGAGAGTGGGCTTGACGCAAGCATTCCGCAATCGGCTGTCCACGTCGCATCCAGGCAGACAGAGGCCGTCAAGGTGGATGGGGTCAGGACAAACCTGAAAACGCGCTCCCAGGGTTTGCACAACGAGGGCTGTACCGCGAAGGATCCCTGTCCAGCGGGATGGATCACCCTACTCGGCCACAGTTACGGATTCCCGCATGAGTAGTTCTCGCGCTGCAGGGGTTGCCAAGGTCGACTCGACTGCGGCTGCCCAACAGACCCGGGTCGGCCAAAAAGTGCCGCTCGCCACCGCAGTAAGTGGCCTCCATTGCGGTCATTGACGGCCGCTGATCGACGAATCCACAGTGGCTTGCTGGAGGCTGGCGATGCAATCTCCGCTCGGCGTATCGGGGTTCCAGAATACGGCTCAAGATTTAGTGGCAGCGGTCGAGGAGAGACTCATGCGAACAACTCACCTCTTTGTCCTGATGGCGATTCTTGTTTCGGCCTGTCTGCTACCGAGCCGCGCCACTGCGGGGCCGATGTCGACGACAATCGCAGCCGCGCCGGTACGCATCACGATACTCTACGAT